>APMI01004716.1_pt1 | contig 25194 bp, 26 predicted proteins | sample 667938 | NCBI WGS metagenome assembly APMI01 (sample SAMN01084076, study PRJNA167559) | wastewater metagenome | biome: Wastewater | place: Denmark: Ejby Moelle, Odense | collected 2011-11-28
TGGCAATATTGCTTATCTAACTATGGAAGTACATCTACCATAAAAATTAGATAAGCCTTTAAAAAAGGTTGAGGTGCAAACTCAAAAGAGATCTCAGACAGTGTTTAAAATTAAAAGACCATCGATAAGGAGCGCTGATAAGATAAAGGCAATCCCAAATATCGATAAGAAATTTAACTAAGCTAATCTGCCTTAGGATATTTGCCCATGGGACAACATTAGAGACTCTACTTCAGCATGGTTACCATGAACTACATTACCACTATTACGTTATTCTATCTACATTATTTTAATAAAATCCCTCACGAAATAATTAATATCATTTTTGTATTGGTTAAGCCAAATCTAAAAGATTATCATTTAAATATATACACAGCATTTTTAATATAACAATTCATTAAGAGAATCGAAGGTTCGATAATGACTAATTTTTGATATTGAACACATTAAAATTATTATTTATAATTTTATAAACGTATGCAGCTTAACTAATCACAACTGGCAGCTCACGAAGTCGTTAACCATATTGTACACTAAGCAGAAAGTGTAATTCGGATGAACAATTTAATAAAAACAAAGCTTGCCATTTACTGTTGTACTCGTAGCATTAGTTACGGGGATGAAATAATTATTTAAAGCACTAGACATGCTGAAAATCAATAAAATTGTCACTTGTAAAAATAACCGAATGCGTTGATTCAAGATAATTTTTTCCCACAGGCTGCAGTAATAGATTAGTCGAGAAAGCAGAATTCTCCTACAAAATAAACAGTTAGTGTCGGGTAAAAGAAATTAAAACGAACGAACACTCAGCAGTCAGTCTCTCAGGCATCAATCGGCAAGAAGCTAACAAAGAAATAGCAGCCTAACATATATTAGAAACTAAATTTACCATAAGATGAGCAATAAGAGGCCATACTAAAATAACTAAGAAAGCAACTATAAGACTAATAAGCAAATAAGAAAATATAAACAAGTGCTAAAAAGAAAGAGGAAAAAGGCAAAAAGAAATAAGGCAAATAATAAAAAATTGGATTTGATTACAATGGTGAAGTTATTAAGCCTAGACTCGAAAATAGGAACAGTCTTGTCTCAGATGGAATCAAAGGTGAAACTCTGCAGTCAATCGAGAAAACTAAATAAGTCAAAAAGAACTCATAGATCATGAATATTTAATACGAGAGAAAAGACAAAAAAGTTCCTAAAGTTGCTAAAAGCAATTAAATTTAGTTTGCAGATATAAAAAGTTTACTCGCAGAAGCAAAGGCAACTCATGGGACAAAGTTTACTGAAAATGGTCGCATCTTATAATAAAAAAAGCGAGTAATTCCTGTCAATTAGTTGAAAACTACCTTAACAGGACGTAAGCTGAGTAAGCAAGAATATAAGCGAGTAAAAGATTCAGCAGGCAATGTTGCTCCATTTGATGACTATAGCAACCCAAATAAAACTCTTAATACGTTGATTTCTTAACCAAAAGCCGAGTTCTAAAACACCTATCGTTCTGCTTCATAATCAAAACTAAGCAACACATTACAAAACAGAAAATCGACTGTAACTGTGAGTAATGCAGAATTACTGTAAGTATTGATTGCCGATAATGTGAACCAAGCTGCATATAAAGCAAGTCCAGTGGAATAACCATTAAAGGGAGACAGGAGCACAAGTAGGTTTGACTCAAATGATTACTACAATTTATAGTACATGAAGAAAGGAGGAAGCATGCAGGTCACCAAGTCCAAGAGTGTAGCTGATCTTAGCAATATCAAACTGCCTAAAATCGAAGCTATAAGCAAGCAGGAAATGCCTAGGATACGCGAAAAGCTCAAGGACAAGTAAGAAATTGTGAGATCAATTCGTAAAAAATTTTAATAAAAATTAAGAACTTGATATATATTAAATTTTTAATTAATAAATTTTGCTTGATTAAGGTATTCAAAATGCGTTATTTCTAGGTCGTCCGAGTGGCTCAATGGTAGAGCATTAGACTTCTAATCTAAGGGTTGTGGGTTCGAGTCCCATCTCGGATGCTTTTTAATTCTATTCTTCCTTTTCATATTTTTGTATATTATGTATTATTCATCTCAAACTGGCGATGATTAGCACAGGCTAGCTATTTAATAGTAAAAAGTAAATAAAGGGTTGGGAATATTATTAAAATTTATTTGAAAATTAACAAGTGGGAAATGTTGTTAAACGTACTGGCCATAGCTTCCACCATTTTAGGACTCTATCTGCTGATTTCACATTTCTGGATTCGAGACTAGTCTTATGTGATCAATGATGCGACGTACCATGTCGGATGCTACGACCGCGATAATCAAAATAATCATTCGAAGCTTCTGGTATAAAAATTGCAGAATATTGATTCTAAGGTACGCTAAAGTATGCAACTTAACATGTTCAACTCAAAAGGGTTGAAACCTACTTTCGATAAGGAAGTCGTGGATGTTGCTAACGCATTCTAAATATTCCTCAACCATTACTACAGAAGTAGGGGCGTCACCACCGAAATCATTAACTATTACAACTCTCTACAACTGGCAAAGATGGATTTTCAGAACTGCGCCTCTCTTAAGTACTTCAATGAAGAAGACTGTCTACTCGCCTGGGCTGAATTTAAGAACTCTACTGGTCTCTTATAATAACTGAAGAACTCACTCAAAGATCTAGTCGACGTTAAAGAAAAGCATGAAATTGCCCTGTCTTCAATTTTATTCCAAAGGCCAACGGACGAAGATGAAGCCGAGAGAAACTACCAAGTTAAAATTAAAGAAATTAAGGTAAAAGCTGATTCAGGAGATTAGAATCTTCATCAACTACGCACTAAAAGAGTAAATATGAAATCTGAGTATTCATATATCGATGCAGATTTGGCTCAACTTAAGAGTATTTATGATGAGTGCATTAACAGTACACATTTATTTACATAGACCAATAATTAATTCGACTTTGTAATAAGATCAGCTAGGAAGTGAAGCAAATCGAGTCAGCTGTCCCTAAACTGAGTAAAAAAGAACTATAATCAAGATTGACTAAGAAACTGTTCATAATTAACGGTATTTAGTCAAATATCAAGAAATCTAGTCGATTGAATGACCTTTAAGATGTTCTTAAGTTATAAGCTGATTTACAACAGCAAAAAAATTAACAAAAATTACTCGAATTCCAAATACTTAATTTCCAAACCAAGGAGTAAGCAAGGTGCGCTATGTGTTCGGAGGAAAGAATAAAAGAGTTAAGAAAAAATATTACAGATCTTGAACAGAAAAAGAAGTAATATGATCAAAACATCGCCCGCATTGATATTGAAATTGATAAGGTATCCTTTGATCTAGCAGGTTATAAGAGAGAGTATGATAAAATTCAACAATAAAGATAATTAGCCATGAGTACACAATTTTGCCTAGATGAAAAGTGCAAGACCGATCAAAAAAATCAGCTCAGAGAAAAGGAGAGATTACTGAACGAGCTGAAGAAATAAATTGTAGACAAGCAAATTTAAATGAATTTCTTGAGAGCTTCAAATATAAATAAAGGAAAAAACATGAAATAGTTCATTGAAGAGTTAGATAAACTAATTGACTGCATTAGAAAACGCGAATATTACGAGTAACTTAAGAAAAAGAAGCCAGAAAAACAAAAAATGGACTTCAAGATGGTTGAGGCTCAGAAAGCCATCGCAAAGGAACTCACTGACTTCTAGCTTTGACTCTTTTTTATTCTATTTCACAATTTATTTGCAATATATAAAATATAATAAATTAAAAGAAGTATTAGTTTTCAGTTAGGCTGAGTGCTCTGACTAGGTAAAGTCCCTTCATCATCAGCATAGTAGTTAACATATATTTTGCGGTCCATGAAGTTGGCGATAATCTGAAATAACAAGAAACAGCTGCAACAGTACATTATGCTCAGGAAGGGGGAGCTGTTGGTGATCCCAAACGACCAATGATCGGTAGCGGGAAGTTTGGATTCCACGCACTTGGCGATTATGACGATAGCCTGTTCTGTTTTGAACACATTCAGATTTTGCATGTACAAGAAACAGATTACGATAAGCTCTATCACGCACATCAGTATTACAATCATGTTTTTCTATTTCCGGTTGCCATCGAAACAATAATAAGCCACAAGCCATCCCCAGCTCACTGTGAAAAATACGAATGCAATAATTAGCATACTTTGAGTAAATGTCGGTTTTACAACATCTTACACTAAACTTTTCTTAAGTTCTTCTAATATGTAGTCAGCCTGTGCGCATTCCACTGCTTTGTTACTAAATTTTATTAAGCTGACAGTCCCTAAAGAAACACGTGCATCCTTCACGTCATCATCGATTGACTGAGACCATAGATCATTTTCGAATAGAAACTTTCTGGCTTTCATGTCGTCGAAAGATCGATATATATCGGAGGGAATTCTACCCTAATCTCCACATACAAGCGTTTCATTCCAGTATTTGGAAAAAGTATCGTACTTGTCATAATACTTATAGTCATTGGAGCACTGAGCTTAAAACTGAGCAGAAAGGCCAACTACATAATCATGAGAATTTTCGCGTGATAGAATGTACTTATCTTCGATCTCGTCAGAATAGAAGAACTCGAAACCTGTTGGAATATCATCTTTTATTCTTATTTTTCTAACTGATGTGACCGGACATTGCTTTGGATTATCTACGCAATATCCACTGCAGTAGTGCTGAGGTGAAGTACATTATATCGAGAAGTTAGACCGAACTTGATTTTTTTGTAAGCAAAATACTATTGGTTTATCACCCCAGATTGTCATATTTCTACGATTTATGTGATCATCCTTGATCGATGGAAAAGTTTTAAGAACTACTTTTTATTCGCCTTATTTGCACGTGCTGTTAGAATTAAGAGGGGTAATCACAATGACCGGATCAGCCTGGAAGTAAGGCATATAGAAGTACACGCTCCGAGGGATGGAATCAGAGCGGGAGGCAAAGATTGTCTGCACGAGCCAGATCATCATGGTCATGTTGATGAGAATGAAAATGGTGGGAGACCTTTTGATGAGAAAATTGATAAACACATCGAGTATGTCCTCGTATTTATTATGTTCGTGCAGGTTCTGACCCAGCTGGTGCGATTATCCCATCATTTTCTGTCTCAACTCTCACTATATTAAGTTATGATCTTCTTATTTAAATTCTAACTTTGTCTATTTTACTCATTATAACAGTAGCGTTTTGTTAATGGCAGTCGCATTTATTTAATATTGCTTATTGATCTCTACTTTATACTTTATAATAGTTATGAATATATTTTTGCAATGCCAGGGAAGCACTTCCGTCGTGAGTGCTGGATAACTGCAATATCTGATCAGATGCAAGGAAGACAATGAAGCCGATGTGCTCTTTATGACTGGTGGAAAAGTCTGCAATTCAGGCACAGTCTTATATAACAATCAGACTATCTTGATGTTACCGAAGCTGCCCGGCGGAAAGGGCGGTTTTGGTGCCAAACTTAAAACTGAGGGTGGTAAAAAAGTGAGACCAAATGATAATATGTTCAGTCGCGATTTGCAAGGTCAACCTATAGTTTACGCGACTATTAGCAGGGAGTATTAGTAGCACTACAGAAAGAAAATGCTAGAAAACCAAAAAGTCAAAAAAGAGATCGCTGATTTTCAAGTTACCGCAAATACATACAAAAAAGATTACGTATCTAATAAGCTAGGCAGTTCACACCATGCGCAAATTTAAGAGAACGAAAACAGACTTTCTTAGGCAATGAAAATTGGCATGAAGAAATATCTTGACAAAAAGAAAGAAGAAATCGCATAAGAAAAGCAAGCAAAATAATAAGATGTTGAGTCCGATAATGATGAAAAATTAGATGATAAATAAACAAAAGAAAATAAATAAGCTAAGGAACATGAAGGTTAAATTTCAGCAGTGAAGAGAAGCCATCCAATTGGCCATTACGATCTATCAGAAGATGAGGTTGGGCCAGTAAAGAAAAATAAGCCAAATGAATAAGTTAAATAATAAATACCACGTCGATAAGAAATTGTGCAAAAGCCCGTTATAAAATTGTCTCTAGCAAGTCAAAAGTTAAAGAGTCTCTTTAAGAAATGATTTAGTTCGGATGAATATTAATATCACATTTTATATATTTATTGATGAATTCACCGAAATCTTAGATATCAAATTTTGAGGAAAGAATAAAAATCGAAAAACAAATCGGAGATAATCATGGGTATCGTCTTGAAAATATATGTTATAGCCCACCTGCATAAAGTAAAAAATAGTATAGTAGCAAAATTGTTCTAAATGATTCATTCACTCCAATGGAAGTGTCATAGTCAAAGCGAATTACAAATAAGAAATTACAATAACTTGCAAAGGAGATGGAGCAGATTGAAGTGCAAAGAAAAGTTAGCGAAATGGCACATAATTAAGACAAGACTGATTTCAATGTGCTAGATTTAGTAAATCAAAAAATTAAAGAATATAATTTTTTGATTGATCACAAAAATTTCATTTTCAAACGAAAGGCAAAGTCGCATTTTGAAGCAGCAGCCAATGCAACTAAAAAGTAATAAAAATAGAGATATGTTATTTTGCTTGACAAAATTAAAGCTAAAAAGAAAGATTTGATAAAAGTAGATAGTCTTTCGTCTTAATTCAAAACGAATCAGGAAATCACAAAAATATATCGATAATACTCTCTCTCAATGAAACTCAGTGACCGAAGTTCCGACATAAGCACATTGATGAAAAGTAAGAAAAGTGAAAGCAAGACTAAACTATTAAACATTTCTGATAGCAAAATAGTGTTAAATATTAAAAACAGCGACCATAAGCTTGCACCATTGTATAACAGGTATGATTAGCAAATTGATGTCAAATATCCAGTTATAGACAAGCAGTTACTTTAGTCATCTTAATAAATGAATAAAAGCACAACACGTAATAAACTCATAAATAGAGCGATTAAAGAAAAAGTAAATTAGTTAAGAGCAAAAAGCCTCTCGTAAATAATAGATTCAAGTAAATTTGATAAATTAAAAGAGTAAGCTTAGTCTGTTATTAATAATATTGATTATAGCAAAGAGTATAATAAAATATCATCAAGACTGTCAAACATCAACTCAAACAAAAATAGAAAAGAGCAGCAAGCTTATCTCTCAGCTGCACTCGAAAGAAGAAGTCCTAAATTTATAAAAGCTGAGGGTAGCAAATTTCTGTTAAAGTTCAGCTGTGACAAACTTGCAAAAGAAATGCTTGAGGGCAAATAATTCGTCACTGCAAAGTAATAGAAAGTCATCAAACCAAAACCTATTATAAAACCGATTAAAGTGCCACCTAATCTAAATGAAGAGGACAAAATGGTAATGGGGCTTATGATTGAGTAATAAAGTGACGCTTACTATTGGACAACTTGCCGTAATTAAAAACTGAACCTTATGCTGAAAGGCAAAAGACATCAATGAATAATATTAAATAGCTATTTGACCTCGATTTAATAATTGATATATTAATAATACATAGTATAATAACAATGAAGCTCTCCAGGCCTCAGTACGGGCTCGAGTAATAAATAGTCGAGGCTGTCTATGCTTTGAGGGAGAAGAAAAGTTCATAATTATTCCGTGAGCCAGTAGACGCCAAAAAAGTAGCAGGGTACTATGAACAAATAAAATAGCCGATGGACTTGTCGACGATATTGGTAAAACTAAAAGCTGGAAAATATAATAAGTCATAATAAGTATATACTGATCTGTTGCTCATAATCAGCAACTGTAGAAGATTTAACTTATCTGATCACATCTTAAAGAAAGCAGATCAGTTCATGGAGTGCATAGGTACGGTATGGGGTAATTTCAAAAAGTAATTGCAGAAGAAATAAATTTCATACGATCAGAAAATTGAAATTAATTAAGATTTGCTATCTAGAATTGCAATAATTGAGTAAAAAAGAACACGTAAGAAAATACCAGCACTGCAGGCTGTGATATAACAAGAGAGAAAGAATATTCTGCCTGAGTCCAATATGCTTCCTCCTATTGAGATGGACATGGATAAAGCAGACCGGGAGTAATTGCCTCCAGATTGTGAATTTAGACCAGACTATTATGCGCTTATGGATAAATAAACAAAAAGAGCATTACTGAATGTTGAATTGAACACTGAAGCAATCATGTAAGAGTTTGATAGAATTGCAGACAGGAAACTGTCTAAATATAAGAAAATGCTCAAGAAAAGGTTATTATGGTTTGATGATAAAATTATTAAGAAATGTTTAACTAAAAAACAGTTTGAGAAAATGCAAGTGCCCAAACATCTCAACAGTTTTGTGGAGGGTGGAGAAATAGCGGAATAACTAAATATTAGAAAATTGCAAATGTATGTTAAAAAGATCACTTATTGGGTGGAAGACAACTCGAATATTTTAAGTGATTACATGAAAGACAAATTTGTTGAAAACTGCAGAGCAATGAAAAAGTGCATTCTACGAGTGCTCAAGTACAAGAAGAACAAAAAGGGAGGTCAGTTTGATCTTAGTCTAGATATCAAAGGTATAAAGCTGGAGGGATAAATATCTAAGGACGAAAATTAGAAATAAGAAGATAACTATTAAAATAAAATGAAGGAGTTCAAGCGAATGTTGGATAAAGATAGGGAGAAATCAACAAAACGAGACACTAAAATTATTTTAAGAAATGAAAATGGAGTCATGCAGGTTTATGACTGGACATCCGACAAAAAACAATGTAATTTATGTTTTATATTTTAGAAAAAGGTGTAAGAAAGGAAGGTGGTGGAGGAGTTCGTGTTGAACAAGTAGACAACGACTAGAAGAAAAAGCAGGAATAACGGAAAAAATAAGAACTGCGAAAAGACGAATAATTTTTACAATAATATTCTAAAAAGAGTAATGCAGAATTAATTGTAAAGTATGGTAACAGGCTAAGTATCGATTGGTAGTTTGTCACATTTCAAAATACTTAATTTAAAGAAGCTGAATTTAATTTAACTGACATTGATATTTCATGAAATAAGTATGTATAAATATGTAATGAGATGTATTGAGATGTATTGTAAAAACATACTGTGAGAATAATCTACATTTGAATTCATTAAGATTTTGACATAAAATTAAATACAATCATATCATTTTTTTACGTATGTGACTTCAATTTAAGCCTGTCCAACCAAATTGAAAAAGAAATAGTATTCGTTCGTACTAAGTAGGTTAAACTCAGCTGAAAACTTTTTCATTCCTATTTTCATAGTGTTGCCAACCATTGTGATCTCTATGTTAGAGCCTTCCGCAAAAGTCTTCAACTGGCTTGTTGTATGTCCAAAAGTAAATGCTTGATTATTAAAAAAGTAGAGCTTTCCATTGTAAGCTGGAGTATTCCAGTTTGCCGGAGCTTTATTAAGCAGTGACTTAAAGAACTATTTCTAGATTGCGCCTATGTGAATAGCCGAGTTTTTCTTCAGCTTAGTTATCTTTATTTTTATTTTGGTGTTTTGAAAGTTTTTTATTAAATCAGATGCGATCGCGCTCAATGACTGATAAGTGATTGCTGTCGGTGTCGTGCTTGTTTGAGCAAATACATTACCAATGTGAGTCACAGTATTTGCTAGCTTTTATTAAAACTTTAAGTTAGTTTAAACGATTTACTATTTTTTGCCTTCGCCTGAGAATAAACTCTCTCTTGTTTAATACAGGCAAGTTGAAAGCTTCTTAGTTAACTGCTCAAGAGGTTCGATGTTTTCCATAGGTAAAACTTGCTTAGATGGAAGATAGTTTCGAATAAGAAATTCAGGATGGTCTTCAGTTTCCTTGGCTAGGCTCTGATAGAATTCGCTAAATTTATTTTTACGAGATTGCTGAATTCAACAAAATGTACATTCTAGATGATCTGGTTTTTCAATTGCTAGTACCGTTAGATGATATCCTGTTCAAGCTTCATGAACTATTCAGCGACTTTTTCCACACATTATCGTAGCTTTACTAAAAACATGCATCGTGATGTCTCAAGTGCCTCGAACTATTTTGAATAGTCGACTATATCGGTCTCGTACTGTTGTTTCATTGCTTCAATGTATATTTTAAGGGGCTGAATCGAATGTCCCTTGTGACGGTCTTCTCTGCATAGTGAGCATATGAGAGAAGCATCACAGCACTGCTAACTTAAACATACAAAATTAAGCTTCTCACCTTCGTGATTCTTTACGTTGCAATCATTGTACTTAATCCGATATTTGGGCTTGACTACTTAGATCATACCAACTTTGTGATTTCAAAGATTTATATATATTTAATTAATTTGTTTATTTCTGTCCAGTCAACTCAAATTCCATATTTCTTTTACTCAACTTTCAGTGGTTTTAGTTTATTTTAATTGATTCATCTGTTAATTACTTATTGCGTTGTTATTGTTTTATCTTTTTGGAAAAACAATTTTACTATTTTTGTGGTTAAATTGGAAAAGGAATGTTTGATTAATTTTACAATGGGTATTTTAATTAAGAATCAGTTTATTGTAAAATAAACAGCTTTAATAAATAAAATAAATGGCCTATTAAATCAAGAACAACAAAATAGATACACTCGAGCCTAGTAAACTGTCAGAGTCAATCAAATCTAGGGCGGAAAACGATAAAATCAACACCAATATTGAGTATGAAACATATTACAACAGCAAGGTTGGTGCATCTTAACACATCTATAAGTAAACTACAAAAAAGACTGTAACACAGACTCAATAAATATATGGGTCTCAGGAAGGCCAACCTCAACACACCCGCTTTAAAAAAACCAAAGACACCCAAATTACTAAACTGAATGAGCTCAAGAAATAATACGAAATTCTCAGAAATATAAAAATCGATGACTCTTTTGTGTACGATCAGAAAGCATCAAAGCCAGAGTCTTCAGGTGAGAGATCATAGAAATCTGTTATCTCTCAGAAATCAGTTCCAGCAAGTATCAAGCAAAGACAGCCACAAAATGGACTTGCTTAGTATTAAAAGAAGCAACTTTAGTTAATGCTCACCAACAGTATGAATAAAATTGAAGAACTTCTGAGAGCAGAGGTTGAGTACAAGCGTAAAATCCATGATCTCACTAGATTAAATCCAGAAATTTCGAATGATAAATATTAATAAAAACTGAAAATGTACTAAAATTCTGAGAAAATAAAGCAATAAGCTATGTAAACTCTTCAACTGTAGCAATAAAAATTGAAAAACATTAATTTTAATCTCACTGAAAAGATAAGATCAGTCGAAAGCGAGAATTTTAATTTGGAGACAGAAATTAGGCGTATCAGTGATTAAAAAAGAAGATTAGAATAAAGCATGTATGTTGAGAAAGAAAGTCACATGAGTACTAAAATAGAAGTAAAAAGATTTCAACTTGAAAGAGACATGGTTGAGAGAGAAAAAAATAGTTAAGTGTAAAGATCAAAAAAGATTATTAGTGATCTCAATAACGAAATCAGCAGATTGCAGAGCAAAGTAACTAGTCAACAGTCATAAATTGAGCAATTAGGAAAGAAACTGAGTCAACAAAGTCAACAGCTTTCTCCAGTCTCACAATCGCCTAAACAACAATAAATATTTAATAAGTAGAAGGATCGTGAAAGATAAAAATAGATAGAAAGACAAAAATAGCTTATGAGACTAAAATAGAAAGAGAAGTTAAGTAATTAAAATCTTGAGAAGAAAATCAAATAAAAGCTAAAATAAATTTAGAGAAGCGATGAAGAGAATGTCCGAAATTAACTAAATATTTTGAAAGAAGAAGTCTAAATGCTCAGGTCTCAACATGAAGACAACACTGATAAAGGAAATTTGATGTTAAGAATATCTGCTCTTGAAAAGGTAAATATTGATCTATTTAGAAAATAAATGAGGACAATGAATAAAAGATAGGATTTTTTGAGTAACTGAGCAGGACCATAAAAGATTTCCATGAGCTATAACAGGAAAACGATGAGATTCGCAATAAGCTTAGGAAAGCATATAAATAAATCGAGAATTTCAAATAAAATACAATTTACGAGATGTAGAGAATAGAGAAAAGTCAAAGATTAACAATTTCAGCAGCTGAAAATAATGTTGAAGAAATAAATAATTACCTCACCAAAATCAGACGACTCTAAGCTGAGAATAGGGATTTGAAGCTTAAATTAACTAAATTCGAAGATAGTTTCTCGAACTCGTAGTCAAAAACTGATGAGAAAATTCGTGATTATTCAAGAAGGATTTAAGAGAGCGAACTCGAAATTGAGAAACTGGTAAAGCAAAATTAATTTAATTTACAAATAGCTTAAGCAAAGTATAAGGCTGAAATAGAAATTAATAGAAATGATCTAGCTAGAGCAATCAAAGAAAGGAACGATGAGAAAGCGAAATATGAAGAGGTAAAAAACTTACTATAAACAAAAAATTAAGCTTTAAGGCGAGAACAACAACAGTTGCAAGCCGTAAACAGTACTCAACTTAAAAGTAAGGAAGTATAGCTTGAGTAATTAAGAAGAGCAAATTCTCGAAACTAAGTTATGATTAGAGAATAATATGAAAACAAATTGTTCTCTTTATTGGCCCGACTTGATGAGTTGGTAAAATCTAACTAAAGATACGTATCATAGAACACTAGACTTATTAATAGTGAAGGATAGCTTTATGATCTGAGACAGAAAGTTCGAAGAATGATGGGATGCAGTGAGGCAATCGATCATCTCTGGCAGGTAAAGGAAGCTTAGTACTCTAACTTGAACTCTCTGTTATAAGAATTTAAAAACCAATGATTTTCTTCACTTTGCTGATTGCTATAATTATTTTATATCAAAATATTAATATAAAAATAAGATTATTTCTCAAAGATGAGCGTTTTTGTACAAGTGAATTCTATCTCGTTCGGGCTATTGTTCTATTTTAAAGATATCATGATTGTGCTTTGATAGTCCATCATCTTTGGTCCAGTATACGAAATCAATATAGTGATCGACTTCTTGGTGATAGGTGCAGCAGCTTAAAATAGCACCAACTACAAACCCTAACAGTAGAGCCATACCAATCGTGATGGCTCCATTACCAAGAATATACTCAGATCGATTTGAAGACGTCCATGAAAATGTCAAGCTGTTCTGATTTGTTTGCACAATTTGCCTGTTTATCGCCTAGAAGAAGATACCAAGAAAACCTTGTCCAACAAACACGAAAGCATGAGGATCCAATGGTCCGTACCTCTATTTCAATCTAGAGTTGATAAACATGAATAAAAATTGTGCTATCGCAGATGAAAGTCCAAATACAATAGCGTATACTGGGTTACTAATATAAGCTGAAGAACTTAACACTGAAACTCCTGCACCGATTATTGAGTAAATGACAAGCTTAAAACCGTATGAGACGTAGCCTAAGAAAACAGCTAAGAGACCAGCTGATGACATTGCTAATACCACCGAGAATATTTTAGGCGAAGTAGTTGCTATAGTTTATGTAATAGTCGTATCTCTAGTTAAGAGTGGAAAGAGGGCCCAGCAGACCAACAAGCCAATCAGTGTTAAAGTTTAACTCATGTTGCTTTCCCACAAGTGATAATGATGCTTGATGTTGGCTTCACGACCCAATTTATGTATGACTATGGAAGTTGAGATTCCTAGAACTCCGCCATACAAAAATATTTTTATGCTGCCCAGTTAATAAGGGAAATTGTTGAGACAAGTCTGACGTGCTAGTTAGTAAATAATTGTTCCTGTGACTGTCATGAAATATAGTTCGATGAGTCCAGCACGCCCAGCTATGAAAGAAAACGCCACGATACAAGCTAGAGCACATTTAATAGCTTAGTTCAAATTAGCTCCTGCTGCTGAAGCGCCGGACTAGCCTGGTACGAGAGTGATTGTATAAGTGTCAATGTTGAAGTATGAACCGCCCAAGTAAACGCTGGCTTTGACCCAAAAAGCATTGACTAGGAAGAATAATTGAATTGCAAGGGCAGTTATCAATAAATTGAAACCTAAACTGCTCCACACCATCTTATAGGGAGAAGATAGGACGAGTCCGAACCCTGTATATAACAATAGGTACCTCCGACAACCAGAAGAAGTAACAGAGCAGTGTGTGCAAATTACTCAGAGTTTAAGATGGTGACTGAGTTTATTTTGATGAAGAACCCGTACATGAAACAGAATAGTAGCTGAGTGAGCAACAACAGCCAGAGTGTGGTCACATTTTTGTTTCTTATTCCGTACTCATTATCACGAAGTTCGACTTCTCTGTCCTCACTGTGTGTATCCTTTGCATGCATGACCTATCAATAAACTTTATTTGAATACTATATATTATATGCATGTTTATTTTACAGTTAGATCTTTACAAATATCAATCGTTCTTCGGCAATTGTCACAACATATATCTGTTTATTATTTTTGGTTTACAATGTTCTGATCAATCTTGAAAATGCGTAGATTTAAGAATCTCACGTTCTATGCCAATAAACTTATCCTCTATTTTTGAGAGAGAGCGTAGCGTTTAGAAACCTACATCGCTTTACTTTAACAATCTCAGCTCTTTGAAAATGTTGTTCAAGGAACTCAATTTTCTCACTATCGAAGATGGATCTTACACTTGTGCCTCTGCCAGATCATTTTCAGAAAACGATTACTCGACTAAGAATACTCGCTTTGAACTTTGTTTGGACACTCCTGAAGAGCTGATCTGAGTCAGCTTATCCCCTTTCTAGCTCACTACCTGAGACTTTCTTTGAAAATTTGTTATTTATTCAAGTGCGAAACATTAATCCTGCTTTTAGTTTCTTTTTTGTACTATTTTACCTTGACTGCTACGCATTATAGTGATAAAAATTATTATTTACAAAAATAGTATTAAAGTTATCAAGTCAAAATTTGCTCCACTGGTCGATATTGTTCTGTAGAGCTGCATATATTTAGGTCAGTTTGCTGCTTTATTTGAAAAATTGGCAAATTTACTTGTAAATAGGAGAGACAATGACAGATAGATAGCTCATCTAGCTTTATGCCCAAGATTTCAAACAATCCATATCGACTGATAGCTCGCTGCATGTGATGCCTAACTTTTTCTCCTCTTGCATCTGATTGGCGAATTAGAGGTTGAGCCTTCGTGACCACTATTTAGATACGTCGAACTGCTTGCAAGACCCTGCGAAATCACTCGCACAAACGATCATTGCTGTTAGACTGTTTAACTGAGTAACTGCTTGATCTTTCGGAAGAGATGTCCATTGTTTGAAACTCTATAACACTTTGAAATGTTCACTTGCACTTGTGCTGAGAATGTTATGGATCACATTCTGTTTTAAGGCTATGAATTTCTATCGTCCTAATGGCTCTAAGAAATTGTATTTCTTCTCCTTAAGCAACTGAAAAGTTTTAGATATTTGGGAATTCTCTATAGGCTAAATAGATAAATCGAATACCGAAATGTTATTGTATGTCAAAGCTAGGCTTGAGAATGAAGCAATTTCAAACGCATTAGTAAATCCAGTGTGGGATATACAATGACATAAACCACTAATTAAAACTGCAAATATGTCAAGACTGCTCAAGTATAATTGAACTTTGAGATCTTGAGTAAGTAAATGACACATGTGAAGAGCTGAATTAATAAATTGTTACTGTTTACGCAGTGATGAAAGTTATGAAAACTGTTTTTGCTTGCAGTCGACAGTGCTTTCACTTGCTCAATAAAGTTAGTAAATCTAATTTTATTCTCTTCGTCCTTCATAAGACTATTAAAGGTCAGATTCATATTCATAATGTTCCATATCCAATTGACAAGTTATTCCTAAGTTAATTGCAGTATGTTGAAGTCATGTTGATCAATTCCCTCAATTTTCTCAATGTCAGTCACCATTAATTTGAGCTCCAGCTTCGAAGATCTGACTTGAGTGTTGAGTGACTATTTGACAAATAATTTGAGCCACCCAGTAGTCTTTAAATTGGGGTCTTATTTTTACTATATTATGTAATAATTACTAGATCCTTAACCATTTTAGCTTGAAGTTAAGATGTTTAGTGTTTTATTTTAGCTGTTTTGTGAGTTGATTGACTGACTGACTATTCTTTCTGCTCAGTTACTTTCTCTACACGTATATATTTGTGAAATGTTACGGTAAGTCTTTCAAACACTCCATTATTACTTTGCAAAAGCGAAGCTGTAAATATTTAGTTATTTATTTAATTTGTATTGTTTTCTTGATTTTTCAGTACATTTTTAACTAATTCTTGCACATCTTGATGCTAGCCGAGTATATCGATGATTTTAATTCTATTTTGTACCCAACAACTTCGTAGTCTCCTATAAAGTGGATTGGACATGTCTACATAACAGAATGTAAGATCAGAGTAACGATTCAACATTAAAAAGTTTTGTCCTTCTTCCAATAATATGAGAGCCTCCTCAATATTTTTAATGAGTTTTGCAATCTTCTAACACTGTTTTCGAACTAATACCACACTATTTTGAGATAAAAAAGGAGCTCCACAACTTTAAGAAGTATGTGCTAATTTTTAAATGACTTCGATTATTGTATAATTCTATTCATTATCAAAATGATCTAATGATAGCAAATATTTTGTAGTTTTGAACTATTGCAGTTTGATCCCAAGCGATACAATTATTAAAGTACTGCAACAAATTTATGTCAATCTAAATATTGAATCTAATACCTATTACTGGTTGTTTAATTATTCTATGTGCTTGAGTTGACAATTTATCTCATTTGTGTCATAATAACTCTTTTGAATTAGTCTGCATTTGCTTCTTTTTATAACACTTCTATAAGTGCGCTGTCTGTACCAATTTAGAAAGTAAAATAGTAAGTTTACATTTCGTGAGTAAATTTAAAGATATAACGCATTCCAGAGTACTCGAGCAGAGCAGAAGATGAGAGACTAACAATTGTTTGTTAACATTATTCAAAAATTTATGTAAACTTTGCATAATTTGAATTCTATGACTATAATGTGCTCAAATGGTTCGTGCTTGAATTATATTGCACAAATCGATTATTCTGTTTAACTAAAATTATAAACTTGGTTATTTTCAAGCAATCTTTCATTAATTTTTTTATTAACACATTACCCATGCTGATTCTATCCATAAGCACAAGTCCAGTCACTTTCTTTAAGGCTAGCTTCACAGATTGTTAAATATTTTTAAGTTATTTAACTACTCTTTATTTAATCTACATTTATGTGGTCTGGATCAACGCTGCCTCTATTTCTTGTCTCGAGTGCACACGCCGCGTACTTTTTGAGCTTGATTTCTACTGTCGACTATAGTTACACAGAATGTAATATTTGAGGTAATCGTTCAGTGATGGATTATCTAAAAATTTATGCACAGGCGCTAAACTCTAATTTTATGCTTAGAAATCCTGCAAAAAGCACTCTGACTGTTCAGGGGTTATTATTTCTTGATTTTATAAATTCATCACAATTTGTTCCACTGCTCTCAAATTTTGCCCCATTTTCTATATTCGATTATTGTAATATTGCAATTTTGCTTCATTTATTTAATGCAGATCATTGACCTTTAATGAATAGGTGTGAAATAGTTATAGTTTCTTTATAATGGTTTACAGCTAAAAATGAAAACTCAAATTCTCTCAAGGATTCAAAGCTGCCAGAACATCCAAACTAGTAACTCCTCCAGTTTAAAGAGAATAGAAAACACAGGACCTAAATGCTAAAATAAGAAAAAATCAGACACTATTCAAACTAGTCTTCATGACAGCAATAAGAATTTACATTTACCATACAAGCTGCCATGCAACAGATTTTTTCAAAGCTCAGCGGCACTCAATGGTATCAATAAAACAGAGCACACTAGAGATCAGCTTAATGAAAAGAAAGTGCTTAATTTCAACTACAAAAGTATGCACAAAAATAGAGATAAAAAGACATTCATCATTCAAAAGAAATCGAGTGGGGTATTCACTTGCATTGATAGAGCTTCGCAAAATTTAGTGAAAAATTAATCTAATTTTAACGCAGGCACACTGAAAGACATAAAGGTAAATAGTTTGGGTCATAGAAACAGCTATAAAAGTTCACTTAATAAAAACCGAATCAGTTATACTTTAAAAGCAGCACAGACTATCACTTCAATATAAAACGAGAGACCAATATAAACGAGTGCAGTCGGTAATACACCCGAAAAGAAGCAACTTTCCTAAACGAAGGCTATAAATTATTTAATGAGGACAGTAGATGTGTTTAAAGATTACAGACATTCTCCGTATTTTGCATTGTGCTCAAGCTCTAGTAAGAAATCAACTTTAAAGAGTATAGTAAAAAACAAACCAATTAGATCCTTATATAGGATTTCCACATAATCACCTTTGTAGAAATAACTGTAAGTTTCCATATAGCTAGAGGATGAAAATCCAAATAAAACTTAAGACATTAAGTAGGAAATAGATTTCGGCTGCAGTTAGATACAATAGCAGTCAATATAAAATGATTCTAATTTTTTAGACAGCTCACAGCAGAGAACTCTTCAGTAACTACAGTAACCGAAATAGAGTAGGAAAAGAGTATGGAAAAAGCTCCCCAATGATTTTCTACATGGTTGAACTACATGCATATATATATATAAATGTAACATAAAAAAGTAGTTGCTCATCCCCTTCTTGACTTCTCATCCTTCTCCTCTTTTACTTGTAACTTACTGCTCTTAGACCCTATTCCTAAATTAGCAAAGTTCTTGCTAACCTGGGTATCACTTTTTTATAGCATAATTCTTGGTTACTTCATTTTTTGTAAAGTTTTAGTGCTTCTAACATGCGTAAGTGTCACCTAAGAGACTTAAGAATCTGGAAGAAGATCAGCCATGAGCGTCATTTGCTTTTTCTATCTACGTGGCTACTATTTCTCATCTTGCGCTGATCGACACTCAACATTTCTCAATTTATTACTAATTTCGAAATTTTATTCTGTCAATTGTCGACGAGTTCGCTCTAAAGCTTTTATTTCTTATCGCAGTTTAGATATTTCTTCGTTATACGATTTATGCAATTTTATTATCTGATTTGATAGCTCGACGCCTCTATTTTTCTACTCTTACGATTGAATTTAAGCTTTTATGCGAGAATTCTCGTCTCTGTCAAAAATTGCATGACTTCTCAGTCGATCATCTTGTTTAAATATTTATAAATCTTCCGAAATATTCGATTATTAATTTGTCCAAAAAGTATTAGTATATGTATTTTGATCTTTTGTTATCTCAATTTCGTTATTGATTTTCAAAATTGAGTTTAATTTCTTTTTGAGACCCTTATTTTATATCTTTATCTGTTCTGTACCTTATAAAAGCAGTTTATTTTATTAAACTTCTGCTATAATTTTCTATTTTAGTTTTTAAATATAATTAAGCATTGAATTTCGTTACTATTCATGCTCTTTGACATCATGCTCAAGTAAATTTTTAATTTAGTTTAATTTATTTGATAAGTTCTAGGATTATTAATGATCTAAGAATTATTCACTACTTTCTCTCTATTTCTCTTTATCTTTCTTAAGTTCTTTAATCTATATCAGTAGCTTTCGCTATTTTTATTAAAAGTTATTTATTTAATCTTCAAGTTAAAGAATATTGAGCTTAAGATATTAATTTTAATTAATAAGCTCCTCCATATCGGGAGGTAAGCTTTTCCTCTTTTTCAATTATTTTATACGTTATTATTTTAATTTTGCGTCTGTTTCTAGCTCATCATACGCTGATTCTAGCTAGTCAATATATCGAGTAAATTTAGCCTATATATTTTTAATTAAATTTTCATAGTCCAACTTCATCTGTAACTGATTTTCAGCATTAATTCGATTGATATCGTCTTTGTTTTTCAGGATACTTATATTACTGACGATGTCTACTGTTTTAAACGTATTTAAATTAATCTAGGATTTCTACAAAATCTGTTTAGATTGACCAGTTTTCAGTTTGATGTTTTATTTGAATATCTTTGTGAATGCAGGCATATTTTTTATTATGTTTCTATATGATTGGTTTTTCTTCTATAAATTTTTCCATTCATGATGCATAGCCATATTCTTTCTATTCTTGGCTGCGATACCACATATTTTCATATGCTATTCATACACTTCTATCAAGGCTTTATAATTGAGTTAATTTTATTCAAAAACTTGAAGAGCCTGATCGTGTTTTGATAAATCAAAATTCGACGTGTCCATTGGTTTCTCGATATTGAGTACTGATTCACTTTCACTATTTCGTTCGACTTTTTATTATTGTTTAATATATCTAGCTTATGCCAGCTATTCTCGTAGTTTACGAATCTATTTCCTAAGTTATTCAAAATTTTATGTCATATTTTCATTCACTTCAACCTTCATCTTGAGGATCTTCGCTCTTTTAGCAAACATCAGGGTTGACAATGTGTCACCCAAATATGCTTTTGATGGGTGAATATTCGCTAATAGCTTTGTTATTGAGTTCCCACACAGAGAATCTTTCAAAAAATGAGTCAGCTTGGAATCTCTGAAAGGAATATGCTTTTTCTTCTTTGCTGACTCAACAAGCGCATTAATTACATTACCTAAGCAATGCAGTGATTTATTAATATTGCACCCTTATTTTAGTCGATCTCCTTCTACTTTTGTTTGTTTTGCCCTTTCGCTGCCAGCCAGATCAACGATATTAATCTTGGAGCGTCGAGTGGTAGTTACATCGTCTTTTCTAAATTCGGATTCGATGCAAAGCGTGAAGATAGTGTGCGATCGTGAGCTCTCGTCGTTCATGGATGTTGCTGAGGTTTTGCGATTTTTTACTCCCTTCATTAGAATAGACATAGCCTATTCATAATTGGTGGCATTCTATTCGGAGAGCCCCTCGACGTACACACCTTTTTTGAAGTCTTATCGAATTTGTCGCAACTTGAGGTCCGGGTTTAGCTAAGCTCATCACAGCTGTACCAAGTCGATGACTTGCTCGTTGTAGATTTCCAAGTACGAGCATTTGATCCAGAACCGGTCGGTTTCGTTAGAGCACCATGAGAATAGATCGGACAGTAGCCGAGGCAAAATACCCCTGGATTCAGCGTAGTAGTCGTTTAGCAAATCCTGACTGCTACCCAGAATCGAGTAAGTCTTGCCAGCGCCTGTCTGCCCATATGCGAATATGCAACAATTATAACCCTAGATAAAAACAAGAGTACGTCGGTGCTCGATTTGACAGCATCTTGGCCGATGTACTAATATATCTACTGTTGACTGCACTGATCATCGGCGATGTTGTCGAACACGAAATATTCTTTTTTGTTAGGAGTCTCGACGACGAGGGTCTTCTCCTGCTCGTCGGACACATACACACTGCGATTGCTTATTTGATCTTTAGAGGTGGGTTTGAGTCTGATCACCACCTGTACTTGTTCCTCCGTGTTCAGTTTACCCGACATTAAAGAAAATAATAACAAACGAAAAATGTAACAATAATAATAATAATAGCATACTTCAATTAGCTATTACAATTCATTTTGGTAAACATAGCATAAGATTCACTGTTAGGCATATACCTTCAAATTAATAAAGTGGACTTAATGCTTATAGTTCAAGGCTGAAAATTGCGCAATGTTTATATTGCATTGTATATTCATAATATATACTTTTTATAATCGATGAAAAAAGACACAAAAATAGTGCAGTAATAACTAGAGACTATTAAGAACCTATAAGACAGTCTAATTGAGATCCACAACAGTGAGCCAAAATACATGGAAAACAAATCTTAATAAAACTTAGTTAAACTGCAGTAATTGATCCAGAAAAAGAGATAAATAAATAGCAAGTTCAGTTAATATCTAGGGAATGTGCTTGTGAATTTGAAAATGTACACAGTGCCTTATGCTATTTTTCTAGTAGCACACGATATCATCAATAGAATCAATAATTACATATTCACATAGGGGCTGATCAAATGTGACGTAAATTCGCAGTAGTCGGAAATGTTTAAGGAAGCATTTACTAAAATAATAAAAACTATCAACAATATCGAACCTAATTTTTTATCAACTTTCTGGGTGAACTATAAAACACCTTAAAATAAAGATGTTGACAATAAAGAAGAGTAAAAAATCAACGATTATGAACAACTGCGAAATATTTTAATCATTATGATTGACACATAAAAATAGTTTAAGAAAAATAACATGATCATAAACTATGCTTACAAATCGATCCTCGAATACGAAATGAAAGATAAGAAAAACGATGAGATTTATGAATAAATTGCGCTCAATTGGTTCAAACTTAAACTCAACAATATGCAGAGTGACAAGGAATATATTTGCTGCAAGACCCTATTTAAGGACGGATAATCCTTTGAATGTCCCAAGAAGACTTTCTTCGACTTTAAGTCTTTCACTAAAATCCAATAGAATATCAAAGTGCAAGATGAGCAATAAGAATTGTCTAAAACTATTGCAGCTCTCATGAACCAAAGGGGTGGTGTCATATTTATTGGAATTCAGTCTGAAAATGGTAAAGCCTTAACAGTTGTAGGGTTTCAGTTATAGGAGAAGAATAAAAAGTAGTTTGTGAAATTCGTGAAAAATGCTGTAAATGATATATATCCCAAACACAAAGGCTTTGAATAATGCTCTGAAAGCAGTAGTCAATACTATAGCTCAATGCACGAACTCAATTACTACATCAGTATATAGTTTATGAACGTGGTTAAAAAAAGTACATTGTAAAACTGTAAAGATCCGCAAAAGCCTTATCAGAAAAGATACATCTGTAAAATAGTGGTAAAAATTGGACACCCTCGGTATTTGTATTACGTACTAAAGAACGAAGGTAGCAAGGAAGAAAGAAAGCGGACACAAGTGCATTTCTACACTAGGGAGGAGTCTAGTAACTTTAAAGAAACAGTAGAGAAACGCTATGATAAAATTTATTAAAAATTAATTGAGTATGAGAGACTAAAGAGTGAAGGCAAACCAGTTTTCAGACCTTTAATCCATGATGGATGCAGGTACGAAATGAGTATGAAACAAGACATGCTTATCTTGGACTCAGAAGACGACGATGATTGATTGGTATTTTATATAAACATTACAGATAATCATCCTCTATTATTGTTGTTGCGCTCGGAGTAGAACTCAATATACTTGCTGACCATATCATCTACACGTCCCTGCATTTAGTCAGCCATTTTCTTTCTCATTTTGCGTCGACAGAAGACAAACTAAATAATATATCATATACTAAAGCTGCAAAAAGAATGGCACACAAGACGAGAACTATGACGATGGTAATCCAATATGTGTGCTTAAATTATACACTAAACTATTGCTCAGAGATATAGTTTTCGCATTCTTTGGGTGGCTTGAGCAAGCTGTTGCAGATATCGTCAAACACAAATTAAGCATTGAGGGATCCTTTCAGTTTTATACCGTTGATGGCGACGGTTGGGTATGTTATAATGCCTGCAGTCTTTAGATGTTACAGATTCTTCTGTAAGAGTTTATTGTCTTTCGAGTAGTCGAACGATTTCTCGAGCTCGGAGGCCAAAACATCGGGTTTTGTGGTAAATTGGAATTTGTTTAAGCACTTGTCACTGCACTGCTTAATCTCCGAGATCTTGGAGCAGTCCGCATTGATACATTCAACATAGTTCCACCATTCTGACTTATGCTGCTCGAACATGATCTGTTCTCGCAATTGCTGGTCAAGTAAGTCTTTTCCTGTTGCCGACAGTACATGATCATAGCTAACAGAACAGTATTGTCCGTCATTGTAACAGTCATCAGGGCTACACTGCTTGCAGCTGATGACATCGTACACTATTTGCAGATCGATTCGAGGTGCGATCATGTTGTAGAAAGGCTTGAACTGCTCAATGAAGTAGTACGACATTCGGTTTACTGCATTAACGATAAATTACGCGACTGCATGTAGAGAGTAACTACGGCCACTTCTGCACGAATACTATCAAAAGTAACTTTCATGCTTACTTTTCCCTCCTTGAGCAGATTCACTAGCTTTTGTCCCATCTTATAGTTGATGAAAATGGCTGGAATTTTTACTTTGTAGCCTAAACATAAGCCTACTTTTACCATGGCCATTGTCTTTCATAATGATGTTGCGCTGATGATCTTCGTTGTCCATAATTATTGCCATTTTTGCTCCCATTTCCTGCGCGTGTAGAGCTTTCACCACGAAAGGGCAGTCACCCCTTGGGATTAATAGGAACGAGTTTTCTAATTGTTAATTATTGTAGTACAAATTTACGCTGGAAACCCAGCTGCTTTGTCAATATTGCATTCAGTATTGAGACCAGGAGTTTACTGAAGTGTTCCTACCATAGTCTTGCCGAAGCTGAATATTATTAAAGTTACGGTGCGAATCCGAAATTTGCAATTGAGTATGGGATATCTTTCAGTTATTAGTCCACCAGCGATGGGTTCATTTCCGCGAAGTTGCTCACTTCCAGTTTTGCTTAAGCTAGGCTTATCAGAAATAAGCAAAAAGTCACAATGATGATGCGTTTTATGCTGCTGACCATTTAAAATATAATCAAATATAGATTTGTTCTGATCGCTGTCCAAAGACAATGGTAAATCAATAAAACATAAATGACAAACTAAATTTTCTAAACAGTCAGATATCAAAATGCAGGCAGAGATAATTTATAGTGATATTTGTATGATTGATTTTGACGAAAAGTGAATATTTAGTATGCTTAGTTGAGAACGATCTGATTATAACTGGAAGTGGAAAGAATAAGGAAAAATTGACGATCACGAGACAATAACATCATGGATTTCCATAAGTTATGCCTGATCTGCTTTATTATTAAGATTTTCTAGTCGCAGCTCCAGACTAGGCCTGCGGGGTACGATTCTATCAGGTGGCTCCTTCTTAGCTTTGACTTCCTTGCTGCGGTTAGTACCACGAAGCCTACATAGCAGTACAGCCCTTAACCATAAATAATACTCGCTGATTTTCCGATTGGCGACCCCCCAGTACAGTAATAGTAGGAGGGGAGTAGCTTGCATGATGATCACGAGCACCACGGCAATCATAGCTATTTTTTCTATTCAAATTTCTATGCATTATTAATATATGAAGCTTATTATCGTTATCTCATTTGCCTAATCTTTACACTCACCTCACGTACACTATTTTTAGATG
>APMI01008432.1_pt1 | contig 25187 bp, 25 predicted proteins | sample 667938 | NCBI WGS metagenome assembly APMI01 (sample SAMN01084076, study PRJNA167559) | wastewater metagenome | biome: Wastewater | place: Denmark: Ejby Moelle, Odense | collected 2011-11-28
CCGGGCATAGACGCCACCGGCTGGGTGATCTGCTCCCCTTCGAGCACAAACACCGGGTAGATCAGGTCATCGGCCGACAAACGATGCTCACGCATCAGCCGGCGGGAAAAATCATCACGACGCATGCGACGCATGCGGGTCGCAGGAAAAGCAGACTGAACTGGGCTCATGGAAGTCTCATGTACTTACATCTGGAAACTAAATGCCTCCGGAACTTTCCAGCGGCATCCCTACACTAACTGACAGATGGTGCTGAACTGTCTCCCGCTGTACCTCCCTGAGCGGGTGCCTTGAGCAAGCAAGGCATTTTTGGCCCCCGGCGATCCCCTTGCCGGGGGTTTTTTATTGTGCCCCCGTCAGAGTCGCCAGCGGCAAGGAGGTTCCGGATTCTATGCCCAAGCGCCCAACGCGCGGTTTGCTCCAGAAAAACAAAAACCACTCCGCAGAGTGGTTTTTCGAATCCTTCACGCCAACCACCGTACTTTTCAATCCTGCCGCGGCGCCCGGGCGGAATCACTTAAGGTAACGGGCGGCGTCCAGGTTCCGAGGTGCGCCACGTAAGCATCAAACGCGCCGGCCCAGTAATCGAACCACCATGATAGCGGGCTCATGTTCCTCTCCTTCACAACAGATTCATCTACGCATTCATCACGGTGTCCTCCCGCGATGCTCTGAATACAGCTTGCGCCGACCTGCGTCTGACGAACGAGAACTATGCCGCACAGGAATAAATATTCAGGACGCTTTACATTACGCGCAACCGGAGGCGCGTTCCTCCCCGCGCCAGCTTAAAATACGCGCCCCAACCTGATGGAGTATCGTTATGCGAGCTGTTCCCCTGGCTATCTCGGCGGCAGTACTGCTTATTTCCAATGCGGCACATGCCGCTCCGAGCGTTGAAACCCTCGCTTCCGGCGTCAAGGTGGAGCACGTCAAGGTCGGTGATGGTGCCACTCCCGGCGCCACCAGCCAGGTCACTGTCCATTATCGTGGCACGCTCACCAACGGCTTCGAGTTCGACAGTTCGATCAAGCGTGGCCAGCCAGCAACTTTTGGCCTCAATCAGGTGATTCCGTGCTGGACCCAGGGCGTCCAGAAGATGAAGGTCGGCGGCACGGCAAAGCTCACCTGCCCGCCTGAAACCGCTTACGGCACACGCGACCTGGGCAAGATTCCGCCAAACAGCACGCTGAATTTCGAAATTCAACTGCTCGACAGCAAGTAAGCGCTGGCGCCAGACACGCACCCGGCCCACCCGCCGGGTTTCAACATCCCCGCCCTTCTGCTTTGGTGATTCATGAAAGAGATGATTACAGCGCTGCAGCGGCTATATTTTCTGCCCGGCCAGCAATGGCTCAGCCAGCATCCAGGCACAGATGCCGAGCCCGCGTACGCAGCAGAAGGCCTCTTGACGCCGGCGCTCATGGCCACGGGTCTGACGGGTGAAAAAACCATCGGGCTGAATCTGGCCAGCGCAGACGGCATGGCACGTGCCATGCTTATCAACTTCAAGAAAGCATCTGACTGGGAACTGGCGGCAAACCTCTATCTGGCAGTCCAGAACGATCTGGATTTGCCCGCCCCGGCGGTCTCTGTTTCCGGGAACAAGGGTTACGGACTCTGGTTTTCGCTGTCCGAAAGCCTGCCGGTCACAGAAGCGCACGCCTTTCTCGAAGCACTCCGCCTCAAATACCTGCCTGATCTTCCCGCAGACAGCCTCGAGCTCTGCCCCGGGAGCGGGATGCAATCCGTGATGAACCTGGTGCCGTCCCTTCACGGGACAACAGGAAAATGGTCGGCATACATAGACCCGAGTCTTGGCAGCATGTTCATGGACGAGCCGTGGCTGGAAATCGCCCCCAACCTGGACAAGCAGGCGGACATTCTGGCGAGCCTTGAAAGCATCAGGACTGAAGACTTCCAAAAGGCGTGCATTGCGCTGGCTACAGCGACGCAACCCGAAGCCAAAAGCCCTGTAATGACTCACCCCGATGCCGTACCGGCAAGGCTGAATATCAACACACCGTACACAGACCCGGAGAGTTTTCTCTTCGCTGTCATGAACGACCCGTCCGCCAGCCCGCGCCACAGAATATCAGCGGCAAAAGCCCTGCTGCCCTACTTTCGCAAGAACGTCGGTAGCCCGGACTGACGCGGCGCGGCGCGGCGACGCCTTCACTTTCCCATGCACTGCTGCTTTGCCTCGAGCCAATAAACGGCCTTTCCCACTACGACCACGCTACCCGAAACAACCAGCGACGCAGCCGAAACCACCCCCGTCAGGACCAACAGCTCCACACAGCCTTCATTTCGGCAGCCTCCAAAAGCGGCCACCTGATAAGCCTGGAGTGACATGTGCCGCTCAGTGATGCCGCACGCGGGGTCATATCTGATCGTCGTCTGGGGCACAAAAATGCAACTGCAAAGAAACGCGCACACGACGGCCAGGGCCCGCAGCGGAGAATCCCGAACCACGCCAGTGTCTCCTGCTGCGGCGGGAAGTGTGTTGGGCACAGGGCGAATAAACTTCATGAGAATCCGTCCGTAAGAGAACCATTCATTCAAGAACCCAGCCCGGATACCCCGATGCGCCGTCTCGCTCTGCTCCTGACCCTTGTCTCCGCCCAGAGTCTTGCGGACAACTGTGAGCAATTGCCCGGACCGTCAGTGACGCTGAAACGCTACGAAGAGCCCATCAGCCTCGACACGCGGACAAGCGTACGGACACTGACCCTGCTCGGCCCGACGTCAACGCGTCCCGGAAAACAAGTGCTGGGACTCACCCGCGGCACCGCGACGGTCAGGTTCGAGACGAGAGTCGATTCATACATCGACCGCAGCGGCCAATGGGAATGTGCCAGCCCGCAAATCACGGTGAGCTACGGTTTCAGCCCCATGACCGTTTACGTCGCCAGAGAGTTTCCCGCCGGAAGCTGCGCCTATAAGGAGATTTATCAGCACGAGCTTCGCCACGTCAGTGCTTATCAGACACACCTGAAAAGCATCGAAAAAGATATCGCCGCAACCCTCAGCGCCCGCTTCACCGGCGCCGGCCCCTGGCGCGGTCCCAGAGGCCAGGCTCGCGCCAGACTTCAACAGGAGCTCGAAGAGCGCTGGGCACCGTACGTCAAGCGAGAAATCAACAAGGTTGAAGCAAGCCAGGCGCTTATCGACACTCCGGAAGAGTATGCACGGGTGGCCGCGAGCTGCCAGGGTGAAATCAGGAAAATCGCCCGATAATCGCGCCAGCTCAACGCCTGCGCGGCCAGTACCAGCTTGGCATGCCCTTCCGGCCGCCACCCACACCCTGCTTGTAGCGACTGCGCAGATGACCATCCACGGCGCCAATCCACGGTGCCAGGTGTTCATCGGCAAGGTCGTAATCGACAAACAGTTCTGGCAGGCGGTAACCGAACCAGCGGTAGGCCGCCAGAAGCCGCACCATTGTCTCGGCCTCTTCAAGCGATGCCTTCTTTGCGGCCACGGGCAGAAAATCCAGGCGGATGCGCTTGCCCTGGTTGGCGGCATAGGCCCAGCTGCGCCAGACACCATCAATGGTTTCATTCTGCGAGGCCATCGGCGCCATTGAAAACACATGCTTCAGCGGCAGCGGCAACTTGTTCAGGCGGTCGAGTTGCGCCGCCCTCGCCAGCTGCTCCTCGGGCACGTAAGGGGTGAAAAATCCGTCGCCGCAGTCGGCATGGAGCAAAAACAAGGACAAAAGGGCTTCGAGCCGGTTATCGCCCGACATCCGGGCAATCTGCTCGAGGTAGGCGGTGCCGGCCGTAATTTGAAAGCCGCTCGACGCGACCGGCGGCTGTGTGGCTTTCATCAGCGCCACCACCACACGATGCTCGTTGGGCGTCAGCCCGGCCACCACACCCTCTTCGTCCTGGTGTCCGAAGCGTCCGGCACGCCCGCCAATCTGCTGCAACAATGATTCCGACAGGTCGCCGCGCTTCACGCCGTCGTATTTCTGCACTGCGGTGAATACGACCCGCTGGATCGGCAGGTTCAAACCCATTCCAATGGCGTCTGTAGCCACCAGCACATCCGCCTCGCCCCGCGCAAAACGGCGCGCCTCCCGCTCGCGCACCTCCGGCGACAAAGCGCCGTAGATGCACGCAACCGATTTGCCCAGCCCGAGCAGATCGTCGCGCAGGTTGAGGGCATCGCGCCGCGAGAAAACGATGAAAGCATCCCCCGGCCGCGCCCGACGCAGCGCACCGACCGGATGATCGGCCAGCGCCTTGCCGACAACCAGCGGATGCTTGCGAACCTTGCGCCGAATCTCTAACGGCAAACCCAGGCGAGCAGCCAAGGCCACAACGGCCGATTCGGCCGACAAGGCGCCCAGGAGCCACACCTCGCCAGCATTGGCGCCAACCACCGCCTGCGTCCATGCCCAGCCCCGATCGGGATCGCTGAGCATCTGGATTTCGTCGATGACGGCCACCTCGACCTCCCGGGTCGGGTCGAGCATTTCGATGGTGGAGGCGGTCACCCGGCTGCCCTCGACGAGTCGCCGCTCCTCCCCGGTCACCAGCGAGGCCTTGACGCCGAACTCTTCGTTCAGGCGGCTGAAGGCCTCCAGGGCCAGCAGGCGCAGAGGACCGAGATACAGGCCGGACGACGCGCTTGCCAGGCGCTCGAAGGCATCATGCGTCTTGCCCGAATTGGTCGGCCCCAGCACGGCGATCAGCTTGCGGGCACTGCGCCGCGCCGGGAAAGTATCGGGGTAGTCGGAAAGCCTTACCGAACGACCAATCTGCTCGGCCAGATTGCGGTGGTGCTGCTTTGCCCGCATCTCCGCCAAGGACTGGGCAAGCCAGGATCCGGCACCAGACAAATCCATCTCCCCACTCGCCCAGTGCGCGCGCAGCTTCGGCAGATCGGGCTGCAGATTTTCGAGGCGGCAAGCCGAGAGGTAGGCGGCAACCCCGGCCACGCAGGAGTCCAGAGCCGCCTCCAGCTTCGCCCCGTACATCTTCAGCACCGCCTGCTCGGCGCTATCGCGCGCCTCGTCGGTGAGCCTGCGCCATTGCGACTGCTGACCCAGACAGGTCTCGGGGATATAGCCGAAGATTCTGAAATCATCGCCCGAAAAGCGCGCCTTGCGGCCGGCGCTGAGCCACACCCTGTTGCCGCTGATCGTTCTCGTAATTCGCAGGTCCGTCGCCGGATAATTTGCGTGAGCGTCCATTTCAATCCTGTGCGATGGGTTCGCGTTCATTTGAAACCTACCTCTAACATGATCCGGAGAATCACGCTGGACTGGCGAACTCCGCCGGGCCAGCTGTTCTGCTTGATCGACAAACGTTTTTACGCTGACTTCATCCTCGACAAGACCCGCTCGGGAGTTCATGCAGCGGCACCACGCGCACTGTTTCTCATCAGCTATCCGCTTGATATATTGGAAAAACTGCACACTTCTCGCTGATCGCAAAACTTGACGCGAACTGACACTGCGGCGCAACATTGAGAGTCTTCGGAAGAAATCTGCACGGAAAATTCTGTTCCGTCACGCCCCGCCAGTCTCTCCATGTTGCTCATGAACCGCTCAGCCTCACCGCTTGAGCGCCATATCTACCCATGTCTCTACACACACTCCGCCAGGACTGGTTCTCCAACGTCCGCAACGATCTGCTCGCTGGTCTGGTTGTCGCACTGGCACTGATTCCTGAGGCCATCGCCTTTTCCATCATCGCCGGCGTCGACCCAAAAGTTGGCCTGTACGCCTCCTTCTCGATTGCGACGCTGACCGCCTTCGTCGGTGGGCGGCCGGGGATGATCTCCGCAGCCACCGGTGCGATGGCCTTGGTCATGGTTACCCTTGTGAAGTCTCACGGACTGGATTACCTGTTGGCCGCGACCGTTCTGACAGGCATCTTTCAGATCCTTGCAGGCTGGCTCCGCCTTGGCCAGTTGATGCGCTTTGTTTCCCGCTCCGTGGTGACGGGTTTCGTGAACGCGCTGGCCATACTGATTTTCATGGCCCAGTTGCCGGAACTCACCAACGTGAGCTGGCACGTCTACGCCATGACAGCAGCGGGTCTGGGCATCATCTACGGCCTGCCCTACATCACGAAGGCCGTGCCTTCTCCGCTGGTGACCATCGTGCTGCTCACCGCCGTGTCGATCACTCTGGGACTAGACATCCACACGGTCGGCGACATGGGCAAACTTCCCGACAGCCTGCCTGCATTCCTGATTCCGAATGTCCCGATCACCCTGGAAACGCTGCTCATCATCCTGCCGTACTCCGTCACCCTGATGGTGGTCGGCCTGCTGGAGTCGCTGATGACGGCCACCATCGTCGATGAGCTGACCGATACCAGGAGCGACAAGAGTCGGGAATGTGTCGGGCAAGGCGTGGCCAATATTGCCACCGGCTTTATAGGTGGCATGGCGGGGTGCGCCATGATTGGTCAGTCGGTCATCAACGTAAAGTCCGGCGGGCGCGGGCGGCTGTCCACCCTTGTAGCAGGCGTAGTGCTGCTGATTCTGGTGGTCTTCCTGGGCGACTGGGTCAAACAGATCCCCATGGCCGCCCTGGTCGCAGTGATGATCATGGTCTCCATCGGCACATTCAACTGGGGCTCAATCAAGAACCTGCGCGTGCACCCGACGAGCTCCAGCGTCGTGATGCTTGCTACGGTCATCGTCACCGTGGCGACCCATGACCTCGCCAAAGGTGTGCTGACGGGGGTTCTCCTGTCCGGCTTCTTCTTTGCCCAGAAGATCGGACGGATTCTGCGCATCACCTCGCGCACAGAGGACGATGGTCGTGCTCGCGCCTACGAGGTCGCCGGCCAGGTTTTCTTCGCCTCGGCAGAGCGCTTCACGGAGGCTTTCGACTACAAGGAGGTTCTGGACAAGGTCCGCATCGACGTCAGCCGCGCCCACTTCTGGGACATCACGGCCGTCAGTGCGCTCGACAAGGTGGTGCTGAAATTCCGGCGTGAAGGCACAGAAGTCGAGGTTAGCGGCCTGAATGAGGCCAGCGCGACGATAGTCGACAAATTTGCCGTCCATGATAAAGCCGGTACCGACGACATGCTGACAGGTCACTGAGAGTGATCCGATCATGAATAGCGACCAAAAGATACTTGCCTGCGTCGACCGCACTCCGGTTTCCGATGCTGTCACCGACTATGCCGCCTGGGCCGCCCGCACGCTTGGCGCGCCCCTGGAGCTGCTGCACGTACTCGACCGGCATTTGGCGCTGGCGGCCACACAGGACCACAGTGGCACCATCGGGCTCGACGCGCAGGAAAAGCTGCTCGACAAGCTCATCAGCGAGGATGAGACCCGCACCCGCACAGCCCGTGAGGCCGGCCGGCTTTTCCTGCATGGCTTGCGGGAGCGCGCGCTGGCGGCGGGGGTCCACACGGTGGACACCCGGCTACGTCGCGGAGACGTCGAAGAAACGCTGTCCGAACAGCACGCCGGGAGCCGTCTGCTTGTTTTAGGGAAAACGGGCCCCCAGCCGGGTACAGCAGAACATGCTTTGGGACAACATCTCGAGTGGGTGGTCCGATCAGTCAGTCGTCCAGTACTGGTTGCCGCCGAAACCTACCGTGAGCCGACGCGGGTATTGTTCGCCTTTGACGGCAGCGGCATCACCCGCAAAGGTGTGGAGATGCTGGCCGGCAGCACACTTCTGAAGGGCTTGCCGCTGGTGTTGCTGATGGCCGGAGCACCAAGCGGCGCCGAAACACGGCAACTTGAGCTGGCCGCGCAAACCCTGAAAGCGGCCGGGATTGATGCTCATGGGCAGCAAGACCACCGGCCTGCTGAAGACCACGCAGGTTCCGACCCTGTTGCTGCGCTGAACCGGCGCGGTCACGCGTCGCCCGCCAGGCGGCCTACAGATGCATACGGGAAGTCCTTACGGCGAGAACGTAAGCGACTCCCGAATTATGGCGGGCGGGGTAGATGGTTATATTCGAGCGCATCCCGCCCGAAGTAGAAAGCTGCCCGCCCTGCATGAATAACTCGATCCTCTTTAAGGCCAGAACGCTCTGGCAGAAGCTGCATGCGCCCGTCGACCTGCCCCTGATTCTCCTGACCCTCGCCTTGCTTGCTTACGCTACCGCAATCATTGCCAGTGCCTCGCCCCAGCGGATCAACGCCCACCTTATCAATCTGGCTGTAGGTATATCCTGCCTTTTCACTGCAGCGCACATCACCCCGCAACGCTTGCGCAACATCACCCCTGCGATATACGTTGCAGGGGTGATTCTGTTACTTGCGGTGGCCTTGTTCGGCGATATTTCCAAGGGCGCGCAACGCTGGCTGAACCTTGGTTTTGCTCGCGTTCAACCCTCGGAAATCCTCAAAATTGGCGCACCGCTGATGCTTGCGTGGTTTTATTTCCAGCGCGACGAAACGCTGCGTCACAGAGATCATCTGGTAGCCGTGTGCCTGTTGATGCTCCCGGTTCTGCTCATTGCCAAGCAACCCGACCTCGGGACTTCCATCCTGGTGTTTCTGTCGGGATTTTTCGTGCTCTTTCTGGCGGGAATCCCGTGGAAGTGGATTTCTCCACTAGTGATCGCCACCGTCTGCATCGCTGGCGTTCTGCTGATTTTTGGCGACAGCCTGTGCCAAAAGGATCAGGCTTGGCCGCTTTTGCGCGAATACCAAAAACACCGCGTGTGCACGATGCTGAATCCGACATCCGACCCGCTGGGCAAGGGCTTTCACATTATCCAGGCAATGATTGCGATTGGATCGGGCGGCATCTGGGGAAAAGGATGGGGAATGGGCTCCCAGGCCCAGCTTGACTTCCTGCCGGAGCGACACACCGATTTCATATTTGCCGTGCTTTCCGAAGAGCTCGGTCTGGTCGGAGCACTGACCCTGCTCGTCATTTACATCGCGCTTGTCCTGCGGGGTATCAGCATTGCGCTGCATACAAAGGACAGGTTCGGACGCTATGTGGCGGGTAGCCTGACCCTGAGCATCTTTTCCTATGCATTTGTAAACATGGGCATGGTCACAGGAATCCTCCCGGTCGTTGGCGTACCGCTTCCCTTCATGAGCTACGGAGGCACGGCTTTGGTCATCCTGTGCATCTCCCTCGGAATGCTGATGTCCATTGCGCATAGCCGAACCACAAGCCGGGAGTCCTGATTCTGCGAAAAAGCCGGCGAGCGACGAAGCCCACGCCCGCCCACAGCGTCGAGTGTTGCTCACCCCAGACTCAGGCGAACGAGTTCAGCCACGCTACCGACCCCCAGCTTGTCCATCATGCGGGCCTTGTGGACTTCAACGGTGCGCGGGCTGATCGCCAGTTCCACGGCAATCTCCCGATTGTGACGGCCCGCGACCACGCGCTCCATGACCTCCTTTTCCCTTTGTGTGAGGCCATCGAGAAGGCGCTGAACCTGGTCCCGGTTCAAGGCTGCGTCAGCGGTTTTCCTTTGTCGGGCAAAGGCTTCGCGGATAGCAGCCAGGAGCCTCGACTCGTCGAGTGGCTTTTCCAGAAAGTCGACCGCCAGGGCCCGGAAAGCTTCCCTGGCGGAATCCACGTCACCATGCCCGGTCATGATCACGACAGGCAGGTCAGCGTCGAGCTCAAGGAGCCTCTTCTGCAGAGTCAGACCATCCATGTTCGGCATCCGGATATCGAGCAGGAGGCATCCCTGCCAATAGGGCTTGAAGGCCTTGAGAAAGCTGTCCGCATCGGCGAATACCGCAAGGCGGTAATCGTGGATACCCAGCAGCAGGCCCAGCGCATCGCGCACGGAAGGGTCGTCATCGACAATGAAGACCGTCAGGTTATCTGTCATGGAGGGGTGTTTTCGATGATTCCAGAGTCGGTAAAACGAGTTTGAAGACGCCATGGTCGGCCACGTCGCCCCACAAGCTGCCACCGTGGGTTTCGGCTATGGCCCGACTGATCACGAGCCCGAGTCCAAGGCCACTCGATTTTGACGAATGGAAAGACTCGAAGGCCCGCTCAGCATCCTGACTGGTGAGGCCGGCACCGGAGTCTTCAACGCAGATCATGACCTGCTCTCCAGGCAAGCGCACGGCTTGGATGGAGACCTGGCCCCCGCCCACGTCCGCTACAACGACGGCATCAAAGGCATTGGACAGAAGATTGCGCAGGACCACCTCCAATTGAAGCCGATCGGCCAGGAGCATTATTTCCGGTACTTCCATCACCAGAAAGGTGACTCCGCTCTGCAAGGCCCTGGCTTTGTAACGCGCTGCTGCAGCCACGATGATCTCCCCAAGCACTACCGTTTCGAGTTTCGTCGCACCTGTTCGAAAAAAATCCCGCAGGCGCCGCACGACGTCTCCGGCACGCTGCGCCTCGGCGCGCATGCCGTTGATGGCCGCATCGAGCCTGGCGCCAGCCTCACCGCGTGCCTGCAGGGCGTCATACGCCGAGGCATAGGCGCCCATCGCCGTCAGCGGTTGATTGAGTTCATGAGCCAGGGCCCCGGCCATCTCGCCGGCGGCGGCCAGACGCAGGGTTTGCCGAAGTTCACCGCTAGTCCTGCGCTGCTCATCCACGACGCCGCCAATAAAGAACCCCACCAGCGCCATGACAACAGCAAGCATCTGCAGTTCGGCAACCGTCACCGCACTGAAATCCAGAACCTGAACCGCCGCGATCACGCCGATCTGCAGAAGCGTTGCCGATACGATCGCTCCGGCCATGCCTTGTCGGGCCGCGGCCCAGACGATCGGCAGGAACAGGAAGTAGAAGAGCTTGAAACCGCCGTCCCCTCCCAGACCGAATGCAATCCACAGCGCAAGGAGGCCGAGTAATGAATACCCGAGAGTCTCCCAGCACAGAAACGCCGATCTCAGCGCAAGCCGCCCACACGTACCGGTGAGCCACCAGAAAAGCGGCATCGCAACAGTGATGCCCACCGCGTCCCCGACCCAGAACTGCAGCACACCAATCAGCAAACCGTCTGAGGGGAGCAGGCCGAGCAAATGCAGGCTGGTCAGGTAGACCAGGCTGTTGAGCAATGTGCCGAGCACTACCGGCACCATCCACCCCAACAAGGTGGCCCGATCATTGAGCAAGGTGGTGGGTGGCATGCGCCGCCTGAGCACCTCGCTTAAGAGCAAGTAGCCAGCAGCAAGAATCAGGGCAGACAAGAGACTCTTCCACCACGGAAACGGCAGCCCACGCACCAGACACTCGCTGAGTAGCACGGCTGCGATGAGTAACGGACGCGACCCCGCCCCCTGACGCAGCAGAAAGACAAGCCCGAGTGCCGGCGCCGGATTCCAGGGGGTGATGTTCAGACCGTGGAGCGGATGGATGAAGCTGGCCGCATCGAGGGCTATATAGAGACCGATGAATCCGAGTGAGAGCAAGGACTTGTGCAAGACGAAGTTGAGACTAACCGCGAGGTTGGAGGAATTGTGGGGCAAGCGGATGTTTCGGAGAACAAGGGAAGCAAGTACGTGTTTCCACTACGCGATCCCCGAATTCCCTCCGACGACTCCGCCGGGTACTGTTACGGTCGCTCCATGACCCTTTGAAGGTCATGGTCGTCTGGCTGATTGCTGCTGCCCCCAACGATCACCGAGGGGGGGTCGAAACCGGCCTGCGCGACAGTGTTGTCCCTGTTTGTGACCGGGACGTTCGGTGCTCGCACAACAGGCAGCAAACACAGCGTCCATTTCAGGAATGAGCGGAGCCCTATCCGGAGGCGGCCTCTGCCTTCCGGAGCGGCCGCCCTCCTCCTTGTTCGATCCGACGATGCGGCGCGCCGATCGATTTCATTTCCCGCCGGCACCGGCTGCCTGCAGTTGCTGGGGCAATCTTGTCTCCTCAATTTACCTTCATCGCTGGATTCCGGCGATGAAGAAAACCATGCCAAGTGCAAGGTCTAATGGTCTATAAACGATGCTGAAAATCGGACTGATTGGTTACGGCAAAGCCGGACAAGCCGTGGCGAACGTATTGCAGGCTGATCCGGATCTGGAGTTATGCTGGATCGCCAGAAGAACAAACCAGCCGCCTTTCGATGAGCCTGCGTGCAGCGGCATTCCCGTCATTGGTCTGAACGAAACCAGTATCGGCAACTGGCTGGATGCGCATCCGGTCGATGCACTGGTGGACTTCTCCGGGCCGGAAACCGTTCATCTGTACGGCGAAGAAGTTCGCCGCCGCCGTCTGATGCTTGTCACCGCAATTTCCGCATATAGTGACTCCGATCTGGTCTACATCCGCTCGTTAGGCGAAGAGGCGCGGGTCATGAGCTCCCCGAACATCACGCTGGGAATCAACTTTTTGATCCTTGCGGCAAGGTTGTTGCGCGAAATTGCACCCAATGCGGACATCGCAATTCTCGAGGAGCACTTTCGCGACAAGCCAGAGGTATCAGGTACAGCGCGTAAAATTGCTGAATCTCTGGACATCCAGGACGCCAATATCACGTCGCTGAGACTGGGCGGAATTGTCGGCCATCATGAGGTCGTGTTCGGCTTCCCGTATCAAACGGTGCGCCTCAGTCATGACTCGATTCGCCGAGAGGCCTTCGGCACGGGTGTCGCGTTTGCCTTGAGGGATTTGGCTGCACGTACCGAGCCGGGCTACTTCAGCTTCGAAGATTTGTTGATGCAACGGATGCGCACTCAATGGCTACAGGCCTGAAGGCCCAGCCTCCGATCAGACCCCACCGACCCGCTCGCGCAGCTCCTTGCCGGCCTTGAATCGAATGACACCCTTCGCCGGCACATTAACCGACTCACCAGACCTTGGATTGCGGCCAACTCGCGGCGGGCGTTGTTGAACGGAATAACTCCCGAAGCCACGGATTTCGATCCGCCCCGCGTCGGACAGCGTTTGCATCATGGCATTCAAAATCGCGGCGACCGACGCATCTATCATATGAGTATCGAGGTCCGGAAAGTGGGTCCGGATCGCGTCTGTGAGTTCTGACTTGATCATTGTTTGTCTGGATGGGTTTGAAACAACACGACCACCTTGCAGAGCGCTGCGCTGAAAGTTTTGTTCGAGTGCTATGCCGGTTGAAATTGGACCGTGATCACCTCGCCTGAGCTGGCCTTGGCAATCAATGTGTTGGGGCCTTCATACGCTTCAGCCTCTTTGACACTGGCCTCAATGTGGTCGATGGGAATGCCGTTCTCGGCAAAGTAGACCTGTACCGCGCGTACGCGCTTGCCCAGAAGAACGGGGTTGTAGTCTTTCGCCGGATTGTTGCCGAAGCCGGTTATGGCCAGCTTCAGATTAGGCGTCATCTGCAGGAGCGGTGTGATGGTCGCCAGAAATCTCGCGTAGTCCGGCGTCAGGCGATCCTGCTTGTTTTCGAACGCAACCCGGGTCTCGATAGCCAGTTTGGCCGAAGGTTCACCATCACCCAGCGCCACCAGAACCTGAAACTCACTGGCCCGTTTGACGAGACCTTCGGTCAGCTCCTGCCAGGCATCCACGCCCAGGTTAGCCTGACCACGCCTGCCGTCGCCCTCTCCGGGCGGGATATCGGAAAAGCCGCTGAGGAGTAAAAGCAGGCCAAAGGCCATGAAGCACGCCGCCAGCAATGCCATGGCTCTGCGCATACCACGGACAATCCACGGAGCCGTCCGCTGCGGTTCAGCAGCTCGGGCAATGCTCAGGCCTGAACTCAGCTTCCCTGACGACTGTGAGGAAAAGTTCCAGTTACCGCTACTGACCACTGTCGCCCCCTCCCTGGCGGGCAACTTCCACCCAAACATTGCGCAGGCTCGCCATAAGGAGCGGCGAATGCCGATCAGCATGAGAGGCGAAGACGGCGACAACCGTGCCGTAGTCAAAGTCGACGTAAAGGCTGGTGCCGTAGGCGCCAATGATTGCCGTTCGGTGACCGCGCCGCCCTGGATGCGCAAAACGGTACTGCCACCCCGTATCGGCACCCAGCGCACGCACACCGGCGGGCTTGGCGTCGCTCATGTCCGGAGGGCTGGCAATCGAATCGACAAACCACGCTGGCGCCACAGCCCGCCGACCGGGGCGACGGCGCGCATCGAGAAATGCCTGCCCGAGACTGGCAAAATCTCCAATGCTGAGCGCAAGGCCATCGGCAAGCGGCGTACCGCTCGCATCAGTCGCCCAGAATGCAGAGTTCCTCGCCCGGATAATCCCCTGCAGGTCGCACAGCAACGCCGGGGCAGACTTCTTCCACGCCTTTTCGGCCGCCCACAGCAGCAGCTCGCCCTCCGGCCCGGCCAGATCGCCCTCTGTAGCGTCAGGCGTGCGCGGCCACGTCGGGCGGGCCCCCAGCCAGGCACGCACGCCGATCTTGCCGCCAGACAACCAGCCGGCTTCCTGTTGCCAGAGTGCGACATCGGCTTCCGACCACAGCAGCCCGGTTCGGCCGTCAATCAGGCGTTGCAGGGACAGCTTGCCGAGCTCGCGGACGCCGGCGAGTTCGGGAAGAACCCGGGTGATTGCCTTCTCCCGGGCGACCCGCCCTTCGGCCGCGGCTTTGGCGAGCTGGGTCACCAGGATCGGTCGGGTGGCCTCGAGAAGCAGTCTGGGCTGGGCGGGATCGAAGCCAGCTCTCCGATAGTCGAGTGCAACTTTCCCGCGGCGAAGAATCAGGACACCGTCAGCATCGATCCGGTTCTCGAGCAAAAACCGGAGTGAACGCCGCGTGCCGTCGGCCGGGTCGGTAAGCTGCAGACGATCCGGGTCGATACGTTGGGCCGCCACGGGCCGGGCCGGCGGACTGCCCGCCCGGGCAACGCTTACCCCGGACATGAAGCGCGGCGCCTGCCCCAGGCCGAAACGGATGTATCCGGGGCTGAGCCAGTTGTCTGCGCTCACCAGCTGGCTGGCCGAAGTCGCGGGCGGCGAGCCGGCAGTTAATGTGCAGGGCTCGGCGGCTAGAGCCGGCATGCAGGCAAACAGCCCAGCGAACAATATGAGTTGGGTCTGCACGTACAACACCCTATGCGTTGGGTCGATAACAAGAGGGCTCGGCAAAACGTTCGACCGCAGCCCTGGTCAAGTCGTGAAAGTTGCCCGCGCTTGCGGCGGCCTTTCTTAGCCACCCGGCATCGCCATACCGGCTAGCAGCGAGTGCGCGCAAACGCTCCAGCTGGCGCCGACACCCCAGATCATCCGCATCCGTTGCAAGCGTATCCAGCAGCCGCGGCAACGTTTCCCCAAGGGCCTCGGTGCACCGGCGAATGGGGTCGGCCAGTTCGGCCTTGAAGCCGAAACGGCAGGCCTGGAACTTGTTGTAGCGCGCCACCAGAGCCTGCATTGCCGGAACTACCGGCGGCCGTTCCCGCAGCAGGTAGCGCGCCAGGCATTGGGCGAAGGCGGCCAGTTCGACGGCCCTGTCGACTGACAGCGGGGTGTCGCAAACCCGGACCTCCACCGTGCCGTACTCCGGCTTGGGACGCACGTCCCAGTAGAGATCCTTGATGCCCTGAGCCACGCCACAAGACTGGAGCAAACCCATATGATCGACAAAAGCGTCCCAATCGGCCACGTCGGGGGCCTGCCCGGAGAGCGGAAAGGCCGATACCGCATTGAGCCGGGCGGACTCGAAACCCGTATCGGTGGCGTCCAGGAATGGCGATGACGCCGACATCGCCACAAAGTGCGGCACATAGCAGTTGAGCGCGTGGGTCAGCCAGATGGCGTCGTCGCCGGATGGCACGCCGATATGAATGTGCTGGCCGAAGACGGTAAATTGCTTGCTCAGGTAACCGTAGCGCTCATTCAGGAAAGCGAAACGCTCACCGGGGCAGATTCGCCGTTCAGGCCAATGATGGAAGGCGTGGGTTCCGCCACCGCAAATGGCGATGTTGTTGCGCTCGCAATGCGCCACCAGCACCTCGCGCAGACCGTCCAGATCGGTCGCGATTGCCGTTACGTCCACGCGTGGCTTGGAATTCACCTCGATCATGCTTTCGGTGATTTCCAGCTTCACTTCGCCGAAGCGATCATCGTAGCGCAGGCCGGACAGCAGGTCGGTAGCGGCGCGGGTCAGATCGTAGTCCCGCAGTGAGACCAGCTGCAGTTCGAGTTCGACGCCCAGGGTGAGCGGGCGACTGGGGGTAAAGCTCAGTTTGGAAAGATCGCTCATCGCTGTCGTCCTGAAGGAAGGGGCTCCGTCTCGCCAGCCTTTTGAAATGCGTATTTGCACATTTGCGGCCCGGCGAACTCCATCAGTGCAGCGGCCAGCAGCGGCAGCAGCAAAGCCTGGCCACTCACTTCGGGATAGATCGCGGCGAGTCCGGCAGCCATGAAGATGGCCGTTGCGGAGAGCGGCTGGATGCCGATGCCCACAAGGCGGCGCTTGGCTGCCGGCAGATCCCGGCGCCCGGTGGCCATGACTCCGGCAAACTTGGCGAGGCCACGTACGATGATCAGGCCAAGGGCCTGCACCCCGGTAACCCAGTTAAGGTCATGAAGCGGCAACATGGCCCCCGTCACCACGAAAAGCACAATGGCCAGAATCCAGTGCCCCTGGGGCAGACTGGTGTATGCCAACACCTTGTCCCGGTCGGCCAGGTTAAGGGCTGCACCCATCATGAAGAGGCAGAGGAATACCGGTACCGCGAGCATCCGTGCCACACCGATGGCCAACAGTGCCACAGCAACCAGGACAAACACCTGCCCCACCGACCCCTTGGGCTGCCGGGCCGCGATCACCAGGGCCAGGCGCGCGCACAACATGCCGATCCCCATGCCACCGCAAACGACCCACAGTGGATGGGCAATTGCGTTGAGCCAGTCGCCGGACTGCTCCGCATGCACCACGCCGAGCACCACTGCGAACACGACAAAGGACAGCGCACAGTTGATTGCCGTGAGTAGGAGTGTGCGTTGAGTCACTTGCCCCTGAGCGCGGTTCTCCTCTGCGGTGAGCAACACGACCGCTGGCGCCGAAGCCATCGTGATTGCCGCCGTTGCTGCGCTCCAGCCAGGGCTGAGGCCTACCGCAAGGTAGGCAAATGCGAAGATTGCAGCAAAAGCCAGACCCGATTCCGCAACGGCACTTCCCAGCAACGACCGGTTGGCCCGCAGCCAGTGCAGGTCGAGGTGACGCCCCGTTTCCAGCAAGAGCAGGCCGAGCGCGGCATCAGCCACCGGTTTGGCCATCGACAGGGTTTCCTGGTTCAACCAACCCAGCACACCAGGCCCGGCAATGGCACCGGCAAAAACGTAACCGACAATGCGGGAAAGCCCGACGCTTCGGAATAGCGCTTCGCCAGCCAGCAGGCCGCCAACGAGCAGCAGGGCGAACAAGGCAAGCGGATCGAGTTGCTCGGGAAAAGGCGGCAGGAAGAAAAACCTGTCCTGCAGAGCCTCCCAGGCCTGGCGTGCAAATGTCATCGGGTTGCCGCTCCCCTGGACGGGCCAGCCGGACGAACCACATAGCGTCTTGCTTCACCAAAGCCGCGAACTGCCGCCTGGGTGCATATTGGCCCCAGAAGCTGCATCAACACGATCGCCCCCATCAGCGTGCCGGTAAGGGCCGGGCCCGCCCCCCCATCAAGGGGCCCCGCATCGCCCAGCAGCACAAGGGCCACGCTGGACATGGGGAGCAGCCCCACTGCTGTATAAAATGCATCCTTCGACGCCAGCCCCAGGTGCCGTCCGGTGAAGTGCAAGGCGGCCCACCGTGCGCCAAACCGGGCCAGCGCAAAAGCCAGCGCCGCCAGCCAGTGTTCAAGCAAGAGTCCCAGCTCTAGCGCCGCACCGGCAAGAACAAAGGTCACAACGAGGAACACCCGTGCATCGGATGCGATGCGGATCGCCACCACCTCGTTGCGGCGGTCCGCAAGACGGGTGCCGATGCCAAAGGCTAGCAGGGTCAGCAGCGGTGACATGTCCAGACTAAGCGGCAAACCGGTCCCGATGATGATCAGCCCGAGCAACATGAGGTGCTGATGCTCAGCCTGCCTGCCCAGCCAGCCGGCGCCCCTGCAAGCCATGAAAGACAGGCCTGCCCCTAGCACCAAGGACACCACGATATGCAGCAGGGCGTCGACATAACCTGGCCCTGTGGTTGTTCCGCTGGCGACCAGCATGGGCAGGATCACGCTGATGGCGGCAAATGCCACGCATCCATTGAGCGCCACCAGCCCGAAAAGACGACTGGAGAGCGGGCCTTCCGCCCCGACATCGCTACTGGTAGCGATGGTGATTGCCGGCGAGGTCGAAGCGGCGATGGCCGCCGCGAACAAGCCCGCCGACAGATCAAATCCAAACAGGCACATGACGGCTGTTACCACAATAAAGACGGCGCTTGTTTCAGCAAGACTCAGGAGGATCAGCTTGCGGTCAAGTCCGGATCCCGTCAGCGGGAAGCGATGCCCGAGCTCAAACAGGATCAACCCGATTGCGGGGTAGATGAAAAACTGCGCCGAGCCGAGAATGTAGGGATCCACCCATTCCAGACCACTGTTTCCCATCAGTACGCCAAAAAGGACATAGCCCGTGGTCCGTGGCAGATTAACGAATCGGCGGCTGAGCTCACCGCTTGCCATTCCGCCCAGCAGAAGCAATCCGAAGAGCAGCAGAGGTGAGGTTTCCAGATCGCGGATATAGGGGTACATGGAAAAAGACGGGGGCTAGCTCCTTCAAAGCAGACCACATTGGACCCACCAAAAACCCTAAGGAACCGGCCCCCAAAAGCTCTCCTTTGCAGGATGGTCACCGGGGTAGATGCGAGTTTCAGGGCTTGAACTGAAAACTGCTCTTTCGGAAAAATATTTATATAAATATAATTTAGACAAATGAATTTAGCAAACACAACTCTGGCTGGTCTCGCCCAGCACCCGTCCAGCGAAGCCATCGCGCTGGCTGTCCTGAAGCAGTTCCGCCTGATTTACGGGTCGGTGAGGCAGCACTTCCGGGATGTCGAGAACAGCTGTGGGGTATCCGGCTCGCAATTATGGCTGCTCCATGAAATCGCCCACACACCGGGGATTGGCGTATCGGAACTGGCGATTCATCTGTCGATCCATCAGTCAACCTGCAGCCAGTTGGTCGACAAGCTCGAGACGCGGGGCCTGGTGACCAAGCAACGCAAGGCAGAAGACCTGCGACGTGTCGGGCTGCAACTGACCGACAGCGCTGCCGCGGTACTGGGTGCCGCACCCGGGCCGATGGAGGGTGTGCTACCGGATGCCTTGCAAGGCCTGACGGACGAAACGCTGGAGCAACTTCACGCCAGCCTGGCGCAAGTGATCGCCCAACTTACAACCCGCGACGAACGAAGCGCCGACAAGCCTTTGGCAGATCTTTGAGCGTCCGGGCGGGACGCCACAAAAGGAGCTCTCATGTTCAGAAGCAAGCCGTTGAAGATTGGTCTGTCTGCGCGCCTGTTTCACCCCAGGGACGGGGCGACAGGCATCGAATCGAAAACGCTCCAGGTGCTTGAGCAAACGATCGCCCAGTGGCTCATGTCACGGGACGTACTTGTCCTGATGGTGCCGTCCATCCTCAAGGATGGCCCCATCCACCGCAGCAACATCCGCTTGCGCGACTATGCGGAGTATCTAGACGGGCTGGTGCTGCAGGGTGGCACCGATGTCAGCCCCGAAGCCTACGGAGAAACCCCGCTGCAGGCCGACTGGGCCGGCGACCGGGTGCGCGACGCTTACGAAATGGAGTTGCTTCACGAATTCGTGGAAGCCGGAAAACCGGTCCTCGGTATCTGCAGGGGCATGCAGCTCATCAATGTCGCCTTTGGTGGCTCTCTCTACCAGGACATACCTTCCCAGCTGAATGGTTCAGCCCGGCACCGGGACGATCTCTACGACCAGCACAGCCATGAGGTGTGCTTTACCCAGAACGGGCAGTTTGCCAAGTGGTTCAGCGCGAAAAGTGGCGGACAGGTCATTTCGATTCACCACCAATGTGTACGCAATCTGGGAAAGAACCTTGTCGTTGAAGCCACGTCTGCCGAGGATGGCCTGATCGAAGCGATACGCCACACGGGACACGGATTTGTCGTTGGCGTGCAGTGGCACCCCGAATTCCATACCCCGACGCAGGACGCGCTTCTTGACTGCGCACCTCTGCTTGAAGCCTTCTATCTGGCGGCGCGGCGAGGCTGACCGGTAAGACCACGGTTAGTCCTCTGCCCGCACAGCGGTTTCGAGAAATGAACGTGGCCACGGAGCAAACCCGTCTGGCATCCAATTCACTCAAGTCACTTCACACACCTGCTTCTTAAAGCAGATTGATCGGTATTTTCAGATAGCGCACACCGTTCAGCTCTGGCGGAGGCATGGTGCCGGCCTGAATGTTGACCTGGATTGACGGCAGGATCAGCAAAGGCAGGTCGAGCTCCGCATCACGCCGGGTGCGCATCGCGATGAATTCGGATTTGGTAATGCCATCCCTGACATGAATATTGGACATCCGCTGCTGCCGGACCGTGGAGCAACAGCTCGGCAACCGCGAGTCTGGCGGGTAGTCATGACACAAATACAGGCGCGTGCCGTCCGGCAGCGCGAGAATGCGCCGGATCGAGCGGTATAGCTGTGCGGCGCAGCCACCGGGGAAGTCGCAGCGAGCGGTGCCGACATCAGGCATGAAGAGGGTATCGCCGACAAACAAGCTTGTGTCACCCACCCGGTAGGCGACGTCGGCCGGTGTATGCCCCGGGACGTGCATCGCGACCGCAGCCAGATTGCCGATGCGGAAGGCTTCGTCAGCCTCGAACAGATAGTCGAACTGCGAGCCATCCAGACAGAATTCCGGCCCCAGATTGAAGGTGTGCCGGAATGCCTGCCTGACGTCGCGAATACGTGCGCTGATACCGATCTTGCCGCCCAGTTGCTGACGCAACCAGGCCGCGGCTGACAGGTGGTCGGCGTGGGCATGGGTTTCCAGCAGCCACACCACGTTCAGGCCCCGAGCGCGCACGAAGTCGATGATACGTTCGGCACTACGGGTCGCCGTGCGCCCCGAGCGCAAATCGTAATCAAGCACGGCATCGATAACTGCGCAGGCGCCACCGTCGGCTTCGTAGACAACGTAACTGAAGGTCGAAGTCGCCGGATCGAAAAAGGGTTCAACATAAGGGCGCATGCACGTCATCCACATTCAGAAAAGGGTTCGGCCCAGCCAGACGACGGCCACCAGCAGCATGAGCAGGGCGAAACCGGCTTGTAAGCACTGCTCGGGAATGCGCGGGCCAAAGTGCCGCCCGCCAAGCATTCCCGCACCGGTTGCCGCGATGAATACCCAGCCCACGCCAGGAATCCGAGCCCCGCCAAGGAGGCTGCCGAGCACCGTGGCGGTGGATACCAGGGCGATGACGGCAAGGGAAGTCGCAGCACTGGCGCTCATGGTGAGATCACTGAACCGACGGAAGGCCGGGACGATCAGAAAGCCCCCGCCGACGCCCAGCATGCCGGTAAAAAGGCCGGCGGCACCACCTATGCCGGCAAGCGTGGCGGAACAACGCAGGTTCCAGCTGAAGCGTCCCGTCGAGGGATCGAGCATGCAGTTGCGCTCTAGCGCCCCTGCCCTGCCACCTGGCCCCCAAGCAATGAGCGGGGCGAGCATACGTAAGGCGATGAGCAACATCACCACACAGAACAGCATCACCAGAAGCCGTGCCGGCAAGCGGTGTGCCAGCCACACGCCTGCCGGCGCGCAGACTGCACCGAGGATAGCCATCAATAATGCGGCCTTGTAGCGGACCAGCCCTTGCCGCAGCCCCGCAAGGCCGCCCAGCCAGGCTGCGCCACCTACCGCTATAAGGGCGACCGGCACGGCGTCGCTCATGCTCAATCCCAGACCAAGCATGAGCGCCGGGACGGCGAGCACGCCGCCGCCTGCACCGGTGAGACCAAGCAAGGCACCAACCAGGGAGCCGAGGAGAATTCCGATGAACATGATGAAGGGCAAAGGTGCATGGAGAGAGGACTGACGCGCAACGACAGGCCCCTTGCAAGGGCCTGCCGGGAGGCCGCTCAATAACTCTTGTAGGGCAGGAACTTGCCCGACAGCACCACGTTCACCCGGTCGCCCTTCGGATCTTCCTGGCGCTGAATGTCCATCGAGAAGTCGATGGCGCTCATGATTCCGTCGCCGAACTCCTCGTGGATCAGTTCCTTGATGGTCGAGCCATACACATTGACGATTTCGTACCAGCGATAGATCAACGGGTCGGTCGGCACGGCGCTCGGCAGCGAGCCCTTGTAGGGCACCACCTGCAGCCAGGCAACGGCTTCGTCGGAAAGGTCGAAGAGCTTGCCGACCGTCTCGGCCTGGGCCTTGTTAAAAGTCATCTGGCCAAGGCAGCCGGCGGTCGTCCACTCCTTGCTCAGACCGATGGCGTCGGCCACCTGGCTCCACTTGATGCCCTTGCTCACTTTGGCGGAGAGGATCATTGCGGTCACTTCGTTGCGGTCGGAAATCATTTTCTGCTCCTGGGGTTGGGGTAAAGAAGGGATGGAACTCGGGATGGGCTCAGGCTGCCGCGCTGATGTGCGAATCTGCTGCCTCGTCGAGCCCGGGGCGTACGACATGAGTCGTTGCCAGTTCAGCCACCGTGCTGCCGGCCTGCTGGATCGCCTTCGAGCGGCGCACAAGGAAATCGACCAGATGGTTGCGGATGCGGTAGAACTGCGGGTCATGGTGGATCGTCTCGCGAACCCGGTCGCGGGGCAGCGTATTGACGACTATTTCGGCGATTCGCGCCTGTGGTCCGTTGCTCATCAGGAAGATGCGGTCGGCCAGCAGGATCGCTTCATCCACGTCGTGGGTAATCATGAACACCGTCTGGTGGGTATCGATACAGATCTTCAGAAGCTCGTCCTGGATCACCCCGCGGGTCAGCGCATCGAGCGCACCGAAGGGCTCGTCCATCAGCAGCATCTTAGGCTCGACAGCGAAGGCCCGGGCGATACCGACACGCTGCTTCATACCGCCCGACAGCTCGGCCGGCTTTTTCCGTGCGGCGTGAGCCAGCCCCACCATCTCGATGAAGCGCGCTCCATGGCTGGCGATCTCCGAACGCGACCAGTCCGGATGCCGTGAGCGCACGGCAAAAGCGATGTTCTCCTCGACACTCAGCCAGGGCAGCAGCGCATGACTCTGAAAGACCACGCCCCGATCGAGGCTGGGTCCCGAAACCTCCCGGTTATCCATGATCACGCAGCCCTCGCTGGCGTCTTCGAGCCCCGCGAGGACGTTGAGGATGGTGCTTTTGCCACAGCCGGAGTGGCCGATGATGCAGATGAACTCGCCTTTTTCGATGCCGAAACTGACCTTTTCAAAAACGGGTGGCTGGTCGGCACGATAACGCTTGCCGAGCCCCTCCACTTTGACGAAGGCAGCATGGCTGCCTGCCGTGACGCCCGCAGCGGGGCGTCGCTTGTCCTCATTCCGCATAGGTCACCTTCTTTTGAAATCGGGCAAACGTCAGGTCCAGAAACATACCGACCACGCCAATCAGCAATACCGCAAAAATCACATTGGCCAGCGACAGGTTGTTCCATTCATTCCACACAAAGTAGCCGATACCGGTGCCGCCGATCAGCATCTCCGCGGCCACGATAACCAGCCAGGCGATGCCCATCGAAATGCGCATGCCTGTGATGATGGTCGGCGCTGCTGCGGGCAGGATCACCCGGAAAGCCTTGCGCAGCGGGCTCACCTCAAGCGTCCGCGCCACGTTGAGCCAGTCCTTGCGCACCCCCGCCACACCGAAGGCGGTGTTGATCAGCATCGGCCAGATCGAGCAGATGAAGATCACGAAGATGCCGGACACCGATGAATCCTTGATCGTATAAAGGGCAATCGGCATCCAGGCCAGCGGCGAAATCGGCTTGAGCACCTGGATGAAGGGGTCGAGGGCCCGGTACATGAGCGGCGACATGCCGATCACGAAGCCCAGTGGCACCGCCACCGCCAGCGCGATCAGGTAGCCCAGCGCGACCCGCCCAAGCGAATGGGCGAGCTGAATGCCGATGCCCTTGTCGTTGGGCCCGTGGTCGTAAAACGGATCGGCGAGCTTGTCGACGGCCACCAGAAGGAACTGTCGCGGCGTTGGAAACCCGTCGATTTTCCTTTCGCCGCTGCCGTCCGCAACAGCCGGGCCGGAACCCATCAGCGCGGCATATTCCGCATCGGCGGCACTCATCGCCACCGGCTGGACCAGGGCGGGGCTGGTGGCAGTGGAAAGCTGCCACACCCCCAGCAGGATGATCAGTAACAAGGCCGAAAGCAGACCGGCACGGACGGAAAGTGAGGCTTTCATGGTCATGCCCCCTCACGCCCGCTTGATGGCGAAGCCATCAAGGTAGGCCACCGGTCGGGCCGGGTCGAACTCGCGCCCCATCACGCTGAACTTGCGGTAACCGGAACGGGCGGCCTGCTCGGGCACAGGCTGCCCCAGATCCTTCATCAGTCGGCGCGCATCAGTAAGCAGGAAAACCTGTTCGGCCAGCGCCTTGTAATTCACATCCCCTTTTACATAGCCCCAACGCTTCATCTGGGTCAGCATCCAGGTTGCCATCGAGTACCACGGGACCGGGTCGAAGTCCGACCGGTCGGGCTCAATGCGAACGTTGCCAAGGCCGTCGGCAAAGCGCCCGCTGAGTGCCTGCAGGATGACCGTCTCGGGCTGGTTGAGATAGTTGGGGGCTGAAATGGCCTTGGCGATGTCGGCCCGGCTCTCCGGCTTGCGGGCCATGGCCGCGGCGTTCAGCACGGCACGGTAGAGCGCTGCAAAAGTGTTGGGATTCTTGTCGATGAAGCCCTTTGAGGTACCGAAGGAGCAGCACGGATGGCCGTTCCAGATGTCCTTTGAAAGGATGTGGATAAAGCCGATCTGGTCATACACAGCGCGTTGATTGAAAGGATCCGGGCCGAGAAAGCCATCGATATTGCCGGCGCGCAGGTTGGCGATCATCTCGGCCGGCGGGGTGACGCGCAACTGCACATCACGATCCGGATCGATGCCGTGTTCGGCGAGGTAATAGCGCAGCAGGAAGTTGTGCATCGAGAACTCGAAGGGAATCGCGAACTTGAAGCCCTTCCAGTTCCGCGGATCGCGGTTGTTCTTGTGTTTGAGGGCGAGCGTAATGGCCTGGCCATTGACGTTCTGGATGGTTGCCACACGCATCGGCTGAGGTGACGAACCAAGTCCCATCGAAATGGCGAGCGGCATCGGCGCCAGGAAATGGGACGCGTCCAGTTCGCCGTTGAGCATATGGTCACG
>APMI01018582.1_pt1 | contig 25178 bp, 14 predicted proteins | sample 667938 | NCBI WGS metagenome assembly APMI01 (sample SAMN01084076, study PRJNA167559) | wastewater metagenome | biome: Wastewater | place: Denmark: Ejby Moelle, Odense | collected 2011-11-28
TTCAGAAATCTTAAAGTGTTGCCGCAGGACATCAGTGAGCGGCAACTGGACAGTATCATGGATACGTACAACCGGGCATTGAAGGTGAACTGTGATTTCTGCCACAGCCAGGAAAAGACAGCTTTTCCCATGAACACGCCCACCGGAAGACTGGATTTTGCAGCCGACAATAACATGAAGGATGAAGCCAGGAGAATGATGCGGCTCACCGTAGATATCAATAAAAGTTATTTTAAGCAGGATACGATCCAACGGCCCGATCACCTGCTGAATGTAATTAGCTGCAATACCTGCCACAGGGGCAATCCTTTTCCGGCACATGATTAATGTATTGATTGTTATGCTTCGGCAGGCTCAGCATGACAGGCAACCGGGGCTCAGCATGACAGTTGACCGACCGCATTACACGGTTAAGGATCCACGAAATCCCCTGGCGGCGTAATAAGATTCAGCGCCATTGTGGTAAACAAATACTGTGTTGTAGCGGCGGTCGCAGAAAAGAGCGCCCCGCAGTTGCCGTATTTCCGGCGGCGTTTTTATCCAACTGGAAGTTTTGCAGTCGAAATTACCCAGTTGCTGCAGTTGACGGTATTCAGTTTCCGTAAGTAGTTCTATGCCCATGGCTGCAGCCATATCAATGGCGCTGGTAGCGGGCTTGTGCTCCTTTCTTGACTCCAGTGCTTCCCGGTCATAACAAACACTGCGGCGCCCGGCCGGGCTTTCGGCAGCGCAATCGCAAAAAATATAGGTGCCCGCTTTTTTATCAAATGCTGTTACATCAGGTTCGCCACCGGTTCTTTCCATCTCACTGAGCGACCATAATTGGTGAGGATTGGCTTCCAGCTTTGCCTGGATGGCAGACCAGTCAAGGCCTTTGTGCCGCTTCATGTTTTTATCAAAGCGGTTTTTCAATATACCAAGCAATGCCGAACGCTGTTCCGGTGACAATGTTTTTTTACTGCTACTCATATTAGCCCGATTTTGTTGTGTTACTAAAAGATGGTTTTACGGCACCGTTAATCATTCAATCCTTTTCCATCAAGGATATAGGGGATGCTTTTTTCGATCCTTGCGGCTCTTGTCTGGGTTTGTTTGGCCGAAGAAAAATGCAGCAGCCAGGCTCTTTGCCGGCCAGGTGTGAGTGCAGCAAAAGCTTTCTTTAGTGCAGCATCTTTTTTCAATCTTTTTTCAAATTCTTCCGGCACTTTATATTCAACCGTTTTTTTCAGGTTTACTTTCAACCCTGCTTTTTCTACTTCAATGGCTTCGTATATGTAGGCCGTAAGTACATTTTTTATTGGAGCTATTTCCTTAGCAGCAGTAAAACGCACCTGCCTTGCTGCCTGTACATTTTCTGTTTGTTGAACCAGTATATGCCCCTCATCTTTTAATAAGGCGCCTTTAAAGAACAGCAGGGCGCAATATTCTTTGAAGCCATGCATCAATACGATGTTTTTACCCTCAAAACTATAGCAGGGATGGCCCCATTTTAATTGTTCCGTAAGACCACAGCCAAGAATGATCTTTCTTAACTGTTCAAACTCTTTTTGCCAGGTACCGGCTTTGTCAAAATAAAAATCAACGGAACCGTTGCTGTTGCTTTTTGCCATCGCATATTTTTTTTATGAACTCTAATGTAATAAAGTTTGACAAAAATTTTCTGCCACCTGTAAAATCTTCCCGGCCGGCTATATTTCCTGCAAACACAATAAGCCAATGATCGCTGTAGAGTGCCAAATGGCACGTTCCTTTAAAACAGCAAGCCCCACACTTGCGTATGGGGCCTGTAATTTTTATACTATATTCCAATGGAAGGAATAGAAGTATTATTCTTCGTCGATCTTCACCTTGCCTTTGCTCTTTGCAATCACTGCTTCTGCAATGTTGTTTGGTGCAGGTGCATAATGACTGAACTCCATGGTAGAAGTAGCACGGCCACTACTCAATGAACGCAGTTGGGTTACATAACCAAACATTTCGCTCAACGGAACTTTCGCCTTGATCACCTGCAGGTTGGCACGGCTGTCCATACCTTCCAGCATACCACGACGGCGGTTCAAGTCACCGGTAACATCACCCATGTACTGGTCAGGAGTCAATACTTCCACTTTCATGATCGGCTCAAGCAAGGTTGGTTTTGCTTTACGGCCGGCTTCACGGAAACCAGCTTTAGCACACAACTCAAAGCTCATCGCATCACTATCCACATCGTGGTAGCTACCATCAAATACACGAACCTTCATGTTGTTTACAGGATAACCTGCAAGAACACCTGTCGTCATAGCAGTTTCAAAACCTTTGCTGATGGCAGGTACAAATTCTTTTGGAATGGAACCACCGAACAGGTCGTTCACAAACTGGAAGTGCTTGCCTTCGTTCTCCTTCAGCCATTCTTCATCAGCAGGGCCAAATGCAAAAATTATATCAGCGAATTTACCACGACCACCGGACTGTTTCTTCAACACTTCCCTGTGTTCGACGGTATTGGCGAATGATTCTTTATAAGCAACCTGCGGCGCACCCTGGTTAATTTCTACCTTAAATTCACGACGCATACGGTCAACGATGATCTCGAGGTGCAACTCACCCATTCCACGAAGGATGGTTTGACCGGTATCTTCATCGGTATTTACACGTAAGGTTGGATCTTCTTCTACCAGTTTGGCAATGGCCATACCCATTTTATCAACGTCTGCCTGGGTTTTTGGTTCCACAGCAATAGCGATCACCGGCTCTGGAATAAACATGTTCTCCAAAGTGATCGGGTGATCCTGGTCGCACAACGTATCACCGGTCTTGATTTCTTTAAAACCAACCGCTGCACCAATATCACCAGCTTCGATAGAATCGATCGGGTTTTGCTTATTGGCAAACATTTTCATGATACGGCTGATACGTTCTTTTTTACCACTTCTAACATTCAGTACATAAGAACCTGCGTCCAAATGACCAGAGTATACCCTAAAGAATGCCAAACGGCCTACGAACGGATCGGTCATGATCTTAAATGCCAACGCAGCAAATGGTTCTTTTGCATCCGGTTTACGGGTTTCTTCGGCACCGGTATCAGGATTGACACCTTTTACCGCTTCAATATCAATTGGAGAAGGCAGGTAACGGCAAACCGCATCCAGTGCTGTTTGTACCCCTTTATTTTTAAAGGAAGAACCACACATCATTGGTACGATAGAAAGATCGATCGTAGCCTTGCGGATGGCTTCATGCATTTCGTCTTCGGTGATGCTGTTGGGATCTTCAAAAAATTTCTCCATCAGTTTGTCATCGTATTCGGCAACTGCTTCCACCAGGTGAGCTCTCCACTCGTTGGCTTCTTCAATCATATCTTCCGGTACAGGAATTTCATCAAAGGTCATACCTTCTGTTTCCATGTGCCAGATAATGCCTTTCATCTTGATCAGATCTACCACACCGCCAAAGTTATCTTCGGCACCAATTGGCAACTGCAAAGGAACTGCCTTAGAACCCAGCATTTCTTTTACCTGTTTTACCACCATCAAAAAGTCGGCACCACTACGGTCCATTTTATTTACGAAACCAATACGTGGTACATTGTAACGGTTGGCCTGGCGCCATACTGTTTCAGACTGTGGTTCTACACCATCTACTGCACTGAACAAAGCGATCAAACCATCCAGTACCCTCATGGAACGTTCTACCTCTACAGTAAAATCCACGTGACCGGGCGTATCGATGATGTTGAAATAGTAGCTTTTGGTATTTGCATCTGCAACACCTTTAATGGTAGGGAATTTCCACTGGCAGCTAACCGCAGCAGAAGTGATCGTGATACCACGTTCTTTTTCCTGTTCCATCCAGTCGGTAGTAGCGGCACCATCGTGTACCTCACCAATTTTGTGAATCATACCGGTGTAACGCAGGATACGTTCGGTAGTAGTGGTTTTACCGGCATCGATGTGAGCGGCAATCCCAAAGTTTCTCTGAAATTTTAAATCAGCCATTACTGTTTATTTTAAATGTTGAATTTTGAGTTGTTAATTATTTTGAGCCGGGCTTTTGAATCTTTTTCAGCTTCATTGGCGTCGCACTCTTGTACTATATATCTTTATTGAACAGGCACAACCTTTGCCGGTTGCACTTCCCCGTAGTATTCCCTTTTGGGGATGGGGCAATATGGTAAGTTATGCTCTCATATACTGCTAAACCCTTCAACGCATCCGAACCCAAGGCTGAATCTTTTAGCGGCGCAAAAGTAAGGGTTTCTGTTGAAAATGCAATCAGCTACGGGTATTTAGTGGCGTTGCTTTGCCGCCCTGCGTTTTTAACACTCCCGTGAACATGCTGATATAGCAATAACAAAACCCGGTAAAGCGTTAGTTATTGTTAGATTCCTATATACTAAAGCCTTGATTCATGAAAAAGTTTTTAACCCTCTTAGCTGTTTTCACCATTGTGTCAGTTGCCCAGGCACAGTACGTGAATATCCCGGATAGTAATTTCCGTTCTTTTTTAAAAACAACATATCCCGGTTGTTTTAACGCTGCCGGATTGATGGATACCAGCTGTAACAATATTCTTTCAGAAGAAACTCTTTATTTTTCCGGACCTTATACCTTAAGCCTTCCAATAAATATAGATCTTGATGGCCTGCAGTATTTTAAACACCTCCGGCGCTTTGGTTTTTTTGGCCACTATAATGGTACGGACACTTTAAATATTCCAGGTATTGCACAAACTGTCAATGAAATTGAGATCAGGTATGCCTGGTCAATAAAATCCCTTACTTCCTTCCCGGATAGTTTGAAAAAAATATCATTTTCGGATTGCTTCCATCACTCCCCTGTGCCTTCATTTCCGCCAGGGGTTAAAGAAATTTCCTTTTCAAGTTGCCAAATGCCCGGCCTGCCCCCTTTGCCTGACAGCCTTTCCCGTTTACAACTGTATAATGTCAATGTAGAAAACCTGTCTGCCCTTCCCGCAAAACTGAAATTCTTTTTTTTAAAGTATAACAACCTATTAGTGTCTTTGCCTGCCTTGCCAGGTTCATTGGATACTTTTTTTTGTAATAGCACCCTATTGACACAATTGCCACCCCTTCCGCGGGGCTTGAGGTTGCTCAATTGCAGCGAAAACAATCTCCTAAGCCTGCCGCAGTTGCCTGACAGTTTAAAATACCTTGATTGCAGCATGAACGATTCGTTAGCATCAATTCCTTCCTTGCCCGAAGGATTGAATACTTTTATTTGCCAAAATTATTGGAATGGGCTATTGACCAGCCTCCCCCCTCTGCCCTCCAGCCTTACGGGGTTGGTATGCACTGGCAATAGTTTGGAATTCTTGCCGGAATTAACGCCAAATCTTTCTATGATCGATTGCAGCAATAATAAATTACAAGCGCTGCCCTCAATACCTGCTTCAGTACGCAGCTTATTATTTCAAATGAATAAAATCCGTGTGTTGCCTGACTTACCAAATTCACTAAGGGGGCTGAGCTGTGGGATGAACCCTCTTTATAATTTGCCCAATCATCTACCCGATTCATTAGAAAGCCTTGACTGCGGTTATGATTCACTGTCTTCGTTGCCTTTGCTTCCTCCCGGCCTGATTAGTCTTAGTTGTAATGATAACTTGCTGACCAGTCTCCCGCCTTTGCCTAATCTTGGTTATTTGTATTGCCAGCACAATAATATTTACTGCCTGCCCAAACTGCCCCTTGGAAAATATAATGATACCCAGTTTTATATTGACATGGATAAAATTACCTGCGTACCCAATCGCAGCCCTTATGTTAAATTCATGATACCTAATCCACACCCCAATATCAATCTGGGAGATTATATCATTGCCGCTCCACCAATCCCCTTGTGCAACCCTACCAACAACGTCAGCCAATGTCATTCATTTCCGATAATGACAGGCTATATTTTTTACGACAACAATAATAATGGAACAAAAGATATTGGTGAAAATTACAAATCAAACGTAAGAGTTGAATTATCAAATGGTGCCATTGCCTACACCAACAACAACGGCTATTTTGAGATCGGCACCGACAGCCTCGGCACTTATACCATCAACCCGACTGCACCCAATTATTACAACATCGTTCCTTCGTCAGCCACCTATCATTTCACCACTTACGACACCATCGTTTCAAAAGAATATGCCCTGCAGGCAAACAGCATCAAAGACAGCCTGGCAATCAAACTAACTGCAGTCAGCAGGGCCCGGCCGGGTTTTTCATTTCCCTATTTGATCAGCTTTGAAAATGCCGGCACCAGCAGTTTATCATCGAATGTGATTTTTAATTATGATAATACAAAACTCAGTTATGACTCAAGTTCTAATACAACAGTTAGTAACGATGGCACCAAACTCAGCCTGGATGCAGGTAATATAGTACCCGGGCAGCGGGGAAGTTTTATTGCGTATTTTAAAGTAAAACCAACAGCAATCATTGGTGATTCCATCGCTTCAACAACAACCATTTCATCAGGAACGATTGCTGTTGCTGACAGTACAGTAACACTCATCCGGGGTTCATTCGATCCCAACGACAAGCAGGCTACGCCGCAGCTTACACCGTTGCAAGTAGCAAACGGCGATTACATTGATTATACCATTCGCTTTCAAAATACCGGTACCGACACGGCTTTCAATATTGTGATCAGCGATACCCTCAGTAGCGACCTGCAGGCCGGCAGTTTTGAAATAATGAAGGCTTCGCACAACTGCAAAACCAGTATAAAAAATGGGGTAGTATATTTTGAATTCCTCAACATTTTACTGCCCGATAAAAATATCAATGAGCCGAAAAGTCATGGCTTTGTTTCATTCAGGATTAAACCACAAAGCAGCGTTGTTGAAAACAGTACCATCACCAACCAGGCGGCCATTTACTTTGATTACAATGCCCCGGTGATCACCAATACTGCAGGCACATTTATAAAAGGCTACACGATAGTTTCTTTAAAACTGGTAAGCTTTACCGCTGTGCCGCAATACAATAACAGTACAGCCTTATCATGGAGTACAAGCAATGAAATAAATGCCCGGAAGTTTGTAGTTGAGCAGAGTAATGATGCCTATCATTTTACAACCGTTGCAACGGTATTGGCCAAAGGCAGCACAACCAATCATTACAACAGCACTGTAAATGATCTGAACAACAGTGTTGTTTACTACCGTTTAAAAATGGTGGAACTGGATGGCACTTTCACTTTCTCACCAGTGATAAAAATTGACCGTAGAAAAAACACCGCAGGCTTTAGTGTGCTGAGCAACCCGGTGAAAGATGTTATTATTATCAATACCACCGACCGCAATTTGAACAACAGCGCCTGCCATATCATCAACTCACAGGGAGCCGTGGTGAAGAGCTTTGTGATACAGTTGGGAAGTGAAACCATCAGTATTAAAGGGCTGCCGCCAGGCATTTATTATCTAAGAACCGCCAATGGCAATAACAAAATACTGGTACAATAAAAAAGTTGTTTTCATGCTAACCATTGAAATGCTGTTCCCCCGGAGCAGCATTTTTTTATGAAGGAATACAGCTTTTCAGGCAGGCGCAGCAACCATGGTTATGGCAACCCGTTCTCATTAAAATGGAGGATTACCCTTCCCGAATGCCACTGCCAGGCTATTCTATCTTACTGCTCAAATAATTTATTAAATATTTTACGTCCTCAGCAAACGCTGCGCTGCCAATTTGTATCTTTTAAAAAACTGCTGTTACTAAAGCAGGTGACCAAAAAGGCGGCCATGGTTAAAACCATGGCAGTTATGACCAAAACATTGCAGTTATCAGGTATTCATGCAACCCGTTCCCGATTTGTTTTAATTTAGAATTCAACTACTGTTTATGAAAAAAATTATTGCGCTTTTTACCATTGCTGTTATTTGTGGTAGTGTGGGTAAGGCCCAGTATGTGAATATTCCGGATAGCAATTTCAGGTATTACTTAAAAGCCTGGTACCCCGCTTGTTTCAATACGGCCGGGCAAATGGATACTACCTGTAGCGAAATTGTAAATACGGAGTCGCTGGGCTTTGATTCGTATTACAACAACAATGTTAAAAATTTTGAAGGGTTGCAATACTTTAAAAGGCTGAAGTCTTTTGACTGCCGCAATATCGACGCTAACGATACTTTTCCACGATTCCCAGATTCGCTTGTTACATTAATTTGCCAAAGCATGTATGGGACGCCGGTTTTGCCGCCGCTGCCGGCATCGTTGAAGTTCTTTGACTGTTCTTATTCGTATAACCTGGACTCTTTGCCTTTATTGCCGCCAGGGTTGAAACATCTTGAATGCACTAATTGCTGGTATTTATCAAAATTGCCAATCAACTTACCACCTGCCCTCAGGTACCTGAATATAAACGGATCCGGGCAATTTCATTCCTCTACTCCACTTGTATTGCCGGCATTGCCAGCAAGCCTTGATACTTTATCCTGCCAGGAAACTTCATTGACAAGTTTACCTGCTATACCCAATGGTATAACTTATATTAACTGTTCAAGAAGCCCCCTCACCAGCCTGCCGGCTCTACCCAACAGCATCAGCTATCTCGACTGCAGCGGTTTTAAATGGAACAATTGGAACCCGGAGGATACTACAACGATTGATTTGCCTGCACTCCCGTCCAGCCTTACATATCTCAATTGCCAGAATAGTGGTTTTCGTGCCATGCAGCCTTTACCCGCCGGGCTGGAAAAACTTATCTGCAACGGAGTACCTGTCAGCAGTTCCATTTCATTCCCATCAACTTTAACCTGGCTGGAGATTAACAATTGCGCTATGCGCTCTTACCCTGCTTTGCCCAGCAGACTGAGTTATCTTGATTGTTCTTACAATCCTTTCTACAATATCACCTCCTTTCCAGACTCTTTAACTTTTTTGGCTTGCAATAGAGATAGCCTTTCTTCCCTGCCGGCATTGCCCACAGGGTTAATTGGTATGTCTTGTAGCGATAATATGCTTACGAATTTGCCCAGCCTGCCTATCGGGCTTCAAAGTTTATCTTGTGTATCCAACAGGCTTGTGTTGCTCCCGGCATTACCCAGCACGCTTACAAGCCTTGGGTGCCAATCAAACAGACTTGCTTCGCTTCCAACTCTTCCCGATATGCTTGGCGACCTGGATTGCTCTTCCAATCAACTGATATCTTTGCCTCCGCTTAACCGGGGGCTCTGGAACCTTAATTGCAGCAACAACCAGCTTACAGATTTGCCAGCGATTACCAGTGATAACATTACCTACATTTATTGCCAAGGAAACAATATCTATTGCCTCCCCAAATTACCATTGAAAACACCTGGTAACTGGCTGTTTGTAGAGATTGACGACAAAATAAAATGCCTCCCAAATACATCGCCAAACATATTTATAACAGCTTATGACAGCATGGGCATGTTAATTTCACAACTACCGCTTTGCAACCCCACCAATAACATTTCCCACTGCCAGGCGTTTCCTGTATTACAGGGCAATGTATTCGTTGATAACAATAATAATGGTGTGAAGGATGCCAATGAGCCGGTAAAAGCAAACGCACGTATCAACCTTACCAACAGCAGTTATACTTTTTCGGGCAATAGCGGCAAATACGAGATCGCAGCAGACAGTACCGGCAATTACACATTGAGTGCGCTGCCAAGAAGGTATTACCGGTATGCCCCGGCTACATATAATTTCAACTTTATCAATTATGACACGCTGGTAACAGAGCGCAATTTCGCCTTGCAAATTGACAGCATTGTAGATGAACTAACCATCAGGGTTACCCCAATCAACTGGGCAGCAAGACCCGGCTTTGCATTTCCCTATTTGATCAGCTATGAAAATACAGGCACCACTACCATTTCGCCGGATATTGTTTTTGATTACGACCAGTTGAGGCTGAGTTACAATACCAGTTCTGCAGCAGGTGTTGTCGACAATAACAATGTACTCACTTATAATACCGGCAGTTTATCGCCGGGTGAAAGCGGCAGCTTTACCGGTTTCTTTACCTTGAAAACAACGGTTCCCTTGGGGGATACCATCAGTGCAAAAGCAACCATCACCGCCAATGCATTCAATGCTGCTGACAGTGTGCAAACTATTGTTCGTGGTGCGTTTGATCCGAATGACAAGCAGGCTACGCCGCAGTTATCGCCATCGCAGGTAGCAGCAGGCAAGTACATCGACTATACGATCCGTTTTCAAAACACCGGCACTGATACGGCCTTTAATATTGTGATCAGCGATACACTCAATGAAAATTTGCAGGCCAATACGTTGCAGATGCTGGTTTCCTCGCATACCTGTAAGGCAACCGTAAAAGACAATATTGTTTTCTTTGAGTTCCTCAATATTTTATTGCCCGACAGCAATGTGAACGAGCTCAAAAGTCATGGTTTTGTTTCTTTCAGGATACAACCACAAACAACTATTACTCCCAATACGATCATACCCAATAAAGCAGCCATCTACTTTGATTACAATGCACCGGTGATCACCAACACAGCCGGTACATTGATCAAAGATTTTACCGTGGTGCCATTGAAACTGGTTTCCTTCAGCGCTGTGCCGCAAACAGACAATACCAGCAGTTTGTACTGGAACACGGCCAATGAGATCAACACCAGCAACTTTGTGATAGAACAGGGCAGCGATGGCAGCAGGTTCAATGCTGTTTCCTCCGTAGCTGCAAAAGGAAAAGCCAGCAACGCTTATCATGCAGTTGTTACTGACGCTAAGGAAAGCCTTGTATTTTACAGACTGAGGGTCGTTGACAACGACGGTAGTTTTTATTACTCACCTATCATAAAAATTGATCGCAGAAAAAATGCAGCTGGCATTGCTGTATTGACCAATCCTGTAAAAGATTTTATCAGCATCAGCACCAGCGACCGGGCATTGAACAATACGCCGGGAAGTATCATTAACTCACAGGGAGCCGTGGTAAAGAGCTTTATGATCAGGGAAGGAAGCCAAACACTGGACATTAAAAATTTGCCAACAGGCGTATATTATCTTAAAACCATTCATGGCAATAGCAGGATACTGATTCAGCATTAAGCAAACTTAATAGTTCGGCATTGTCTTTTTTCACCTCGCTCACCTTTGAATAACCCAACAATTATGAAAAAATCATCCTACTTTTTACCATTTCGATTATTTGCTATAGTGTAAGTAAGGCTCAGTATGTGAATATAGCTGATAGTAATTTCAGGAATTTTTTAATGATGAGGTACCCGGCTTGCTTCAACGGAGCCAGTCAACTGGATACAACTTGCAGTGCAATTGTAAATGAAGACTCATTGACGCTGAGCCTGGTTTGGAATCAATACGGAACTACACTTAACTTAGAAGGATTAAGGTATTTTAAAAACCTGGTGTATTTGGATTGTAATCAATGTAACACTGGTGGTACCACTCAAATACCAGCATTACCGAACTCGTTATTATATTTCGATTGTTCGGAGATGGGGAATTTAGATACTATGCCTCCTCTACCGCCGGGTTTAGAATACTTAATTTGCAGGCAAACTTATGGATTTACCAGCCTGCCGCAATTACCTAATTCATTAAAACTCCTCAATTGCGGCGAGTGCTATCAACTCACCAGCCTGCCGGCTCTACCCAACAACCTGGAGTACCTCTCCTGTTATCTATGTTCTTTAACAGCTATGCCGGCATTACCTTCGTCACTTAAGCAGTTGCTTTGCTACTCAAATGCAGGTTTGTCGTCTTTGCCGCCACTACCAGCAGCATTGGATACACTTAATTGCAGAAGTTGCCCAATAGCAAGTCTTCCAACACTGCCTTCAACGTTAACATTTCTCGATTGCAGTGACGATTCATTATCAAACATCCCAGAGCTACCCCTCACTTTAAAATACTTAAATTGTGCTTCCAACAACCTAGTAAGTTTACCTTCATTGCCAGAGGACCTGGTTTTCTTTGATTGCACAGGACGGGCTCCATTTAATAATTTTATTACTCTATTACCCACACTTCCTACCAGCCTTAAAGCCCTATATTGTGGCAGACACCAAATCACCTCTCTCCCGACGCTTCCGGCAGGTTTGGAAACTTTATCCTGTGGCTCCAATATGCTAACCGCATTGCCGCAACTTCCAGCATCACTTTACAGGTTAGAAGCTACATATAATAGACTGCAATCATTGCCGGCATTACCTGCTTCATTAAAAATACTAAACTGCGATGCGAATCCACTGTATAATTTACCACAACTGCCAGACTCTTTACAGGTATTAGGTTGTAGCAGCGACTCTCTATTGCAACTACCCGCTTTACCAACAACACTACAACAACTCGGTTGCAATGACAATTTACTGAGTAGTTTGCCTGAATTACCGAATACACTTAACTTCGTTGATTGCAGGATGAATAATATTTATTGCCTGCCAAAGCTTCCGGTGCCTGTTGTCAGTTTCGATAGTTTATTCATGGGCGTTTATATAACTTTCGATGCAGATAAAATAAAATGCATCCCTAATTACAATCAGTATTTATCGTTTTATGGAGTAGACTCGAACGGAACATTCTTAAACAGAGGCCCATTGTGTAATCCGACCAACAATATCTACCACTGCCAATCCTTCCCCGTAATGCAGGGCATTGTTTATTATGATAAAAACAATAACGGGCTAAAGGATGCCGGAGAGGTTGTGAAAAATAATGTGAGGGTGAGCCTTTTCAATGGCAGTTATTCTTTTTCAAATAATACCGGTCAATATGAAATTGGCGCAGACAGTATCGGCAGTTATAATCTCACAGCTTCTGCCCCGAGGTATTTTACTTATGCCCCGGCTGTATACAATTACAATTTCACAAGTTACGATACACTTGTAACCGGCAATTTTGCCTTGCAAATTGACAGCATTGTAGATGAACTAACCATCAGGGTTACCCCAATCAACTGGGCAGCAAGACCCGGCTTTGCATTTCCCTATTTGATCAGCTATGAAAATACCGGCACCACTACCATTTCACCGGATATCGTTTTTGATTACGACCAGCTGAGGTTGAGTTATAATACCAGTTCTGTAGCAGGTGTTGTCGACAATAACAATGTACTCAGTTATAATACCGGCAGTTTATCGCCGGGAGAAAGCGGCAGCTTTACCGGTTTCTTTACATTAAAAACAACGGTACCATTGGGTGATACCATCAATGCAAAAGCAACCATCACCGCCAATGCATTCAATGCTGCTGACAGTGTGCAAACTATTGTTCGTGGTGCGTTTGACCCCAATGATAAGCAGGCCACGCCGCAGTTATCGCCATCACAGGTAGCGGCAGGCAAATACATTGATTACACGATCCGTTTTCAAAACACGGGTACTGATACGGCCTTTAATATCGTGATCAGCGATACGCTCAATGAAAATTTACAGGCCAATACGTTGCAGATGCTGGTTTCCTCACATACCTGTAAAGCAACCGTAAAAGACAATATTGTTTTCTTTGAATTCTTAAATATTTTATTGCCCGACAGCAATGTGAACGAACTCAAAAGTCATGGTTTTGTTTCCTTCAGGATACAACCACAAACAACCATTATTCCCAATACGATCATACCCAATAAAGCAGCCATCTACTTTGATTACAATGCACCGGTGATCACGAATACAGCCGGTACATTGATCAAAGATTTTACCGTGGTGCCATTGAAACTGGTTTCCTTCAGCGCTGTGCCGCAAACAGACAATACCAGCAGTTTGTACTGGAGTACGGCCAATGAGATCAACACCAGCAACTTTGTGATAGAACAGGGCAGCGATGGCAGCAGGTTCAGTGCTGTTACTTCCGTAGCTGCAAAAGGAAAAGCAAGCAATGCCTATTATGCAGTTGTTACCGACGCTAAGGAAGGCATTGTATTTTACCGGCTGAAGATCGTTGACAATGATGGCAGTTTTTCTTATTCGCCCATCATAAAAATTGACCGCAGGAAAAATGCAGCTGGTTTTTCGGTGCTGACGAACCCGGTAAAAGATGTGATCATTCTTAACAGTACTCATAACAGCCTTAAACATACACAAGCGAGCCTGATCAATTCCAATGGCACAGTAGTACGGAGTTTTTTAATCCAACAAGGCCGTCAGTACATCGATGTAAAAGGTTTGCCAACCGGCATCTACTATTTAAGAACCGAAACCGGCAGCAGCAGGATCCTGGTACAATAAGGGCTACCTAAAATTCGCTTTAAAGCAACTCACTCCCAAAGGCATCATAGCAACAGGCTTTAGGTCAGCTGATTGATGCTTTTCTTTTTGGTGAAGAGCCGTTAGCAATAGCAGCCTGATTCTCTGCTGTAGATTTTTTTCCTCACCAAAGACGTCCGCCGGCATACAAACCGCAAGGGGCGGTATGGCATATTTATTGGCTTAGAGATTAACAGATTTTCTGTAGCCGTTAAAATGCTGTTTATGGATGTGAAAACTTTTACAAGAAAAAAATACTTATTCATCTTCTTTCTGCTCTTTGTTTGTTCTGCCAAAGCACAAACTGCAGATTTTACTTTTACATTAACCGATAATTTTCACTGCACACCTTTTCGCATCAGTTTTTCTCAAGCCTGCACCGGCAACCCTGTTGCCTTTATCTGGGATTTTGGCAATGGCCGTAAAAGCACCAGTGCAACAGAGAATGTAATTTACACCCTGGCCGGCAGCTACAATGTTTCTCTCACAGCCATTTATGCAAGCCATGCCGTGAGCGTTAGCAAAACCATTATCGTAAATGCAACACCGGAAATTGCATTAACCGCCAATAAAAATCAATTGTGTAAACCGGGCGCTGTAAATTTTACCAGCACGGGCAGTTCTTTTATCAGCAATTATGAATGGAATTTTGGTGATGCAGGAACAATGCGAAATGCAAGCGTGAATGCAGTAACGCATAATTACCTCGATTTTGGAGAATATACCGCTATTGTAAAAGCGACTGCTGCAAGCGGTTGTTCGGCGGAAGACAGCTTTCCAATAAGCATACGCCCATTTAATATCAGTACCAGTATAGTTGCTGATCCCGGCTGCATCCCGGTTCGCACTGTACTGTCTGCAACAGCCAGCCTTCCTCCCGGTGACAGTCCGATGAGTTATTCCTGGAACTTTGCAGATGGCAGCCCTGCGGCTAATACCGGCGGCAACAGCACGATTCATATTTATAATACCAGCGACAGCATCCGCACTGCTGCTGTAGTGATCAATACAGCACAGGGATGCAGCAGCCAGGCATTGTTTCAACCAGTTGGATTTGGCTCGGCACCTACGATTATCACTGCGATGACAGAGCAAATGAAAGACAGCTTTTGTGCTTCCGAAACAGTGAAATTCAAATGCAGGGCTAACCGGGCCAATAGTTATAAATGGCGTTTTGGCGACAGTTCAGGCATTACCACATCAGATACGCTGGTTGCTCACCGGTATCGTACACTGGGAGAAAAGCTGGTGATCGTAACGCCTTATTTTAATGGCTGTGAAGGCAAGAGCGACACCATTAATATTGTTATCAAAGGGGTGACCTCCAACTTTTATTTTTTAAATGCCTGTAACGATAAAAAAAATTATCGCTTCATCAATAGTTCCAAAGGCAATCCACGCCTGTACAGGTGGGAATTTTCCGATGTACCTGGTGTGCAGGACTCATCACGGGTATCGGTCTATCACAGGTTCCCTGCTTCCGGAACCTTTCTTGCTTCCCTGATCGTTACAGACAGCAGCCTGGCCTGCAGTGATACCTCTGCTTACAGGATCTACACCGCCATTCCTGTTTTGAGCAGCAGCCGCAGCACTGTTTGCAAGGACAGTCTCATTACGTATAAAGTGGCCAACACCTACCCCGGTGATGCAGGTTTTCACTACGAATTTCATGTAAACGGAGATACGATCCTGAATGGCACAGACTCCATACTCAACGCATATCCAACAAAACATGGCAGCTTTAGCGATTATGTGATCATAAAAGATGCAAACAGTTTTACCTGTGATGATACGTTGCACTTCAATAATGTGGTTGTACGTGGCCCACTGGTAAATTTTGGTGCCCCTGCCAAGATCTGTGCTGATAAATATTTTTCAGTATCCGACAGCAGCCATCCTTATTATGCAACAGATGCCCTTGCAAAATGGGACTGGAACTATGGCGACAATACACATGCAACCGGCCGGCAGCCTTCGCAACATTTGTATTCCAAAGCAGGGCAATACAATATTCAACTGGTGGCAACAGATATCAATGGATGTGCACAAACAAGTATGCATCCCATAGAAGCCAATCAGCCCCCGGGCATCATTGCCTTCCCTGCAATGGATACCATTTGCGGTGGCAAAGACACGGCAACGCTTGCAGCCTATACCATCGATAGTCTATCATGGTTACCGGCCACCAATATCAGTTGCAATTTCTGCGATACCACCCAGGTGTATCCGCCGGTTACTACAGCTTATATAGCACAGGCAACTAACAGTCTTGGTTGTACGAGTTACGACACCTGCATTGTAAAAGTTTTTCAACCGGCCCATGCCAGCATATTTCCTTCGGATACTTCGGTATGCCCGGGTAAAGCAATTTCATACCGCCTGGCAACTGATGGCATCATCTCCTGGATACCGGCAGCAGGCTTATCCAATACGAACAATAAAAATGCAATCGCCACACCCGCCAGCGATATTCAGTACAGTGCAATTGTAAAAGATTCGGCTGGTTGTTTTACGGACACTGCAGTGGCCAATGTGCATGTATTTGCATTGCCTTCTGTTAATGCCGGGCCCGACCAGTTGGTAAACTATAACAGCAGTTTCAGTATCACACCTGTTTATGGCAGTGATGTGATCTCTTATACATGGTCGCCTGCAATCAACCTCAATTGCATTAATTGTGCTGCACCAACCGGCAATGCCTTAAAAACGACTACTTATACCATTACCACTACCTCTGTAAACGGCTGTACTGCTTCAGACAATATCAACATTGTGATCGCCTGCAATAACAGCAATCTCTTGCTGCCGACTGCCTTCTCTCCCAATGGCAATGGCATCAACGAATATTTTTATCCCATTGCAAGAGGTTACAAAACGATCAAAAAATTCATGATCTTCAACAGGCGGGGCAATAAAGTTTTTGAACGGCAGAATTTTGAACCCAATAATCCTTCACAGGGATGGGATGGCAGGATAAACAATGCCGACAATGTTGCCGATAGTGAAACGTTTGCCTGGTTTATTGAAGCAGAATGTGAGCAGGGAGAGTTGGTAACGAATAAGGGAACAGTTGTCTTAATAAGATAGCCCTGTACCACTCCTTCACCATATGTACATCAATATTTTTACTGCTATTTGCACCGTAAAATTACGCCTGGCGATTATCCAACTTCAAAATTCACCGGGAAAAACACTGCTGTTTTCTTCTGCCTGATAGCGTTTGATTTTTTAAACGCTGTTTCATTCTGTTAACCTTTTATTTTATAGACCAAATACAAAAAATTAATAACAGCGGCTGCATTTAATGTGAATTGTAAATTATATTTGTTTGGTCACCTTAACAGGCAGCTACAAATAATTTTAATGTGACCGGCAGTTTAATTTACCCAATGACAAAATGTTTATGAGATCCCTTTGCTTTTTATTATTGATGGCAATCAATTTTACCGCTACCGCTCAAAACACTTCCGGGCAGGCGTTCGACTACAAAAGAGATTTCAAACCGATCCTCGAACAAACCCAGGATAAAGGGAGTCCGCTGTTTTACCAGAAGTTGCTGATCCGCTTTTTAGACAATGATACTTCGCTGAGCAATGCAGAAACGCTGGCGCTCATGATCGGTTATACAGAAGATCCGCACTACAAACCATTTGAAGACATGGAGCCGGAGAAAGAAGTATTTGACCTGAATGATGAAGGAAGTTTCGAGGAAGCATTGGTGAAAGGAAAAAACTACCTGCAAAAACATCCTTTAAGCCTGAGGGTGTTAAAAGAAGTTTCTTACACTTATCATTCATTAAAAAAAGAAGACAGCGCCAATTATTATATGGACCTGGTGGATAAAATAATGAATGCGATGACCTATAGCGGTAATGGGAAGAAACCGGAAACACCGATGTTTTCACTCGGCCTGGCAGATGGCGAATATTTCATTCCCAATGTAGGCATGAAAGTACTTAATAAAGATACCGACTGGAATAAGGACAACCTGTTTATGGAGATCATTGATGCTTCCAAAAGCGGCGACGACCATATTAACTATTATTTTGTAATACAGCATGCCAAAGAAAAGATAGATGACGACAAAGTAAATGACTCGGTAGATAAAAAGAAGAAAAAAGACGATAAGAAAAAGAAAGATAAAAAGTGGAATAAGGATGATAAAACAAAGACAACTGAAGTTCCTGTTCAGTAAGAACTAATAAGCTGGTAGTTCACAGCAATAAAAAAGCCACGGGAATTGGTCCGTGGCTTTTTTCATTCTATTGACTGCCTAATTAAAATATCTTCTTAAGGTCCATGCAATTGTTTCATGCTCTTTCATCAGGTCGGTTAAAAAATCAGCCGTGCCGGTATCCCCGTATTTTTCATCGCAGTCATCTATGAATTGACGCAATGCCCTGATCACCGCTTCATGATCATCCAGCAACTCTTTCAGCATTGCATTTTTATCGGGGTAAGTTCCGGGAGATTCTTTCAATGATGTGTGTTCAATAAACTCTTTAAATGTACCGATCACAGGTATGCCCAGCTTATTGATCCGTTCGGCTATCTCATCAATGGCTATCTCTAATTTTTTATACTGTCCTTCAAAAAGTTTGTGCAGCTCCATAAAACTTTCTCCTTTCACATTCCAGTGAAATTTTCTTGTCTTGCTGTACAGGATCATGGCGTCTGAAAGCACGTTGGTCAAAATGCCGGTGATGCCCTCGATGTTTTTTTCGGTAATACCGATGTTAGGTTTCATGATGATTTATATTTTTGTTTCGGAATATTATGATGAAATAATATGCCAGAAATATTGCAAGTGAAAAACCGGCATTGTCGTGGTTGTTTGTGTATTTATTTACACAGCCAGGATTATTCTCTAACTATTTTGCCCTTTTCTTCCCTGCAAACCAAGGGTGAACAGAAACGATGCCATTGTCGATAGTCAGATAAGTAGCTTGATGTATAAAAAAGTGAAAGCAATATCGCACAATGGAGTAGCAGGGTCAAGAGCAGCCAAACTGGCAAAACAATTCCCAGGTAAAGGAACTGATTATTTGCAGCAAAGAATTAAGATAATAAGAACAAGTAAAACAAGCAGAGAAAGCAGCAACAACATAAGGCGAAAACCTAACATTCAACTATGTGAAAAAATTATCGCATGAATACCACTGGCAGCCTGGCCAGATTTATTTTAACACAGCCTTTCTTATTTAACCGATCACTTAATCAAACAGATCAGAACTCAAATAGCGGTCGCCCCGATCGCACACAATAAAAACAATCACACCAGCTGACAGTTCTTTTGCCAGCTCAATCGCTGCATGTGCGGCGCCGCCACTGCTCATACCACTAAAGATCGCTTCTTCCCTGGCCAGTTTTTTCGCCATGATCCTTGCATCCCTTTCTGCGATATCAATTACACGGTCTACCCGGCTGCGGTCGAATATCTTCGGCAGGTATGCCTCCGGCCATTTCCGGATGCCGGGAATTTTAGAACCTTCTGTAGGCTGGCAACCCACTATCTGGATGGCTGGCTTTACTTCTTTTAAATATTCAGATACGCCCATGATGGTACCCGTTGTTCCCATCGATGAAACAAAATGGGTGACCTGCTGATCGGTATCCCGCCATATTTCCGGGCCGGTGGTTTTATAATGCATTGCAGGATTGTCGGGATTGCCAAACTGATTGAGCATGTGATAACCGCCTTTTGCAACTTGGGCATTGGCATAGTCGATGGCCCCTTCCATTGACTGCGTTTTGGGAGTAAGGATCACTTTAGCGCCAAATGCTTCCATCGTCAACACCCTTTCCCTGGTGGCATCTTCGGGCATCACCAGTTCGATCGGTACTTTAAACAGGCTGGCGATCATGGCCAATGCAATGCCGGTATTGCCGCTGGTAGCTTCTATCAATGTAATACCTGGTTTTATTTCTCCCCGGTCCAGTGCGCCCTTGATCATTCCATAAGCCGCCCTGTCTTTCACGCTTCCACCTGGATTGTTTCCTTCCAGTTTGCCATAGATCCTGACATTTTTGTTGGGGTTGAGGTTCTTAAGCTCCACCAAAGGAGTATTTCCAACAAGGCTTAAAATATCTGACATAAATGTTAATTATTTGTGCTGGTGAAACCAACGTATTTGCTGATGCTGAATTACATTTACTACAAATATAGGAGCCGCATCCAAATATCATTTTTGTTTTAAGAAATTTGATTAGTCTACCATTTTAATAGATTTTATTTTGCGGTTCAGTAAAAAGAATACAACTTAGCAACTGGTTGCAGGCATTCGATGCAAACCGCAGCAGCAAATCTCATCCCTCCCTGGAAATGACGGAACATTGCACGAAGCAACTGGCAGCAGTAGCTTCACAATTTGCAATGTAAAATTTTCTAAAAAATAAAACACCCATCAATCAATTAAATCAGAAGTATCATGGCTGAAAAAAACAAACAACACCAGACTGCCCTTGGCGATGTAGCAGCAAGACAGTTGGCGATTGCCACCCGAACAGTGCCGCAACTTTTAAAAATTTCTCCACGCTGGCTTACACACCTCATGAGCTGGATACCGGTTGAATCTGGTGTGTACCGTTTGAACAAAGTAAAAGATGCTGACAGTGTAGAAGTAGATTGCTCTGCAAGAGATGAACGAGCATTACCGCAAACATTTGTAGACTACATCGAAAACCCGAGAGAATATAACCTGAGTGCGGTGAATACTGTTGTTGATATACACACAAGGGTAAGTGACCTGTACAGCAAGCCCTACAACCAGATCAGTGAGCAGCTTCGCCTCACCATCGAGATCATAAAAGAAAGACAGGAAAGCGAACTGATCAACAATAAAGAATACGGCTTACTCAACAGCGTAGTGCCTTCACAGATCATCAAAACAAGAACGGGCGCACCAACGCCGGATGACCTGGATGAACTGATCACAAAAGTGTGGAAAGAACCAGGTTTCTTTTTACTGCACCCGTTGGCCATCGCTGCTTTTGGAAGAGAATGTACAAGAAGGGGCGTACCTCCCCCAACAGTCTCTTTATTTGGTTCGCAATTTTTAACCTGGCGTGGTATACCATTGATCCCGTCTGATAAAGTGCCGGTTGAAAATGGCAAGTCAAAAATATTACTACTGCGTACCGGCGAAAGCAGGCAGGGCGTGGTTGGTCTTTATCAACCCGGCTTACCCGGCGAACAATCTCCCGGGTTATCGGTTCGCTTTATGGGCATTAACGAAAGAGCCATCGCCTCCTATTTAGTTTCATTGTATTGTTCATTGGCAGTATTGGTAGATGACGCCATTGCTGTATTGGAGAATGTAGAAATCGGTAAATACCATGAGTACAAGTACTAATCCTGGCCTGCCTGATATTGAGTTACTGACTCAACTGGCCAATCAACTTTTTAAAGCACCACCCGGAGCGTCAGTGCCGGATATACCGCAGCCTGCCCCTTCGCAGGGATACCATCCTGCCTACCAGTCTTATGTTGTAAATGCGGGCAGCCTGCACAATACAGCTCCGGATCCGCATATTGCAGCACCCATTGCAGCACCTGCTGCCAGTGGCGCAGGCATTGCACCAGGTTCGGCAATTGAACAGGTTGATTATCTCGATCTGAAAAATAACAGCAGCAATGCAAACAGCAATCAGTTTGGCAATTTAGACATGGTACCATCTTCTGCAGCCGGTGTAAACAAACAGCAGGAAGCGAATGCAAATTATTTTGAGAACAAAAATTCCGAACCTTCATTCGCCAATAAAGATTACGCCGGAACAGGTAAAGTGCCGCAATCTGTTGCAGGCAGTGGCAAATCGCCCGACGCACCGCATCAATACACAGATTTTAATATCGATGATCCGCAAACAAGTTTGCCCGATCCGCATTTTGAAGATGGCAAAGTGCCGAAATCTGTTGCAGGCAGCGGAAGACAGCCTTCTTTACAAAATCAGCAGGGCAACAATAACCCTTCGGCAAAAAATGAGTTGCCTTACGCCAACGACAATCCATTTGAACAGGGATTGGCAGAAGCGTTGTCGATCATCAATTCTTTTGTGTCAACACCGCAATTACCCTCTACGCCTGGCGGATCTTCTTTTTACTTTTTGCCAGGGGTGGACGGATTTCAACAAAGCAGCATTCCCGGCTTTGCTTCACCAAATGCATTGCTTTCGCAAAAAGCACAATCAGGCGTTACAGCACCTTTTGACGTGAACCTGGTACGGAAAGATTTTCCCATCTTAAATGAAACCGTCAATGGCCGGCCCCTGGTCTGGTTCGACAATGCCGCTACAACGCAAAAACCAAAACAGGTAATTGACAGGATCAGCTACTTTTATGAACATGAGAACAGCAATATCCACCGTGCTGCTCATGAGCTGGCTGCAAGAGCCACTGATGCCTACGAAACTGCCAGGGAAAAGGTAAGGCAGTTCATCAATGCAGGTTCTGTGAATGAAATTGTTTTTGTAAGAGGAACTACTGAGGCCATTAATTTAGTTGCCAAAAGTTGGGGGGAGCAATATTTAACTGCAGGAGATGAGATCATTTTAAGCCACCTCGAACACCATGCAAACATCGTTCCCTGGCAACAGTTGGCGGCTAAAAAGAATTTAAAGATCAAAGTAATTCCTGTTGATGATGATGGACAATTATTGCTGGATGAGTATGCAAAATTACTGGGACCAAAAGTGAAACTGGTTTCTTTTACGCATGTGTCCAATGCGCTGGGAACGGTTACGCCTGCCAAACAGATCATTGAGATGGCACATGCATCCGGTGCCAGAGTATTGCTGGATGGTGCCCAGTCTGTAAGCCACATGAAGGTAGACCTGCAGCAACTCAACCCCGACTGGTTTGTTTTTTCGGGCCACAAGGTATTTGCACCAACCGGCATTGGCGTATTGTATGGAAAAGAAGGATTGCTGAATGCTACGCAACCCTGGCAGGGCGGCGGAAACATGATCAAAGATGTAACGTTTGAGCATACAAGTTTTCACAATGCGCCCGGCCGCTTTGAAGCCGGAACCGGTAACATTGCTGATGCCGTTGGTCTTGGGGCCGCCATAGATTATGTAAATAAGATCGGCATTGACCTGATCGGGCAGTATGAACATTACCTTTTATTGTACGCAACAAGATTGTTAAAACAGGTGCCGGGCTTAACACTGATCGGAACAGCTCATGACAAAGCCAGTGTATTATCGTTTATACTGGATGGTTATAAAACCGAAGAAGTGGGCGCAGCCTTAAACCAGGAAGGTATCGCCGTTCGTTCGGGCCATCATTGTGCACAACCCATCCTGCGCAGGTTTGGACTGGAAGCTACCGTACGGCCATCACTGGCTTTTTACAACACTTGTGCAGAAGTGGATAAACTGTACACTACCCTGCTTCAGCTAAAGCGGAAATAACATTGATTTTTTTTAAACAGGGAGGCCGGTTATCGTAAAAGATAGGCGGCTTTTTGTTGCTGCTATGCAAGCTGTCAAAAATAAATTTGGCAGAATAGCAATTTATGGTTTACATTTGTCTACCATTTTAGTAGACTATTAAATTCAACGCAGATGAAGTCATTCACAAAACTAAAAATAAGCGTAAGCTCTGCAAGGCAATCGCAATCGCACCCGCTTTCGTTCCAATTCCTATCCACTTCTATGCACTGCTGTTGTTGCTGTTAATACTTCCCTGCCGTTACCTTTTTCCATTCATCTTGTTTCGTTCCTGCATTCGTGATCATTACCTGGTACTGCTCAACAGGCTCTAAAACTATAAACAATTAAAAAATACATTATGAAAAAATTATTACTACTGGCATTGCCGGTTCTTTCCATTCTCCTGTCATCGGCAGTGCAGCACAAAGCTGTCACCATTTCCGGCAAAGTGATCTCTTTTGAAGAATCTTTGGCACTGGAAGGTGTTTCCATCAATGTAAAAGGCACTAATAAAAACTCGGGCACACAGGCGGATGGCACATTCAGCATCAGCATAGCCCCGGGTGATAAACTACTCGTGTTCAGCCTGGCCGGTTACCGCACAGAGGAATTGACCATCACCGATCGAACAGACTACGAGGTCATTTTGAAAAGGGAGGGAACCGATAATCAGTCCTTCGCTGGTGGCGAGAAAGCCCTCCATCCATGAAACACAGGCCCAGCAACATTTTGCAACAGGGCGTACCTGGCATTATGTACCAAGGTCAAACACTGATCATTTCACCTAAAAATATGCTCTATGACATGCAGGACACACTCACGGAAACCAATACCTTTTTTGCTGGTTTAACTGCACGCCGCTTACATTAGCGCAACTGCAGGCATGATCAGTAGCACGCCTGAACATTCAAATTTTAGTCTACAACATGAATAGACTGTCTGTATATTTGCGAATATGATAAAAATATTATTTCCTTTTGAAATTGGTCGTGTTCAACATGGCCGCCGCAGGTACAGGTTTGCGTTTACCGCACTGCTTATACTGGCAACAACTGTTACAATGGCGCAGCAGGCCGGTTGGGTGGCGCAACTAAACCGGGCAGACAGCAGCAGCATCAGGTTTACGTTTGACTGGAAAACAGAAAAGGGTAAACCGGTATGGTATATCCGCAATGCCGATGAAAAGATCAGGGTAAACAATATCAGTACGGCAGGCGATTCGATTGTTGTGCAAATGCCCGTATTTGAATCACAGTTCCGTGTTAAAAAATCGGGAGATAAACTTGTCGGATTATGGATTAAAGGAGGCGGTTCAAAAACATCTATGGTTCCATTTTTGGCCATAAAGGGAAATAAGCGATTTGAAGTAAAAGATCATGCAACAGTAAATATCAGCGGAAGATGGGCTGTGAATTTTTCCGGCAATAAACCCGGCGAAATTTCTGTAGCAGAATTCAAACAGGTGGGCAACAGGCTAACCGGGACCTTTTTAAACGCCACCGGGGACTACCGTTACCTTGAGGGAATCGTAACAGGTAACAACTTAT
>APMI01022162.1_pt1 | contig 25146 bp, 16 predicted proteins | sample 667938 | NCBI WGS metagenome assembly APMI01 (sample SAMN01084076, study PRJNA167559) | wastewater metagenome | biome: Wastewater | place: Denmark: Ejby Moelle, Odense | collected 2011-11-28
GCTTCAGCCTGCCCTTTCTTCTTGGGTCCTCGCACTGCAGTCAGCTACTTTATATGACATATACGCTGAAGATGGTTTTGTTTCTGACTAGATTAGCCAACCTGTTCATAATAATTATGATCAATTATAAACTAACATTAATTTATTTATAAGTAATCACAATAATCACTACAATATTATTATTCAAGGATGTCTATCAGATATGACACTCTTTACATAGACTGTCCACCTTCTTCTAAACACTAGCCATGACAAGTTTAGTATTGTCAGTGTCTTCTCTGAGTTTATCTACTTGACCCTTATTCACTTTGGTCTATGTGTGGGTCATCCTGCGCATTGTTGATAGTGTCACATGCAGTTACTCAAATGTTTATCTGAATTACTATTGTAGGTTTTATAAATTTGTGTTTGTTCTGTTTGAAATATGCTAGAATTGGGTTCGGATGTTTGATAGTTAGTTCAAATCATTGTTTAACACTGAAGTCATCAACAATATGTTCGTGTTAATATTTTTATTGATGCTGCTGACACTATCTACTTCTTCGCCTTATTTCCCAAGCCGTAACTGGATAGTATCAGGCCCAACAGATACTATCTTGCTGTCGTTGAACCCAGACTTGGCATGTCTGTGAGTATTTACCGAAGTGGATGATGAATTCCTCGCGCTGTACCTGCCTGTCGACTGCCCCAAGTAATAATGTGTGATATTATTTTTAGTCAGTTATGCAGTCTCAGCCATATGCTAGTTCTTGTCCATCGATGTTAAGTTCAATGATAGGGATTTTGATGGGGCACGATTGCAGGGTTGCAGAGCAAATATTCCGCCTTGCTTATTAGGGTTTCGATGAAATGAATTGCTTGAGTATAGTAAAGGAAGAGTGCTCATATATAAAGCTCTCGATTCTTAATTTTATTATTGTAATAAAAATAGTAATAAAAAATCAAATTTGACATTAGCTTGTCTATTTAGGAGTCTAGACACCAGCATTGACATCGAAATCTTATGTCTCATGGTACCATCCTTAAAGAGCATGGGGTTCTTTTTATTTCGCAGCTTTAGGTCTATGTTCACTTTTTTAGTTAATTTATTTGCAAATAATAGTAGATAAGATTGGATCCACTCCTTTATAGACTTTTATCATTTTCATTATCTATTCATTTTTTACATACTTATCAGAATCTTCTGGAGCTTCATTTCTATTTAGCTTCAGCTTTATTATTGAATTTAATATGCTTTTGTTGATACTTGAATTTTTTCGTAAGTATTACTTTTTCTCTTATCGAGAACTCACTCCTAATCTTAAATCAACAGCTTTGGAGTCATTAGCCTCGCATAATTTTAATTAATACGGATGTTCCTCTTGGTTGAGTTCGTGAGTGTCTCTAATACGAAACTCATGTTATTTGTTGAACATGTTAAATCTTAGATCACATTATTTTTTCATATCTTTATTTTTGGAATCCTGCGATCTGTACTGGGACTGCACTGCTGACATTTTCCTAGTGCTCATGAGTTGCTTTCGAAAATTGGATGTGCTTAACAAACTGATCATTTTCTACTTGCGCGATTGCTGTAGCCCTACTGCTTTTAATGGCGACTAAAGATTGTTATGTGACGGTCTGCAATTAACTGTGCTGAATGCTCGACTGTGCAATGTTGTGCTTCTTTGAAACTTTATGGGTGATAGTATAGGGTTATTGATGTCATGCAGAGTAAACCGTTGCAAACTCATTGTTTTAGGGCGAGGCTCTGTTTTAAGACCAGATCGACTTTGTCTCGAAAACATTCCAGACTGGCTCTCATATGAATTGAGTAAATCGTTGAGATTGTTCAAATACTGCTTCTGCCTGGGGAAAGTCGATTAAATGCTGAGCATATGCTAGCAGAGCAACAAATAATTATATTAGTTGATTATTATGTTTTAAACCATAAAATCAGTCACTATGGCAGCAACCATCTTGACAAAACAACAATCTTGAACAAATAACCTTAATAAGCAAAACAATTGAATATTTGCAAAAAAATTATTAAGAATAACTGAGCTTAGTAATTGAACAGGTTAAACTATAGAAGTGGATGCCAAGAGATTGGAGTTGATTTTAGTAGGGTTATTAATAGAGTTTGGAAATTATTGCACAGACCTATAATAATAGATAGAAATTTAAAATGAAAGAATTCGAAGACTACAAGTAGATCTGTCAGATCGGAGAAGGCGCTTTCGGACGGGTGTATAAGGCTATGAACTCTCAGAACAAAGTGGTGGCCATAAAGCACATAAAGTTCGAAAGCGACGAAGAAGGCATTCCCTCGACCGCCTTAAGGGAGATCTCGCTTTTAAAAACACTTAAAAACCATTCAAATATAGTGCCGTACAGTTGATGTAATACTAGGTTGTTGGATATCCAGTATAAGCCAAAATAAAAAAGTTTGAAGATTGTTTTCGATTACTATGACTACGACCTTAAAAAATACTTGCAGCCAAAAGACAAAAAGCTGTCTGAAGCTACCATCCGCAGCATCATTAAACAAATATTACAGGGCATTTCATTCTGTCACAGCCGTAAAGTTTTGCACAGGGACATGAAGCCTCAGAACATATTAATCGATCTTGAAGGTACTTTGATTTTTATGCAGGTAATGTCAAAATAGCGGATTTTGGACTTGCTCGTCTACTAATGATTCCCATAAAAACGCTTACCCACGAAGTATAAACCCTATGGTACAGAGCCCCTGAAATCTTATTAGGCCAGCAAAGATACACATTTGCTGTGGACATCTGGGCAATAGGATGCATATTTGCGGAGCTTCATACTAAACGACCTTTATTTTTAGGCAATGGATACGAAATTGAGCAGATCTTCAAGATATTCTAGATCCTGGGGACCCCATCAGTGAGCTACTGGAGCAATCTGGTAAATCTACCAGACTATAAGTCGAGTTTCCCAAAATGGCCGAAGCAGTCATTAGACAAATTTACCCCTGAAATTTCGCCAGCGGGATTAGATCTACTTTCTCGCATGTTAGAGTTAAACCCCGACAAGAGGATCTCGGCTGCAGCTGCTTTGGAGCATGAATATTTCAATGAGATGGGCCTCAATGCATGATAAATATAGTAGTATATCTGCAGTACAAAGTAGAATATCAACCGAAGAGTTAAAACTGGATGCTGCTCATTAGCAATTTGGCTTTACTCTCTGAATAATTCATGATATACCTGCTACGATAATTGCCAGCTGTCCCAGCTCCAAGCACTGTAACTTCTCCCCCTTATTGTGATGTCCCACTTCCTCCAGTACCTGTCTGTTAATGTACAGGGGTGAAATAGACAGCAGTCGCACATAGAATTTGAGAGGCATAGTCAGATCAGTGTTGAGTTTGATATTTTTCTTATAGTCAAAGCACTCATTGTGGTATCCACACAACAAATAGGTCAGCACCTCAATCCAGTATCGAAAAATTCGCATGTTCTCATAATTTTTATCGAAGCTGTGTTAAGTCATTGGTACATGCTGAAAGTCATTCCCGCTCCCTATAAACAGTAGCTCTTGAAGCACTCGAATTTTGTGTCTTCTATCTTATCGCTCTTTCTTTGTTATTCAAGTCCTTTGTCGATGATGTCCTAGTTTAGAACTGATTATTACTCTATATCGATGAAAGAAGCTGTTGTCTTTTGCCTTAATGTTCAAAGACTAGCGTTATGGAATGCCAAAAAATTGAAACAATTTACCGAATTCATGGTATAGTCCGTACATACTAAGCTTAGCTCCAATTTCCTTCATGTACGGCTCGATCTGTTTATTTTAAATTTACTGTATTTTCTCTCGTGAGGGACTTGGTACTTAATTAATCAGCTCGCTAAGTTCAGCTGCAATTTCATTTCGGTTGGCAAATTTTTCGTATTTTTCACTATCATATTGTTTTTTTAGATTCAACAAATCTTCTAAAGGAATGTACTTGCAAGGCTCGTCAACATTCAATCCTAAAGCTAGACAGATTGTGGACTGTGAAATCACAAACATGCCCACTATGACAAGATCAAAATAGACTTCCTTGCCCCAAGTGGATTTGCTAAAGTTCAAATCATTTTAATTGAGTGACCAAGGCATTGTTGAAATTTTACGAAAGAGTCCAAACAGAGGTTTAAATTGTTCAGGGTACTTCCGATCTGTAATCCAGTTTGGATTCCCATCTCTTACAAGAAACATATTTACCATCCGGGCGATCATGTAAGGACATCCTATTTCGATAGCGGCAATTAGGCCAGCGAAACAGCAATTCTTTGGGCTGAGATGAGTCACTTCCTCTGTCTCTTCGATGAATTATTAAAAGAAACGACTTTTAAATTTTTGAACTTTTAACAGGTAGCTAGGGAAGTAAAGCAAGAATCGCTCCAAGTTAGGGATGTAACCGAACTATTACGAAATGTTGAGGAGTGTGTCAGCCATTTCTTCATTCATGTGGTCTGCTCCAACAGGGGAAGGATAGCTTCCTTATCCGTCTAACCATTTCTCTAGATCTTTAAGTGATACGAAGCTTTGATTGCTAAAGTAACTGGAAATCTGTGGCTCAGTCACATTTGAGCATTTTAAGACCCGAAATTCTTCATAGGCCTTGGCTGAGCTAGCGATCGGCGTTTTGAAGCAAGCTTGCTGTAAAAATCTACAATGTTGAGGGTCAGACTGATCAAAATGTTTCTCCAAAGCTTACGTAATTTCGCTATTATTTATGGTGTAAAGAGGAAACATATCTTCGAGCTTCTTCAGATCCTTGGAGCTTCCCTCACAATTGATCTTGCTAGTCCTTGATTTCACATAGTGGTTCATTTGTTTATATATTATTATTAATTTCCGATGGAATTTCGATAGAGCATCTATCAAATTGACTGGACTTAACTGCTGCCATTCAGCAGTTGAAGGATAACAATATCTTGCAATAAGGAAAAAATACGATTAAAGAATATAATATAATTATTGTAATTGATTTAAACATTTGGTTATCTAGAGTTAGCTGATATCAAAAGAGAATAGTTTAAAAGAGACACTAAAATGAATGAATAGTTGCTTATTATAAAACTATAACACTGAGATTTAAGTCTTTCTTTTAAATTATAATTTTTACATTTTAACTTTTTCTTTAATAAGATAGAAATTAATATTTTTATGCATTTTGAAATGTTTGCTTGTAATTGATAATTTAGGAAAATTTAGATGTTAAATAATATATTTGATAATCAAGCATCTTGAAAGTATAACATCTATAAATAATTAGCATCATAAAATAAATAAAACAGAAGACATGCAGACTGGCTTAGTAGATCCCTATAACTACCCATTCCTTAAGAAAGATGAGACCATGTACCTCTCTACTATAAGTAATTGTCCAATTATGCAGCAAAGAATGACTTCAAGCCCACTCTCTCTCAATACTATCGCTAATCATCCTTCCAGAAGAAAGACATAGAGGGTTCAGCTCCGAAAATACTGATTCCTCATAAAGCTAATGAAACTGGTTTTCATTTATCTACGTTCGTCTAGCACATACCGGGTGGAAATAAAATTCCAAATAAAACTTCGAACCCACTTTACCATGATGACATTGAAGGCTCTAAGCCAAAGTCACATGAATTCAGGACTAAACGAGTTGTCGATCCATTATGCCCAGTATATAAACTACCGTCTCCTGCCTAAATTAGTTTGGACCCAGGTAAAAATTTCCTGAGAGACACCCTCAGCATTGCTGATATTAACCAGAAGCGTAAAACTTTCATTGGTGATCGTGGTAGATAAGTACTAAGATAACCGATTGCTGGCAGTCAGCCTTCACAATTGACCAAGCTGATAAAGGCGAATTCCAATTTATAAGTTAAGGATATCAATAAAGATGGTCTATTCCAAACAAATCGTACTACTAACCCCTTAAACCCAAACTATTGTTGGAGAGACGAAGAAGATAAGGGTGCGAATTCTCAATACGGCGACATTAAAGGGACTAATCCTAAGCAAATGCATCCAGTAAATGTGAGCCCTAACAGACCTCAAAATACTTGTCTAAATATTAATGATATTGAGGGATCGAAAGCAAACAGTGCTTACTCTCGAGCTCACTTCATTGATGTAAGTGTATATTAATAATTTAGAAACGACGTGAGTTTAGAAATTATATGGTAACTAGTGATATCGAGAAAGCAAACTCATCTTCATTAAAGAAAGGCATAGACACAAAGAGAGCAATAAACCCATTGATGCCAACGTACCAGTTCCCAGGGCACTCCTAGGTGCAGAAGTGATAAATATATTCTTATTATTAGTAAATGTGAGTCACTATGGTTATATTATTGTTGCATTAACTGGTAATAATAGCAATTTAGTTGTTCAAATGGAGGAACTGCAGCAGACAGTATTCCATAATTTGTCGAAGCAAACACAATACTACCACTCTTCTCAGAAGATCTCAGAGAAGCATGAGAGTTTCCCCAAGTGTACATCCCCTATAATATAGTCCGATAGCAGGAGATCCGCAACTAGTTCGAACTGGTGGATCTGCATCACAATGGGAAACTAAGTCAGAAAGAAATCATCAGTTACCTAAGTGATAAGTATCAGTGGGTGAACACCAGTGTGCTTAAGGAAGTGTTTCGCAATATGAAATGGGATCAGGATGAAGCAGTCGAAAAGTACACTCTACTCATAATATAGGGAATAATTTGTCAGTAAGTATCTAGCCAGATAAAGACAACTCTACAATGAGGTATACAGGCTTAAATACTATCGAAACTGGGTAAAATCTCTTGAATAAATCTATAATAATGAAGTCAGTATCTCTAAACCCAGAGTATACTTTTACACTCAAGTGCGTTCTATTGAATTGTATAATGATGCTAAGCTTGTCTAGTGGATGGACTTGCAAATTTAATACGAAAATCATGATACCAAATCAAACTATCAAATAGAATAAGCATCGCACTCTGCTAGTTTTCCTTCTTTCGAGATATGGCTGCCTGCAGGCAAGTAGTCCTTCTTCTTACGTTTTAAATTCTTGGACTCTGACAATAAAGACATTGTATATGGTCAGGCCTATCTGAGCATCCATTTGGAGGACAGAATCAGTAAGATTGCTAATATGGACCTATAAATTACTAAAAATGGTAAAAAAGTGGGACATTGCTCAGTAGTAGTCTGTGCTGAACCCTCAGTATTTATATACTTATGCAGATGTAAAAAGTACAACAGGCTCTCAGAGACATCAGAGAAAAAGAGCGAACATATGAAGATGCCGCTGATAGTAAAATGAAATAGTACGAATACTTGCATTTTCTATGGGGAGTGAGACACCGATCTCCTCACAAAATATCTGCGCTTGATGTCAAATGGATGCTCGGAGTTCGTATGTTTCTACTAGTTGCAATTGGTATTTTAAGTACCATTGCACATATCCTGGGGAGATATGAACCGTTGAGCATTATTCTCATGTTTTTGATACTCAGAACATGGGAATACGTATTATTAAGGCATGAAAAATTTCTAATCACTTGGATTACAATATCGGCATTGTTACTAGACGTTATCTGGATTGCACTTTGTTCTCATTAAAATAACCAGACTAATTTCATGCAATTAAGCGGAGCTTTAATAGTGACATATGTACTGCTTGGTATCAAGGCTCTACTGCTGGGCTATCTGCTTGTGGCATAGAGATCATTAATGAGTGATTGATTAGATTTTACTGCTTTCTTTTAAAGATTTTATATCACTTATTCGACAAAATTTGATAAATTTTAAAAAAATAGAATAGAAGATACTAGTTATTAAAATATGTAAGATTATTTATTGAAACAAATTTTATTCATAATAAATAGCATATCTTTCTTACAATATTAAGTTATTAGAATGGACAACGATTTTACTTGGGGAAAGCTGATTTTAGACTACTGTTTAGAAGGAAGACCTTCAAATGTGCCTTTTCATGCTCTGAAATTCTATGTAGAGCTCATCACAAAATCAAGAGCAAAACTGCCCAATCCAAACTGGCTTCCATCAGTGAGATAGTTTCAATCCCTTGTCAACAGTGACCCCGTGTTGCGAATGAACTGGCAGAATGGTATCAAGCTCTCAACCCATACTATTAGTGAAAGAACGAGTGAGTAAGTGTTTTAGATGATTGATACGGTTTGCAAAACTCCACCAGCTTTCACTCATCATATCTTGGTTGGTGTTCCCATCAATGCTATATTCATTGAATTTATGCAAAACTAAAACGGTAGAACTTTTTTCTCCCATGAAAGAGTGAACCAAGCTCTTAAGAAAGTGATGAATGATTATGGCAAAATGCTTCAGTCTCCAGAATCAACAAGATTCTTAACTACGGAAAGTCAAGTTGGATGGTTCTCCGATGAGGCCGATGCATAGATCCATAACTAGTGGTACAAATGCGACATGAAGGATCCTCACTTTGGGTTCAAGTGTTGGAATGACTGGTTCTTAAGAGAATTCAAAGATGGAATGAGACCTATCGGTTAAGGTACTCCATAAGGACTTAATTAACAGAATGTCATTGTCAACTCGTGTGAGTCAACTCCCTTAACGATTCCTCCACAACCAATACTGAATGTTAAATTCGAAGATGAGTTCTGGCTTAAAGATAACCGTTACTCGCTTACTGATATGTTCGGAGGACTAAAATACAATAAGGAGTATTTGGCATAACAATTTGAGAAAGGGACAGTGTATCAAGCATTTCTAAGTGCATTGAGCTATCACAGATGGCATGCTCCCGTCGACGGAGTTATATAATAAATATACTCAATAGATGGCACTTACTATTTGGACCAGTCTCAGTTCATTGGGTACGATGAAGGCTCACCTGAAAAATGCGAGTCATTTCTCAGTGCAGTTGCCGCCAGGATGGTGATAGTTATCAAAGCCAACAACCTAAAGATAGGAAAAATTGGAATTATTTACATTGGAATGGCTGAGGTGTCCAGCTGTGTAGCAACTGTCAAGGAGGGTGATAAAGTGAAGAAAGGACAACAAATCGGACATTTCATGTTCGGTGGTTCATCGCATTTAATGGTGTTTGAGAAAAAGGCTGCTGATGTTATGAAGTTCAAGGAAGGAGTCTATAATTATAACACTGAGAAAGAAGTATTAGAGTCAAAGAGACAAAACGTTAAATCTTATCTTTGTCATATTGTAGAATGATGATAAATACATCTTAAAATATACTATAAGATTATCCTTTATTTATTAGATTGCGGAAGTAGTTTTGGCGACGGTTGCGATAAACTTAAATAATAAAGATTATCAATGACTTAACAATTATCAGCTTTGTTCATCAGACCACCTCGCCAAACTTATTACGATCATGACCTTGGACCTCAGCTATTTCCACTCGCTTCGAAGTAATACTCAAGAAGCCAAATGGCCACACGCATAGATTTTAGCTTCCACAATAATCGCAATTTAAAAATAAATGCTTCGTTCTATCAGCTGCAAAAAAATACATCCTATAAGTGTTTGATATATCTTCACACTCATCATGGGTCAAGACTTTAAGCCACTTGTTTAGTATAACCATTACTGCAATCGCAAATCAATCTATGCCTCTTTGATTTCAGTGGCTATGGAAACTCATAAGGGGACACAGTCACATTGGGATTACAGTAGTCACAGGACATTCACTATGCTATTCAGAGCCTCAAAAATAAGTTTGAACAACAATATTTTATATTGTGGGGGCGCTCCATGGGAGCCGTAGCAAGTATTATTTATTTGGCCCACTCTCAAAAATAGAAACAAAAATAAAATCACGCATAAAGTGTTATTGGAGCAGTCTTCGATAGTCCTTTCCACTCTTTATATGAGCTTACTTTATAACTCGGTTCACAAAATTTAGGAATTCCTCAAGTTCTACTCAGACCTCTTATGTACTTAGTCAAGCGATCTCTTGAATAAAAGTTGAATTTTGAAGAACTATAACTTGAAGACATTGTAGCCAATATCAAGACTCCATGTGTTTTCGTAGCTTCAAAATCAGATCGCTTTGTATCTTCGAACCACTCCTAAAAACTGTACAGTAAATATGCAGGCCCCAAACAGCTTATATACATTGATAAAGATCATAACGAACCGAGAAAACAATCTGATTTGAGTGCTGTTTTCTCATTTATTCAAAAAAGGATAGCTTCCATAAAGAGAGAAGATAAATTAAATAATTATATTAATCTTATTACAAAACATTTTACCTTTTTGTAAAATACGAAATGTCAAAACAAAAAAATTAAAGAAAAGTAGTAACCAGAGAAAATTGAATTAAAGCGGGATCTAAAGTTGGATTTCAACAAATCAAATAGTGCTTTGCTATCGGCAAGGTAAAATAGTGTGGAAAAATCAACAAAAACAAGTAATTTTAGCAAGACTCAAAGATTTGGTAAATTTAAGCATGTAATAGATTAATATTGAGCTTTTCAAAGTAATTATACTTATTCTGATGTGTAACTAAGTTTTATCATGAAAGTAATACATAAAAATCATTTTGCTTTTTATATACATTTGGCAAGAACAAATTTCTACTCAAATTTATCTTACTCTGTTTTTCTAACCAGTTTCATGAAATCCTAAAATCCAATTTGATTTTCGTTAAATTTAGACTCAAGTAAAGCAAGACAATCATCTCTGGCCCGGATACTGGAAGTCAATTCTAAAATCTGTTAAGATTTCTCATCTTTGGGATAGACTAATGAACTAACATCTCTAATATTAGATTGTTCACTTCTTTTAAGAAATTGCATTATTTTGATATTTTCGTGTCTCAAATATTCCTCTTATGACTCGAGACAGTGTTTCATTGTCTACAGGAACTGCAATTTATTGACACTTCTCATATGCTAACTTTTTAGTTTTTCCATCATCTTTTTGGAGCTGACTAGAAACTGCTGCCCACTAGCAATGCTCTCTGCCACACTGGCAGTACTAAACGGGATGGGTGGTCTCTTGTGTGTAGTGTTATTACTATTGTTACTACTGCTACTCTGAGGTTTGTATTGATTGAATCCTTGGTTTTCCTGCCCGTAAATATGTCCGTACATGTTGCTCTGCAATATTAATGCATATTTACCTGCATGCTGCTATATTGTGAAGCACTGATGAATGGAAAGTTTTGCCTCAGCATGTTGTGTGACTCTATTATAATGTTAACTATAGATTTGTTCTAGTCCCAGCTTTTGCACTGAGTTAACTTCTCATTTAATATGAATGAATTCGGATCAGTCGGTGATCTTAAAGGTATATAGAAGTTATTGACCTGATACGAAGAATTTTGGTTTATTATACGAGCATAAGGTGGCCGTTTGGGATAAGTTGCAGGTAACATCATGTTGTAGTCTACTTTGTACACATTACCTCGTATTTATATGTCCATTACGCTTTTAAGCTCTAGGTATTTCTTAAGTTGACCCTTTTAAGCTGCATAATCACACATGTTACGAAACTATATAGTTTAGGAGGTGAAGTTAGGATACACACTGAACACCTGCTTCACTGCTTTTTCTATTATTAACTTAACGCTGCTGATAGATGCATGAGTACTCTTATGTGTAGGAGCACGTTTTTAACTGTTCTCGTAGTTTTTACTATTTGCTATAGTTTGCGTAGTATTCTTTGGCGGCAGTCGACACTGCGTTGAAGGCTGTTTTGAATAGATCCATCTTGTGTTTTGGTTTAAAATATTTTATAAATTTTACTATAATTATATAATATTGATGCGTTTACTAAGTAAAGACTACATTACCTATATATAATAAATAAATATAGTACAGCATAGTGAGTTATACACAAATTAATCATTTCTTTTCCTAATCCATCTTGGTTTCAGTAGGTGCAGGTTTTTCTTCGTCCATTTTGGATCCAGCTGGGTTGGCTGGTTTTGGTTATTCCTTCTTAGGGACTGGCTTGTTCATAAGCTTTTTAGTTTTCTAGCTCACTTATTTAGCTTTTTGTCTAATGTCATTAGAGCTAATTAATGCATTCTCCCATTTGGGTCTAGATTGCTCTTGAGCTGTTAAGTGGTTTACCCACTGTCGGACTCCCTAGATCTAGTTGAGAACGACTTGTCTTTCCTCAGGAGTGATATGCTCATGGGCTTTATCCTAAAATAAATTAAAATTTACCAGTGAATTGCAAAGGTCGATATTGGCCTTCAAGCTGTTCAGCAATGTATTAATCTAGTGTGTGATTTATTCGTGATGATCATATCGTCGTTGAATGTCCATTATTTTTGTGTGAACTTGTTCAATCTTCTGATTGTAAGTGCCTCGATTACTATCGTGCCCTTCTCCGTAAAGCCATTGTGAAGTTTGCTCCAAAAATGAGAGGATTTCTGGAATGGACTCAGGCTTGGCAAAATGCTTATGCGATCCGTTAAGTCTTTCTTTCCATTTATATGCCAAAGATTCAAGTTCGTTCTTTTTCTAGTAAGTTTAGACTAAAATACGATCTTGATTGAGCATAGTGCTCTCAAGAGTAAAGAAGTCATGAATTTATTTCTCGCTATATGGCTCGAAAGTATTTGAATCGTACTTGACTTCAGTTTGCTTTTACTTCTTTGTTTTCTTAATTTAGAACTATTCCTCAACAGGTGCTGGAGGGACTGCTGCTTGATTAGCATCACCTTCTTTCTTCTCAGTTGGTTTAGTCTCAGCTGCCTTAGGTTTTGGTACTTTAGTTTATTATGTCCATTATTCGTGAAGACAACAATCACTGAATACAACGAGGCCATCTTCAGTATATTTGAGTTTAAATTGAACTCCAAAGTTCTCTTACTTGGGATGTTGTGCCTTGGTCAGGTAATATGCAATATGCTTATTGAATCCAGGCACTGCAGGTTCGTACTAGATCAAAATTTCTATAGCTTATTTCCTAGCGAATTTGATAGTTTTGCTAGAGGGTACTTTTGATCCTGCTTCGAATATCATTTTTCTCTGCTTTTCAGGGTACTGATCAGAGTTGGTTCCCAAGTGTTGATTTCCTTCAACAAAGTTCCAACTGAACTTAATTCCGTATTGAACCTTTTCGTTGAGGGTGTACTCGGTCACTCTAAAAAGAGGACTCTTGATTGCAGCCATTAAAGCACAACCTCTAGCAACAGATTCGCTTGAGTTCAAAGTTCTAGAGAGTTCGAATCCAAAGACTTCTTTAGCGATTCTCAAAAATTCAGGAATTCTAGTTCCACCTCCGATGAGTTCGACGCTGTGAATATCGATTCCCTTCTTCTTGAGTTACTCACGAGCAGCAATCATGAGTTCTTGCATTTTCGAGAAAATAGGTTTGCAAATTTGATTGAACTAGTCTCGCTTCATTGAATAGTGAAGGTCGCTTTCTTCCATCAAGTATTATACGTTCATTTCGAACTCGCTATTTCCAGATAGGATTTTACGTTGTCTTTCGATGTTTTCCATAAGCTTAACAATTGCTTTCCTGTTTTCAGCAATGTCGCATCCTCCTGATGATTTTTCGAAATATTTTCTATAGAATTAGTACATGGCAAAGTCTAGATCTCGACATCCGATATTTCTCTCGAAATCTTGGAATAACACATTCATTTCTTCCTTGGTGAAGCTGCAACAGAAAATACTGAAGTTCGAGTGTCCGAAATCTAAAAAAAGTACGTTACGAGGTACTTTAGGATCAAGATCCGCCTTTCTGAAAATACCGTAATCTAGACCAACAGCGGTTGACTCGTTAATCAGCCTAGTGACGTGTAATTCTGCAATTTTGGCAGCGTTAAGAACTGCCTTACGCTAGAATTGAGTCAGATACGATGGGATTGCGATTACTGCTTATTTACTCTCGAATTCGTTATGCTGCATAATCGACTTCAGCTTGTTGAAGTACGCTGCCAATGCTTGTTCTGGCACCAACGATTATTTTTGACCTTGATAATTCACTTAGAACTGTAGCTTGCCTGAGCTAATGTCGTACTTGCATTGGCAATGCTTAGTTTCAGATCTAAGCAAGGGGTAGTCAGCGGGAAGACCAACGAATCTTTGTGGAGAAACAATGGTGTCTCTGAAGTTGGATTTCATTTTAATAAACCCAGCTTCTCCAATGTTCCTCTCTGAGGTTCCGAAGCCAACAACACAGGGAGTCTCTCTAAAGTTAGCGTCGTTGGTTATAATTTCGACTCCTCCTCGTTTAGCAACGGCAATCTTGCTTTTGTATGAGCCTAGGTCAATACCGATGGGAGCAGGTGTGAGTTGCTTCATTTGTAATATTGTGATTCAAAAGAGACTGGAAATTTAAAATAATATTCCAATTAATCTAGAAGAATCTAGAGCCCTGAATAATAATACTAATTTTAATACTTTTTTTGTTGCGCAAAAAGTTATTTTTAAATTTTTTTTTGTGATTAATAAGATAGTTTAACGCATAATATAGAAATACAAATAAATCAAAATGAATTACTCATAAATCTGACCAATTGATGTGTATAATATAAGTTTCGACATGAATTAAGAATTCATCAAGCTGTTAATCATCGGGGACTCTGGAGTAGGCAAATCATGCATACTGGCCCGTTACTGCGAAGACAAATTCTCCTCTGCTTTCTTCAACACAATTGGAGTCGATTTCGTATGCCGTATATAACTTAGAAAACTAAGCAGGTGACTCTTAACGGTACAAAGTGCAAAATGCAAATCGTAAGCTGATGATTATATCTTAGTGGGACACAGCAGGGCAGGAACGGTTCCGTACAATCACATCCAATTACTATCGGTAGGCCTCATATAATTCAGTGGTGCACACGGCATATTAGTCGTATTCGATGTGACCTCAAAACTCAGCTTCAAGGATGTTGAGTACTGGCTTAGCGAAATATAGAGGTATATTGACATTTATACAGGAACGGCAATCACGGCAACATGATCACCATTTTGGTAGGCAACAAGTGCGATCTAGTCGGCAAACGATAAGTTAGTGAGGACTAAGCCAATAACTATGCACTTAGGAATGGTCTCGAATATATTTAAGTGTCTGCTATGAATGCATCTAATGTCAATTTGGTTTTTGAGACCATTGGTAAACACATCCTACGAAAAAAGAGCATGGGCTCTCAAACTAAGCCAAAACAGTAGGGACAACCAAGTCAATAAACAGGCGTTATGGTCACTCTGACAGAGGCTAAGAAAAAGATCACTCAAGGTTGTTGCTGAAGCAAATGATAATTATAAATTTCATAAATTTTTAATCACTTCAAATTTTTCTTAAGGAAAGAGTTAAGCAGCTTGTCAATAATCTCCTTGTTCAATTTATTTTCTCGTAGCTTGTCATTTTAGCCAAGTTTTCGGCTTAACTACAAAAGGTCATTCTGTATAACATCTTTATGATTTCCCTTCTCCATACGGGTAAGGTGCATTTGTAGGCTAAAGCAGGCCAAAAGTATTTACTTTTGCACATCAAGGATCTAATTGTGTTATTCCAAATCAGCCATACAAGAATTTAGATATTATTTCATGTATAAGCCAATTTCTTTGACCTTCTAATTGTTTTTCTTAGAGTTAGCATAAGTATACTCAAGTTCAAAATAGATCAATCTCAGCCTGTGATAGTACTTAGAGTAAAGTTGCACACGTGGGACCAAACTCTTCATGGATGTACTTTATTTGATCATGTTACTAATCTGTAAAATCGATTCCTCTCTCTATTTTTGATTGCGGTTGGGAGAAGCTCTAATGGTCTCTCTTTTGGAAGCGTAGTAAAAGTATACAGTTTCAAACATCGATTCAATGAGGCGACGTATATTTTCACGTAACGCATTCGATTGCATTTTTACTATTTGTTCATCTTGATTAGTTTTGTCTTTTTGTCCGTCCTGACCAGTCGATGCTTATAGTTTCTTGTACTCACTGAGGATGAGATCCTTGTGCTCTTGTACTGATTTCTGGAGAGCAGTCCATCCTTTTTATTGGGCTCCACAGCTAATCATGTACTTACCGAAATTTTTATGCAACAATACCGAACATTTCAGTTGCTACTTTTAGTCTTTGATGTTTGGCAGCAGTTGTTCGAAACATGACAAATACGTATTGTTGACTAACTAAAAATTTGGCTTCTCTTTTCCCAATTCTTGGTTAATTATATATATATAAGTCTACAGTTGAACAAGCTGCTGATCTTTCTGTAACTTCTTAACTGAGGGTGAATTTAGTAAAAAATTAGGGTTCACTTTATGTTTGTATACTATTGACATTAAAAATTTAACAAGGGTATGTTTTTAGGCCACAGTTAAGCCTGAAGATTTGAACTCCTTTTACAGCAAAGATAACTTTTATTCAGTCAGGTCAGATGCCGAAAATGATCCCACCCGTTTGAAGAATGATTATAGTGAGTTTGCAGTTTGAGGAGGTGGTGGTGTATGTGGCTTCTTGATAGTTACAAATGAGTAAATCTGCTAATGTTGGTTAAATATATTCCCAAATATAACATTTTTAATGTTTTCCGTTGGCAATTTAATGATGGAAACACGTTTAGTGATTATGAGAGAATTGGCGATTCGGAGTTTGATTATATTTTTAGTAATCATGATATGCTATCGATTATGTTATACGAGTCAATTATATGGGACGGTAAAATCAAGTAATCAATTATATTTACATCATGTCGCAGACTGAGCAGGTCACTATCGAACCGCACATCCTCGCCAAGTTTAACATCCTAAAGAAGATAGGATCAGGCGCATACGGCCATGTTTGGAAGGTCGAGGACAAGCTCAGTAAAAAAATATATGCTCTGAAAAAAATATTTGATGCCTTCCAGCATGCGACTGACGCACAAAGAACATACCGGGAAATATAAATATTAAAGCAACTTGAGCATCCTAATATAATTAAGCTGTATTAGACTTTCAAGGCAGAGAACAACAAGGATGTATACTTGGTTTTTGAGTTCATGGAAGCAGATTTGCATAATGTAATCGCATAGGGAATCCTTAAAGAAGTTCACATTCGATTTATTATATACCAACTGGCGAAAGCTCTCAAGTATTTACATACTGGACTGATAATCCATAGAGATTTGAAACCCTCTAACGTGCTAATTAATTCTAATTGTACAATAAAGTTGTGTGACTTTGGTCTCGTGAGATCACTAATTGCGATTAACTAAAGTTCTTCTGCTTTGACTGAGGGAGTGGCCACACGTTGGTACCGAGCTCCTGAAGTACTATTCGGCTCTTCTAGCTATTCAATGCCTGCCGATATATGGAGCTTAGGCTGCATTATCTATTAGATTGTTGCACAGAAGCCTATGTTTCCGGGAGACAGCACTGCCGACCAGATCAATAAGATACTAGCCTATACAGGATACCCCTCTTAATAATAAATAAAAAGTATGAAATCGAGTTCAGTTAAATCAATGCTGAGAGAGAGTAAGGTACCCTTCTACCAAGACACTAGTAAGGAAATGCTGAAGGATATTCCTGAAGCTTTAGCCATTTTAATCAGAAGAATGACAGTTTTGAACCCAAATTAGCGCATGACAGTTGAAGAGATCTTATCGTCAGAAGCTGTCCAACCCTTCCGTAAGAAGTAGTAATAAATTGAATGCACGAAATTTGTGATGACTTAAATTAATGACAACAAAAAGCTTACAGTCGATTAGTACCGTAACTTGATATATGGCATCAAAAGACCAAAAAGCTATGACCATGGTGAAATGAAACTAGGAGCTAAAAAATCATCAAGTTATACTCACTTGAATGCACCTTTAGATAATAATTATGTGCTTAAATATGTAAAGCCTAAGGACATAACCCGTAACTTGCCATATAATTACAACAAGTCCGCATAAATTAACTCAACTGATTACTCTTCCAAACAGGAGTAAAAAGTGACAGAGCCTAGAAAAGATCTCCTGAAGGATGCAACACGTATCGCATACATTTCAAAAAACTTCTACAGCCCAAAAAATGCATAATCGAAGCCTGCTCATTTATACAGTACTACAGGAATAGGAGACAGTACAGGGTATATTCAACAGCAATCATACATGGGATCACACTTAAGCTCAAGCACATCAAACATGGTGAACTCGCCCAGTTACGGGTCAAAATTCGGATCGTCCTATACAGCGTCATCCGCTTACACTAACAATAAGAGACCCATGCTGTTCAAGTCCTCAAAGTACGTGATCAACAAGACCGAGGAGTCCGGCAAAGACTGATACTTTAAATAATTATATGTTCACTGCCATCAAGCTTACCATATATTTCCTACTATCCAATCTATTGATATATTTAATTGTATTGCATGTGAGTTTGAGTGTTGATATATTTTACTATTAAATTTTGTACTTTTTATTAGTGATCATTCACTGAAATGCACAACGTTATACTCATTAGTCTACTGCTTATTCGATAATTTATGTTATTTTATATCCATTGAAGTGCTGAACATAGCCTGTACATCTTTACGTCATGTACTACGAAAACTTGCATATTTGAATCTTTATATGAAGTTAAAACTGGTCAGTTAAACAAAATGGAGATAAGTAAATGTTAGAGAATTTAAACTATATACAACTATCAAGCTGTAATTGTCAAAATTAGGGATATCGGCTGGGTTCAACAATTTGTCAGCAAAAAGTTATAAAATAACAGTGAGTCAAAAGTCACTATCTATGAGCAAAGACCGTCCAGTAGAGCAAGACTAAGCAATGGGTGATTGAAGCGTGGCTAATGGGCCCGCTGCTGGAATTTGAGTTTGTCGAGATAATTTTGAATAAGGGCTAATGATATAACTAAATTAATTTCTATGGATTTCTGTTAATTCTCAATTATATAAATAGTAAAGCATAGGTTTTACATCTTAGCCCGATTAGTTTACCTCGAGGTCAATTTAGGTAAAGTGTGGTTTAAATTTAACATCGGCATTAGCAGTTAATATTCAAATATTGCGCTCGATTAGTTGCATTATAATAATTGTTACTACGCATGAAGCATGAACCCATTCATCAATCAGTCTCAAGTGAATGTATAGGAACTGACTCCACTCCTGCAAGTTCATCTCTCAAAATTGGAGGGTCGGGCTGTAAAAAGGTGGCAAAAAAGTGGGGGAAACTGTTTAGAAACAGGACTTCTTTTCGCTTCAGGAAAAACGAGGAACAATGCTATGGAGTTGAAAGCACATGCATTGACTCTGAAAGCTTGGGAGAGCAGGAACTAATTTTCCAGTTTCCCCAAGTCCTATACTGATTTATATACTCTACTAATGTTTACCAATTGCTTATCCTTTGCCTTTATCGCTTATTTAAGCCATATTTATAGACTGTTCTCGAAATTCTGGGGTGAGTTGAATTTTCAAGGGTTTCATGATCGATAGTGAGTAACGGTTACCGGCAATCACATGCATACCATAAAATGACGTGAATCAAGTTCAGGATGCGGATCCCCTCTCTACTAACTACTATTTTATGACTTTGATGAGTGTTGATCCATCATCATAGCTAGAGTATATTTGGGGGCTAGTAAGGGTCAAAAAGTAACAAAATATACAATCAAAAAGATAAAATAGCAGATCAATAGGAAAATTCCGCAAGGCTGGACGGCCGGAGTCGGTGCTTCTAATAGAAGTTAGGCTAAGAAATCTTAAGAATTTGTTTAATTATATTTGATAAAATACACATGCTCCAAAACAAACAAAAAAATATTTTGACGATATTATCACAAACTCTAGCTGAATTCAAAGGGAAGTCTGAAAGGAGTGTATTTGCCACTTTGTTGCAATGAATTTTTGATTTTTATATTGGTGCAGTCTAAATTTATAAATAAACCTCAAATAGGCTATTGAATTTAAGAGTATCATTAAGCTATCGATTTATGCAATTAGCGTTTAAGATTAAGACAATCAGTAATTTTCATAAGATAAAGATTTATCAGTTAGGGAAGCTACTTCCTTGAAGGTAAAAGATTGAGGATGTGACTGCCAAACCCAAAAGGCCAAGTACTAGGACATCGTTAAGCAGCGCTCCGATAGTCCTGCCAGCTGGTCCGCTTTAGGAAACGTATCCACAGGCGTAGATGAAACGAGCGACTACTATACCAGCTCCGACTGCAGCAGCAGGAATAGGAAAGTATAGACCTGCGATCAGTAGGAACACGAGGCAACTTGCGATCCACTCCACAAAATTCGCATGTGCTCTTTGAGCGTTGTTGAACTCATACCACTGCTTATAGCCTAGATTGCGAGAATAGAATCCGCTGCCGGTATCTGGATAGCCTCCTTCCTTGATTTCCTTGCCTGTGGTTTCCAAGTGTTGCTTGCCGAAATTCTCCTTCATGTAAGCTTCACTAAAGATTCTACTTCTGGCTCGACCTGCGAAGAAGAAGCCAATGACGAGGATGGAGAAACCCATGAAGCAGGCGCTGAGAAGCACCCAGCCGTATAGATTGGGCAAACTAAGTGTGATACTCATTTTTTATAAGATTTAATTTGAATTTATTTTGTTTTAATTAATAAATTTTTGATATTAATTATAAGCACTTACAAATAGTAATGATCTGGTTGTTTATAAATAATTGCACAAATGGCGATGATCAACTTGCCCAACCTGCAGCATCTTTACAATACAACACCCTATACCACAATCTTCTTGTACACACTGCTATGGAACATTGGTATCTACGCTCTGGCTGTTCTCTTTGTATTCTTCATACTGCTGAGCCTTAAATTGTATCAGATTAATCGTGAAAAGCAAGCTGAACAGAGTCGATAGTCGCTTCTAACTTATCAATCTGGTGCTCGTCAGTCTCATGATTAGCTTCCGCGAAACTCTCAATCTATTGGATCTTTCGAAATTGGCCAGGAGAATAATAATTCGACTCAATCTAAAAATTACGTTTTATTTAAAATTTTGAATCTTACCACAAGCGTATTCTTCTACTTAGTACTTATCAGTATTGCTTGTATTTACTTAAGCTTTTACATCTTTGGTGGTCTTGGTAGAGGCACTGGGCACGATGTTTTAACGGTTCTCATCCTCAGTTCCATTGTGGCACTACCTACCATCTTGTGGAAGAGACAGACTAAAACAAGAGTACATAACTTCACCAAAAAATAAATAATATTCACCTGCATTATGTTATTTGTTTGGGTGCTTGCTTCTACTTTTCTGGTTATTTCTTTAAAAGGAGTTTGCGTGTGCCTCTATAACTCAAAATATGGAGCAAAATTCACAAGAGACGTTGACTGGTCTACTGAGTTTTCTAGAGCTCTCACCATTGATAAAATATGTAAAGATGGTGAGGTTTGTCATCTTTATGTGACACTACCCGAAAATGCTTCAGACTCAGTTTTTATCAATGTGCATACGGGAACAGACATCGATAACATCACAGTCATTCTTGAATCTTTGAATAATACGGATCAACCTTAAATGCTAAAACTCACGGACCATAAACCATATCGACTGATGGACATTGAAGATATTGCGAAAAGGCACATATTTTCATTACTGTTCACTGATCTTAAACCTGGTATCACCTATAGAGTGCTGGTGAAAGACTTCATGACTGACAAACTGTTAAAATAGAGCACTTATGCAACTGTACCAAATGAGTCTGCCAAATAAATTCGGCTTGCTGAAGGAGGAGATATCGGAATTGGGGATTAGACTACACAACTCACATCGTATCTAGTGGATTTCAATCCTCATGCAATCCTGGTCGGAGGGGACAATGTGTATGATGATGCGATGCGAACTTGTTTCTACAGCTGGGATAATGCATATGATCTTTTTGATGAAGTTAACTGCAAGCTCAACAGACTAGTTCCACTTGTGTTCTCTGTGGGCAATCATGATGTAGGTTATCATGCAATGTCTGGTAATACAATTGACTTTACTGATGAGTACAATATGCCCTACTTCTTTATGTTCAATCCGCAACATAGGCTTCTTAATACTGATTCAGTTCCTTAATTTAAGGATAGAATGAGCTACCATTACCATATTATAGGCCCTACTGTGCATTTGCATTTAGACTCCGGTTACATTAACTCTCACACTTCACAGCGTGCATTTATCGATAATATAAACAGGAAATACCCAAGCATGCTTAAATTCGCTAATTACCACAATCCAATATACCCTTCGTGCACAGACAGCACATAAGGTTCAGTACATTTCGTATTATTTAGAACGACCGCAGATCTATTGAGGAGGGGCTCAGAAACTGGGCACCTCTTTTCGATTAGGGTAAGTTTGTGGCTGCATTCGAACATCATACGCACTATCGCAAGTTTACGCACAAAATTAAAGGCGATCAAGTGCAGCCGAGTTAACAACAAGGAACTCGCTATGTCGGTGATGGCAGCTGGGGCGTACCTTAAGATCCATGTCCCGAGTGGAAAATCACAAAGCATCCGTAACAATTCTAGCATACGGAAGCTAAACGACCAAACCATATCTGGCTAGTACGGATCACAAAGAACACGTAGAAAGTATTTTCGGTGGACTACAAAGCCATTGACTTACATAACACTACAGTTTTCCAAAGAGTTGATAACATTAGTATCTGAAACACACTGGATGAGGAAAATTCCTTATCTTAATATCATAAATTCATGATGTCAGATACTTTAAATTTTCCCAACCAACTTCAGTTTACTTATCGTTTTCTTGACTAACCTATTTTTATAATATATTTTCGAGTGCAACATATATTTCAATCATTCCAAAATTGAATGTTGTAAAATCCTATATTTAGTAAGATTTTAAGTTTTGCATTTGATCTTAAGAGCTAATTTAATTTTCCAGTTTTTATATTTCAACTTGACCTTCTACCCATAGTTTGAATATCAAAGCATTAAATTTTTAAGCAATTAATTGTTAATTTTATTCATTTATAAAACTTTAATGTTCATTCTCTACAGATCCTAAATTTTGTGCTTGGGCTTAAAAATAATTTTTTCAACTAGTTGTACAAATTTGATTTGTTTTTTAGCAACACAAAAAATATAAAGAGCTGTTACATATAAAATAACGCATCTTACAATGCGTAGAATAATTTAGCATCAGAAATAAAATGATTATTTATTTATTCTTTGTAGACTATATGCGTGCATCTACAATGATTTATACAAATCATCATATTGTGGCTTTGGCTGGGCAGCTTCAACTTCAGCTCATTATTCAGTCTTATTTATGAGAATAATGAGTCCGTTGATGAGCTAGCATAACGGCAGTTGTGTTTCCTAGACAATTCTAGAAAAATACTCTATAAATTGGTAGTAAGATACGATTCTATAATTAAAAAACTTAGAACAAAAGAGATGCACTCAACTAAATCAAGGAAAAACTACTACGATGTCCTTGGCCTTAAGACCAACGCCACCGATGCCGAAATTGAAGCTGCTTACAAGAAGCTATCAAGCCAATGGCACCCTGATAAAAATACAGCAAACAGAAAGGAAGCTGAGACCAAGTTCCATGACATTGCTGAAGCCTATGATGTTCTTTCCAACAAAAACAGAAGATCACACTATGATGACATCAACCATAAGGAGTACACTGACTAGGATGCTGACAGAACATTCGAACGATTCTATCAAGAGAATGGAATGCAAGATGAGAATGAAAAGAAATTCTTTGATCAGCACTACCCCAACAGACAAAGGAATTTCTATGAAGTCCTCGGAGTATCAAAGAATGCAAGCACTGATGAGATTAATAGAGCTTACAGAAAATTAGCTCTTCAATACCATCCCAAGAACAATGCTGACAATACTGAGGCCAGAAAGAAATTCAACGAAGTGAATTAAGCCTACAACGCTCTTTCCAACCAATCCAAGAGAAACAACTACGACCTTGTCTCATTTGGTGAGATTGCTCCAGTCCGAGCTCACAATATCTTTGAGAATTTCTGGGGTGACAGATTCCACGAGCTTGAAGATGATTTCTTCAGGCCAGTACTCAAGAACAAGTGGAGCAGAAACATGGACAAAATGCTCAATGAAGGACTCAATGAAGACTGGAGCCAAGTTAAGGACGGAGAGTCATACAAGACTTCAACCTATTACACGAATAAGAATGGTGTTGAGTCCAAGAAATCAGTTTCATCCAAAACAAAGTTTGTTGATGGAGTTCCTCATACTGAAACCACCGAGGAGTATGAGTTCCCAGATGGAAACAAGGAAGTCAGAAAAATCAAGGATGATGGTAAAGGAAATGTCACTTCCAAGGTCTATAACCTTAAGAAGGGTGATGCTCTCCCCATTGAAAATTGATTTCATTGTCTTTATTGTAATTTTATTCAGCTTTATTAATACATTTCAAATATGTCAGCTTTGTCCGAATCATTATGCTTTTTAAATTCAACTCATTCAATATCAATAGTCAAACTGAACAAAAATGAACGGAAACGGATTTAATAAAAGAAACAGACTGATGTTATATCTCTACATTAGAATATTAATAACAATAGAGAATGTTCAAACTTGGTCTGTTGTACTGGTTCGCCTCGCTGCAGGCAATCATACTAATTCCACTCTACATCTGCTTGGCTCCATTCTGCATGATCTCCTCATCCCTGTTTGACTGGATGCGAAGCTGGATTAGTGAGGATCAGACTGTTACATTGATCGCCATCTTGGTAATCGAATGGGCTGTTTCTGCCCTGTTGATCTTCGAGCTAGTGCTAAACCGAACCTTCAAATCTATCTTCTTCTATTAGTTCGTGTTCTTTGTGGTTTCCGCCAATTTCATCCTCATCGGCATCACGTACTCACTGCTACAACGCTACAACATACTGTAATAATTCGCGGCTAAAGTGTGCACTAGCTTGATTCTGGTGCTGGCGGCTGAGAAGATGAAGATAAAATCACAAAACACCGACTCCTGCTGCAACATTTGCCTGTAGCAGATGAACCAGTAATGCATGATTTTGAAATGCAAGCACCAGTTCCACGAAAGCTGTCTCTGGGACTGGGCCTATGTCAAACAGGAGTGTCCTAGCTGTAAAAAGCCAATCTCATGACTAGGCTTACTGATCTAATATTATACTTTATTTATTTGCATCCCTCACTATAATTACATCATACTTCATTGCCGATATCACAATTATTATGTATCGTTCAATAATGCCGTTAATTGTGGGGTTGG
>APMI01000532.1_pt1 | contig 25120 bp, 25 predicted proteins | sample 667938 | NCBI WGS metagenome assembly APMI01 (sample SAMN01084076, study PRJNA167559) | wastewater metagenome | biome: Wastewater | place: Denmark: Ejby Moelle, Odense | collected 2011-11-28
CCCGCCACAAAAACCTCCTCGCGGCTCATCCGGGCGGGGGGTGTCTGCGGCGTGAGCCGCCTGCCGGTGCGGGGATCAATGCGCGTGTGGGTGATGCCTTGTGGCATGTCATACCACAAGGAAGCATGCTTTTCATGCAGGTGCAGCATCACATCGCGGAAGATCGGTCCCGCACCCGTGACGCCGCTCACGTCCTGCATGGGGGTGTTGTCAAAATTGCCCGCCCACACGCCCACGGTGTGCTCCGGCGTGTAGCCCAGCGTCCAGTTGTCGCGAAAGGTGGAGCTGGTGCCCGTCTTCACCGCACAGCGGAAGGGCAGGCGGATCACCGACCAGCTGCCAAAGGCCATCTCGCGCGCCTGATTGTCACTGAGGATGTCGGCGATGAGCCAGCTCTCGCTCTCGCCCAGCAGCTTGCGCTCCTCTGAGGCGGGGGCGTTTTGCAGCAGCGTCCACGGTTTATATCGCCCCAGCCGCGCCAGACACGCATACGCATTCGCCAGTTCGACCAGCCGCACCGAGGCATTCCCAATCGTGAGGCCCAGGCCGTAGTGCGCAGCGTCTTCATTCAGCGTGGTCAGGCCCAGCTCGTGCAGCCTGGGCAGCAGCGTCTCCGCGCCGCCGATGGAGTCCAGCACGCGCACGGCGGAGATGTTCAGCGAATTTCCCAGCGCCTGACGGTAGGTCATGGGCCCGTAGCTGCGCAGCGAGTAGTTCTCCGGGCGGTAGGTGCCGGACGCGGTGGCAAACTCCACCGGCAGATCCGCCACGATGCTCGCTGGTGTGGCCCCGCGCTCAAAGGCCAGCAGATACGTGAAGGGCTTCATGGCCGAGCCCGGCGAGTGCGCGGCCCAGGCTCCATTGAGCTGCCCGCCGTCTTTGGCAAAGAAATCCCGAGAGCCCGCCAGCGCCAGCACGGCACCGCTCGTATTCTCGATCACCACCACGGCAGCATGCGACACATGGCGGCCTTTCAGCGCCTCCAGCCGCTGGGAGATGATGGTCTCGATGTGCTGCTGCAGCGTGGCATCCAGCGTGGTGCGCACGGTGCCATCCTGCGCGGCTCCGTGCAGCATCTCCACCGCATGCGGTGCCTCAAAGCCGCCGCTGAAGCGCTGCAGCACGATCTTCTGGTCCAGCGCCACGCGGTGCTGCTCATCGCTCAGCCAGTGCAGCGCGTGCATCTTGTCCAGGATGTGGCGCTGGCGCGGCAGCACACCGGGCAGATTGCGAAAAGGGTTCAGCCGTACCGGAGCCTGCGGCAGCGCCGCCAGCAGCGCGCACTCCGCAGGCGTCAGATCGCCCAGCGGCTTGTGGAAATAGCCGGACGCAGCCGTGGCGGCACCGGTCATGAGATTGCCGAAGGACACGCGGTTCGCATACGCCGCCAGCACCTCCTCGCGGCTCCAGGTCATGGCCAGCCGGCGTGCGCGCAGGGCTTCCGTGATCTTGGCCCCCAGCGTGCGCCTGCCGTGCTGCGGCGTGGTGTTTTTGATGAGCTGTTGATGAATGGTGGAAGCACCGGAAACAATGCGGTGGCTGCGCACATTGCTCCACGCTGCACGGGCGATGGCCAGGAGATCGATGCCTCCATGCGAGAAGAAGCGCTTGTCCTCCGCCGCCAGCAGCGCATGCACCAGCACGGGCGGGATCTCCTCGTAGCTCACCGGCGGTGCCGAGCGCGTGCCGTCTTCGTTTAGAAGGTGCCGCAGCGGCGTGCCATCGCGTGCCAGATAGAGCGTGGAGGCCTGCGGCGGCCTCAGCAGCGCCTCCGGCAGCGGCACCAGCCAAGGCAACCCCCACCAGCCACCCGCCGCCAGGACAGGCAGGGAGAGGAGCATGAGTTTCCAGCGGCGGAGCATGAGGCAAGAAAAGAGGGGGGCGCGATGAAATCCAGCGCGGTGTTCTTGACCATCCGCCTCAGCGGCGGAGCATGCGCGGCGCATGAATCCAACGCCCACCATCGCCTGCCTCGGACCCGACGGGAGTTTTTCGCATCTGATCACGCAGATGCGCTTCCCCGGCGCGGCGGTGAGCCTGCGCGACAATGTGGGGGATGTCTTCGACTTCCTCGCCTCGACACCCGACGCCCTGGGCATCGTGCCCATCGAAAACTCCTCCGGCGGCTTCATCATCGACACCGTGGACCGCCTCGTCGATGCACGCTGCGAGCTGCGCATCCTGGAGGAGCTGACGCTGGATGTGAAGCTGGCGCTGCTCGGCAGGGCAGGGGAGCCCATCATGTCCATTCACTCCCATGCCATGCCGTTCTATCATGGAGATGAATGGCTGAAGGCCCACTACCCCAACGTGAAGCGTGTGGTGGAGCGCAGCACGGCCAAGGCGGCGGAAAAGGCGGTGGTCACCTCCGGCGCGGCCGCCATCGGCCCGAGACAGAATGCCGAGCGCCACGGCCTGCAGATCCTGCATTTCCCCATTGCGGGCGAGGTGCCAAACATCACGCAGTTTTATCTCATCGGCCACACGGCCAATGTCCCCTCTCTGGAGCACAACCGCACCGCGCTCGTGGTGGAGCTGCCAGACCGCTCCGGCAGCCTGTGCCGCTTCCTTACACCGCTGAGCGAGGGCGACATCAACATGAAGCGCCTCGAATCCCGTCCCATCCGCGGCCAGCCAAACAAGTACCGCTTCTACATCGAGATCGAAGGTTCCACCGCCGACCCGCGAGTGCAAAAGGCGCTGGATCAAACCCGCGCCGATGGTGCGACGATCCGCAGCGTGGGCTCGTATTCGGCCGGGCTGCGGTTTGAGTCGTAACAGGGCCATTCCTGGCCCTTCTGGAAGCAGATCAACACCAACCTTATGAAGCACATCCTCCCCTGCCTGCTGGCGCTCTCCGTCAGTCTCAACGCCGCACCCACCATCTCCAAACGCGCCAGCGAGATCGACCCACGTGCCAAGGAGCACCCTGAGATCGACTTCGTCTTCACCGACAAGAAGGGCAAGCCGCAGGACCTGCAAAACGCCAGCGTGGACACCAGCGTGAAGCTGCAGGGCAAGCTCGTCATCTGGCTCATGGGCCATAGCGCGCCCTTGTTTGAGCGCCTCAACAGCTACGGCCTGCACGCCATCCAGCCGCATTATGCCAACAAGTGGTTCGGCATCATCCCCGCCGCTCGTCGCGACGATGGCAAAACGCTCGGCGACATCCGCCTCGAAGCCTGCACGGGCGAGGACGTCAGTGACGTGGTGAGCATCCCACAGCCGGACAGCATGATGGAGCGTTCCTTCCAGTTCGTGAAATGGCTGGCCAAAGAACATCCCGAAGGCAAATGGGAGCAGTTCATCGCTCAGGACGGCAAAGGCCTGCGCTGGGACAAAGTCATCGTCTCCGGTGCCTCGCACGGTGCCACCACTTCGGCGCGCTTTGCCAAGCATCAGAAAGTCGATCGCGTCGTCTGCTTCTGCGGTCCGCGAGACAACTACGACAGCTGGCAGGCCCTGCCCTCCGCTACGCCGGGCAACCGTATCTTCGGCTTCAGCCACGTGCTCGACGGCGGCTGGACGGCCGACCACTACTGCCGCTCCTGGGAGATGATGGGCCTCAATCAGTATGGCCCCATCGTGGATGTGGACATCAGTGCACCGCCTTTCCAAAACACCCGCCGCCTCATCACGAATGCAGATGTGAAGGGCGATGACAAGCGTGCCCACAGCTCCGTGACCCCCGGCGGCGCTGCCGTGAAGGACAAGGATGGCAAATTCATCCACGAGGCCGTGTGGCACTACCTCTTTAATCATCCGGTGGACCAGACCGGATCTCCCACGCCTGCCGATCCCGAGTGCGTGAAGGATCAGCGCAAATCATCCCGTTAAAGCACACTCATTCCACCATCCCACCACCAGCCCATCATGCTTCCGCTTCGCTCTCTTTCCATCGCCGCCGTGTTCAGCCTCGGCACCCTTTTGAATGCCGCTGACAGCCCCTTCGTGGGCCGCTGGGCGCTCACCATCCCTGGTGGCGGCGCAGGCTGGCTCGGCGTTGAGTCCAAGGACGGCGCACTCAGCTCCAGCGTGCTCTGGGGCGGCGGCAGCGTGGTGCCCACCGCTGGTACCAAGGTCGAGGGAGACACCCTCTTTGTGACCCGCGAGCAGAAGAACAAGGAAGGCAAGCTGACCGCCATCGAGACGATCACCGCCAAGATCGAGGGCGAAAACCTCAAGCTCACTACCTCCAAGAAAAACGCCGAGGGCAAGGACATCGGCCAGCCGCAGGAGTTCGCCGGCAAGCACATCCCCGACGTGCCTGCCACGCCGGATCTCTCCAAGGTGAAGTATGGCGCTCCCATCCAGCTCCTCAACGGCAAGGACCTCACCGGCTGGCGTCTGCTCAAGGAAGGCGTGGACAATGGCTGGAGCGTCGTGGACGGCGTGCTGCAAAACCGCGTGGTGAAGGCCAAGGACAAGCACTTCGGCAATCTCCGCACCGACGCCGAGTTTGAAGACTTCAATCTCAAGACCGAAGTCCGCACCCAGGAGGGCAGCAACAGCGGCATCTACCTGCGCGGCATCTACGAAGTGCAGGTGATGGAAAGCTTTGGCCAGCCGCTGGACTCCCACCACATGGGCGCGCTCTACAGCCGCATCACCCCAAGCGTCGCCGCTGAGAAGCCCATCGGCGAATGGCAGACGCTGGACATCACTCTCGTGGACCGCCACCTCACCGTCATCCTCAATGGCAAGACCATCATCGACAACGCCCCCGTTCTCGGCTGCACCGGCGGTGCCATGAGCAGCGATGAATTCAAGCCCGGCCCCATCTACCTCCAGGGCGACCACACCAACGTGGACTACCGCAACATGGTGCTGACTCCGGTGGTGAAGTAACAGGCAGAGGCTTTCTTCGCAGGTGTGAGGCGGAGGATTGCTCTCCTCACACCCCCAGCCGCTCTTGTACGGCCTTGATGGCCTTGTGCCGGTTGTCCACGGCCAGCTTTTTAAAGATGTGCTCGATGTGACGGTTCACGGTGTGCAGCGTCACATCCAGAATCTGCGCGATGTCGGGGTTGCTCTTCCCCTCGCACACCCAGTACATCACCTCCGCCTCGCGCTCGGTCAGGCCGAGGCTCTGCAGGCGTTCGATGGTCACTTTGACCGACTCCACACGGCCCAGCAGGTAAAAGCGGTCGTCTTTGCAGCGGGCCAGCGAGAACATGACACGGTGCCCGTCCTGCTCCATTTCCAGAGGCGGGCAGGTCTTCTCATTCGCATCCGAGAGCTGCTGCAGCCAGTGGCGCACGGCCGGCGGCAGCACGTAGTGCAGCGCACCAGGTGCACGCTCCAGCGTTTTGCCAAAGAACCAGTGCGCGGCCTTGTCGCCCTCCAGCACTTCTCCCTTGTTGGAGACGATGAGGAGCTCGCATGACATCGCCTGAGGCGCATCGCCAGCCACGCGTGGCGCCTGCTCCGTGGTCTGGCCCATGATGGAGCTGTGCTGCGGAGAGCCCTGCGCGGCGTTGGTAAAGATCAGCCGCTGATTGGCGATGCGGATTTCATCGCCATTGCGCAGGCGGCGTGCCGAGCTGAGGCGCAGGCCGTTGACGATGACGCCATTGCGGCTGCCGAGATCATTGATCCACCAGTCTCCGTTCAGCATCATCAGCACCGCATGGCGTCTGGAGGCCTGCACATTGTTGATGGGAATGTCGTTGTCAGAACGGCGGCCGATGAAGCAGGTGCCTCCGAGCGTGTGTACGCCACCGCTCCATTTTAAACAGGCTGGATGGATCCTGGGACCGACAGTGACGGACATGCGCCCAACCTGCGCAGAAGTGACAAATGTGCAACGTGGCTGAAAAAAAGTTCATGTATTGGCAGGTCTGCCAATAGCGGTTTTTTCCGCCACATCCGACTCGTGTGCCAGATCACCCCCGCACGCATGAAAACCGATGTTTTGACCCCTGTTCAGACGCGTTCCAAAAAGGCATGTGCTGTCTCATCCCACTGCGGGACTGAGCGGGCTTCTGCTTCCCCATCGCGTGTGTCCGGTTCGCAGCGTCCGTTCTGCATGCTCTGCGTGCACTGCCCCAAGTGCCTGGAGAATCCTCACGCGGTCAGCTGTGAACTCTGCGCCGGGTGCCGGGCATGCTCTCTGCATGGCCGCTGTGGCTGAGGCTGGGGCATTTTTTGTCAGGAAAAGGGCCGCTGGTGCGTTACAGTAAATAGGATCACAACAGATCCCTTTGCTATGAACACGATCCCTGCACCTCTCCAAGGGCAGGCGGCCTCGTTTCAGCTGGCTGCCCCTGCCCACAACGCCGAAGCGCGTTTCGTCACCCGGAATCTCCATCGCGTCTGGCAGCTGCGCCGGATGCAGGCCACGCTCCTGCGGCCCTTTCGTCAGGCCCTCCGCCCGCTGCTCGTCTGGCTGCGGCAGGACCACGTCTTTGTTAAAAGCGGCCAGCAGGGCGCTCCCCCCGTCGGGCTCAGGCTCAGGCACTTTGGCTGGGAGACGCTGGTGCTGAGCCTCGTGCTTGGCCCCCTGGCTTTCATCATGCTGCTGCCGCTGCTTATCCTCATCTTCCCCGCCTTTGTCGTCATCGGGCTGGCCGCCGTCGTGGCCAATGCCCTGCGTGATGATGCGGAGTACCATCCTCTCACGTGGCACGCTGTGCACTGAGCCTGCGCGGCATCAGCCCTGCTGCTTCTGCCTTTTCATCACCTTGTAAACCAGCCATGCGGCGATGTTGATCACCGCCATGGCGGCGAGGAGTTGTGTCATCGTGGTGGCCAGGCTGCCCTTGCCCAGGCCGCTGCCCACCAGGCTGAAGGCCACGTTCAGCGGCAGGTAGCCCAGCGCGGTGCCCAGCAGAAAGCGCGTGTGCTTCACCGGCGTCATGCCCAGCAGCACATTCAGCACCAGACCCGGCACCATGAGCTGCCGCACCCAGAAGACTCGCAGCACGGAGGGTTTTTTCAGCAGTTTCTTCAGCCACGGCCATTTCTCAGCACGTGACTCCGCCGCACGGCGGAAGCCATGACGGGAAAGCACAAACGCGCCATACGAGCCCAGCGTGGATGCCACCAGCGAGATCACCAGTCCCTCGCCAAAGCCAAAGACCAGCCCCGCAGCGGCGCACAGCGGCAGGCGTGGCACGCCCAGCATCACGCTGGCGGCGCAGGCGGCCATGAAGATGGCATGCGCGCCCCAGCCAAAGTCGTGCACCATTTTCTTCCAGGTCTGTACATTGGAGATCCACGCCTTCAGCGGCGTGAAATGCGCCACCGCCATGAAGGCGGCCACCACCAGCACGGCCAGGAGCACTTGGCGTGTCTCCTTGCCGAGTGCGCGGGAGGTCTCCTGCTCCACCTCGGTGGCCACCGCTGCATCCAGCAGCTCCTCAGGTTCCTGGGCGGGATCGTCCGTGGTCGCCATTATTGCAGCTTCCACAGTTTGGCGTCGCTGCGCACATAGATCGCGCCACCTGAGATGGCCGGAGTGGTCAGCACCGTCTCCTTCAGCTCGACCTCCTTCAGCACCTTGCCTTCGGGGGCCTCGGGGTCGATCACCTGGAAGATGCCGCGCTCATTCACGATGTAGATGCGCTTGCCAGCCGCCACGGGCGATCCGCTGAAGGGGCCTTTCAGGCGCAGCTTCCACGCTTCATCACCGTTTTTCAGGCTCGCCTTGATCAGCACGCCCGCGCCGTTCACCACATAGATGGAGTCTCCCAGCACCAGCGGGCTGGCCGTGCCGGGGTTCAGCTTCTCATTGCGCCATAGCTGCGTCACCGCGCCCTTTTCCGGAGCCAGCGCCGTGATGCCATGAGACACCGCATAGAGCGCCTCTCCCGTGCCCACGCTGGAGGGGATGGTGCTCGCGCCATCGCTGTAGTCCCACACCGTTTTGCCCGTGGCCGGTTCCACCGCCAGGATGCCCTTGCTGGACTGCAGGGCCACCACGTTTTTCCACACCGTGGCGCTGGTCCAGTTCGCCGCCTTGGGGCGCTCCAGCTTCCACTTGTTGCGTCCGGTGGCCACATCCAGGCCTGCCACAAAGGATTCGCTGTCATTCTCGCTCTGCACCACCAGCGTGCCGTCCACCACCACCGGGCTCTGGGACATGCCCAGGCTGTTGCTGGCATTGGCGTAGTCATACGTCAGGCCGCGCAGCCAGAGCAGCTTGCCGTCGAGATCGAAGGCAAAGAGGTCATTGGAGGAAAACAGCGCAAAAATGTGCTCGCCATCGCTGCACGGGGTGTTCGCCGCCACGCTGGTCTTCGGGTGCGTCATCGTGCGGCCGGTGGTGCGCATCGCACGCTCCCAGCGCTTGCTGCCGTCCGCCGCATTAAAGCAGAACACATGCAGCGTCTCCTGCCCCGGGCCGCTGGAGCACGTCACAAACACACGGTCCCCCACCACGATGGGCGCCGAGAGCCCGCGCCCCGGCAGATCGGCGGACCACGCCACCTTCAGGTCATCCCCGGGCGTCTTGGCCTCGGAGGAAACCGCGGTGGCATTCGGCCCGCGAAACTGCAGCCAGTCGGCGTGGGCGGAGGCTGAAAGATAAAAGCTAAAAGCTAAAAGGAGCGAGGTGGTCTTCATGACTCGGTCAGATTCTTGGATGTTTCAGATTTCATCTTTTAGTTTTTCGCCAGGATCGCCGTCCCCGTGGCATCGCACACGCGCAGCTGGAACTCCCACTCCACCGTCCACTGCTCCGTCTGCTCGTTCTGGCAGCACTTCACCAGGATGGTGTTCTTGCCCTTCTTGAGCTGGCAGGGCAGCTTGTACTGGTCCAGCTTCGCACCGCGGTGGTACTCATCGCGGGCAAAGAGCAGCTCGCCGTTCAGCCACACCTTCCAGCCGTTTTTGCAGCCGATGCGGATCTCCGCCGGGCGGTCCTCGGTGCTGAAGAAATCCGTCGCCGCATAGCCCACCACGCTCTTCTCCATGCCAAAGGGCTTGTTGAAGTCGATCTTCCCGTACTCATCCGTGCTGGTGAAGTCCACCCACTTGGCCTCCTTGGCCTTGCCTTCGTAGGCGGCGTCAAACTTCAGCTCCTTCTCCGGCGGATACTCCGTGGCGAAACCACCACGATCCGCATTGCTGAAAGGGGCGATCATCTTCCAGCTCATGAGAAAGCCGAAATGCTTGGGCAGGTCCACCTTCTGGCCCAGCTCGCGCAGCTTCTTGGCCAGCGTCTTGATCTGGTCCTCGTCGCGTGCCGCCGCCAGCCCTTTGCCAAAGGCCGAGACTGCTGCGTCCTTGTCTTTCTTTTCCAGCGCCGCATTGCCAGCCTCGATCAGCTTGGCCACTGGATGGCGGCGCAGGTCAGAGCTGGGGTCTTCCAGCAGCGTCGGGGTCAGGTCCTCCGCCACCTTGGCATCCGCACGATGGATCAGGTCAAAGGCCACCACGCGTGCGCCGGGGCTGTTGTGCGTGTCTTTCAGAAACGCCACCAGCGCCTGCACCGGCAGCTTCTTGGCCTGCAGCGCCTCGTCTGCCAGCACGCCCACGGCGGCGCGCAGCCAGTTCTCCGCCAGCGGATTGGCCCCGTTCATGCCCTTCAGCACCTCCGGCAGCGCGGCGGGGTCCGCCTTCACGATCTGCTGCCACGCCTGCCCTGCCGCCTCATTTCCCTGGCCCTCCTTCTGCACCGCACGCAGCGTCTCAATGGGTTTCGACAGATCAGCCGCCGCCTGCAAGGACACGGCGGCAAGGGTGAAGAGACAGACGAATTTCAGTTTCATACAGTGGAACGGCAAGCTTTCACAAAGAACGCACCGCGCCAAGCTTGAGTTTCGTCACCTTTTTATTCTCGCGGCTGCGCCTGCACCTCGATCATGCGCATTCTTACCGGGTGGCAGGTTTTTGCGTCCAGTGTCACCTCCAGCACCGCTCCTCGGTCCCAGTCGGCATCCGGGCCGGGGCCGTCGAAAACCGTGTTGCCCAGCGAGAAGGCCACGCTTCCCGAGTAAAGGTGCTCCAGAGGCTGCAGCGCATGCGGTCCGCTGCCGGCGACGAGATGCACTCCGCTTTGCATCAGCTTTACCGCCAGCTCACGCTGCCTGGCCGTGGGCTTCGTCCGGTGCTCCCTGCCCCAGTGAGGCAGGGCGATGACGTAATCCGCCGCGGCTTTGAGGTCGGGCACAGCGGCCTCCTCCCGTGAATCATCCAGAGCCAGCACCGCAATCCGTTTCCCTTTCACTTCGAAAACATGGGCCTCTGTGCCAATCGGGACCACCTGCTCCCTCCGCAGTGCTTCCTCAGTGGCTGCGCGGCCCTCAGGCCCGAGGTCCAGTGCGTGGTTATTGGCCACGCTCAACCCGCGCAGGCCAGCCTCGCGCAGCAGGCGCGCGCACTTCGGTGGCGCAATGAGTTGCAGGCGATCGCGTGGTTTCGCTGTGCCGATCACGCATTCGAGATTTCCCAGCGCCAGATCCGCGCCTTTCAAAATCGGGGCCACATTCCTGAGCGGGTCTGCCAGCTCAGCGATGCTCCGCCCCAGCATCAAATCCCCGCAAATCGCGATGCGGATCACCTCTTCAGGCTCACGGATCGTCATCAGAACCGGCTCGCGCCGATGCTGGCGCAGCTTCGCATAAGGAAGGATCTCCGGCAGTCCTTCAAGCTGGTGCACGCAGAGGTCCGTGTCGTCCAACTGGCCCACAGGAGGCCTGTCCTCCCACACAGCCGCCAGATGAGAGCCAAAGTGCAGCAGCAGCGGCGTCTGCGCAGCATCGCAGCGGGTTAGGAATGGTCGCACATCCTCCGGGCTCCCCCACGGCAGCAGCCAGCCATCCGCGCGCAGAGCTGCCGTGATGAAGTTGGCGCAGTCCGCACCGTAACAGGCCTCCGCTCCGGTTTGTGTGCCGCGCATCAGCAGGCGCGAGTCAAATACATACGGCAGCCCAAACTGCCGGCTCCACTCCGCGCGCAGCCCTGCCGTGCCCGGTTTACTCAGCCGGATGATCTCCGTGGGGGTGCGCATGCTTTCACCATCGCGAATGATCTCCGCATATATTTCAAAGGTGCCGCAGTCAGTTCCATGGGTCAGCTCTCCCAGTTTCAGATGTCCCAGCGCCGGACCTTCCGCCAGAAGCCTTCGCTTCAGCCACATCCAGCGCGGGGCATGGGCCGCGAATCCCAGGTTCGCATCGCTGATGCGGTAGCTCGTGTCTGCCACGCTCAGATGCCACCAGCGCACACGTGCTCCGATGGGCGCGGGATCGAGTTCCAAAATCGCCTCTGGATCAAATTCCAGCTTCCAGGTGCCGTTGGGTGCCTTGAGTTTCCCGGGCGCGTGGATGCGGTGCTGGAAGGGCTCGCCAGCCCAATGTGCCAGCAGGTCCTCCGCCTGTGGGTGCCGCCAGTGCTGAAGCAGCAGGCTGCACAGATCCGATCCCGCCTTTGTCACATCAAACTCCGGTAGCCTCTTACCCTGCCTCTCCAGCAGCCGGGCCATCAGCGACCGGTCCGGCCCCGTCTTCGCAAACGGATCAAAATGCACCTCCGCATTCGGAATGCGCCACGCCGTATCCAGCGCCAGCTTCGTCAGCCTCTCTCCCTGCGCCGCATCCCGCAGATACGGGGATGAAATCGCAAAACTCAGGCTGCGTAGCGCGCGCATGCGCAGCAGCACCTCCATCATCCCTTCCATCTGCTCTTCCAGTTCTGCATCCGCGCTCTTGGCGAAGTAGTCGAGATCCACGCTGGCCACGACCGGCTTGGATTCTGGCCATGCAGCCGCTTCGCGCTTGAAGCCTTCGAGGCTCATCACCCGATATCTCGGCCCCAGTGCCCCTGCCTCCCGCGGCAGCGCCTCCTCATGCGCATCCAAGTACTCGCGCGCATCCGTCTCCAGTGCCACCCGCTCCTCTTCACTCAGCCGCGCCCTCGGAATCCAGATCACCTCCGCGATGGGCGCAGGCATCAGCGGCTCGATCCAGTTATAGCACTGGATCTTCCCCGTCCTTCTCCATTCCGCCAGCATCTCCGCCCGCTGCTTCACCGTCGGTCCCCGCCGGATCGCCGCACGAATCTCATCCGAACCCGCGATGCCGTTTGCATCACAATGCGCATCGATCAAAACCAGCGTGTGCGCCTCCCGCAGCAGCAGCGTCTCCACCAGATGGTAAAACGCACCCGCATGCGACTCTTCGAGATAAACCGGCAGCGTCTGCGCCAGCGCCTGGCTGGCAAGGATGCAAGTGAGCCACCAGGCTTTCATCGCACAGGCTGAATCTTTGGGGCTTTGTCCAATGGCGACAGGAGATCGATGTCGGAGATGGCCGTATCCTTGTATGTGCTGCCTGGGTAGATGGCATCAATTTCAAGGTTGATGGTCTTGACCACCTCAAGCGGCTTTGGCAGATCAAACCAGAAGTGTTCATAGGCGAGGTATTCGTCTGGTATCCCCACATTGAAGGGCTTTCCATCATTGACTCGGACTTTGAGGCTCATCACGCGGTTATTGGCCAGGTAGAGTTCTTGAGATTTGGCATAACCGTTGACAATGCCCACACGGCAGATCTTGGCCGGTTTCTTCAAGGTCAGTGTCACAGATTCACCCAGGCCATCACCCTTGTGGCCTTCTACCCAGGCTGTGTCTCGTCCCCAGTCAGCCACGTTTTCCGCCTTGTGTTCGACGCCGTCCGGCTCTGTTAAAACAGAGGATGCGGTTGCGGTGAAGCCTGCATACCTCATCCACCGCCCGCCTTTATGGGATTCGCCTTCATTGGCGCCTCCTTCGACAACGTAGCCTCCGTCGTAGCCGTTTTGACCATGACGTGTCTGGATGACGAGATCGTCTTCCAGAGTTGGCTCAAAATCAGTGAAGGACCATTTCCACGTTCCCTTTTCTCCCACGAAGCGCTTGGGATGATTGAACTGCACTGCGGCGGGATCCACAGAAGTGGCATTGACGATCACACTCCCCTGTTTGATGGGGCCCGCCCACAGAGCCGCGGCAGAGAAGGCATAAGTCAGGCTAGGAGCTGCCCGGCTCCAGGTGTCGGAAACCGAGAAAAAAGAGTAATGATAGGGATTCCTATAGTTCACCTGGATGTGCCTCGTCTGCCCTGCTCCGAAGGGTATTTTGACCACGTGCCAGGATTCGATCTGACGACCGGTATGGCCTGGAACATTGGACTGGTCTTCACGAAGTTTTGCGGGAATGACTTTGCCGTCAGAGAGCAGAGAAAACCCTTCGAGCAGTTTTGGTTTGGGGGGGCTCGCAGGCAGGGGGGCAAACATGTTTCCTTCCTCCGTCACAGCAGGAAATCCGCACTCAACCGTCACCTTCTTCCCCGGATTGTGCAGGACATACTCGATTCGAATGTCGGCGTATTCGATGTGCAGATTGATTTCGAGCAGCTCGGACAGCATTTCCACCTGCTCGACCCCGATGGGTTGAAACGCAGACGTCGAAAGAACACCTTTGGAGTACCCACCGCCGTTGGCGAACATCGCTCCCGCGACAAAGAAGAATGACAGCAGCAGAAAGAGCTTTCTCATAGGTGGGGATATTAGCCGTGGTTCCGTTTTGCCAAGCCTGCATTTGTGACAGCCGTTTGCAGACACCCGCCTGAGCGCTCGACACTGCGCAAATCAACGCCACTATACGCGCCCCCTTTCCCCCATGCTCTCCGTTTCCAATGTCAGCAAAACCTACGCCGGCCGTACTTTGTTCAGCCAGGTGTCGTTTCACATCAACCGTGGCGAAAAGATCGGCCTGATCGGACCAAACGGAGCGGGAAAATCCACGCTCTTCTCCCTGCTGCTGCAGGATGCCGTGCCGGACGAGGGCAAGGTGGTGATGGAGCGCGGCATCAGCTTCGGCTTCCTCCCGCAGGAAAGCGCCCCCATCGATGACGTGACCGTGCTGGAGCTGGCCACCGGCCATGTGGACGAGCACAGCCGCTGGGAGGTCGAGCCCAAGGCCAAGCGCATCCTCAGCGGCCTGGCCTTCCGCGAGTCCGACTTTGAGCGCAATGCCCGCACGCTCAGCGGCGGCTGGGTCATGCGCGCCCACCTGGCCCGTCTGCTCGTTCAGGAGCCGGATCTGCTGCTGCTGGACGAGCCGACCAACCACCTCGACCTCGAATCCCTCATCTGGTTCCAGACCTACCTGCAGAGCTATCCCGGTGCCATCCTCATGATCTCGCATGACCGAGAGTTTTTGAATGCGCTCACCGACTGCATCCTCGAGATCGCCCACAGCAAGATCACCCGCTACACCGGCAACTACGACGACTACCTCCGTGAGAAAGAGGCGCGCATGGAGCAGCTCCAGGGTGCGTATGACAATCAGCAGCGCGAGCTCGCCAAGATGCAGGCCTGGGTGGACAAGTTCAAAGCCAAGGCCAACTTCGCCTCCCGTGCGCAGGACAAGGCCAAGATGATCGACCGCATCGAGAAGATCGAGGCGCCTGTGGCCGATGCCAAGACGGTGAAGTTCCGCTTTCCGCAGCCTATACGCAGCGGCCAGCGCGTCATCCGCATGAAGGGCATCGATTTCGCCTACGGCCAGCAGCCCGTTTACACTGGGCTCGATCTCGAAATCGAGCGCGGAGAGCGCACCGTGCTTGTGGGGCCGAACGGCGCTGGCAAGTCCACCCTGCTCAAGCTCCTGGCCGGTGCGCTGAACCAGCAGGCTGGCACGCGCGAGCTCGGGCACAATGTGAAGCTGGGCTACTTCGCGCAGTATCGCGGCGATGTGCTGAACATGCGCCACACTGTGCTGCAGTCCGCCATGGACCTGCCCAGCCGTCCGGGGGAAAACATGTGCCGCACCCTGCTCGGCTCCTTCCTGTTTCACGGTGATGACGTGTTCAAACCCGTGGGCGTGCTCAGCGGGGGTGAAAAATCGCGCCTCGTGCTCGTGCGCCTGCTGCTCGATCCGCCCAATTTCCTCCTCATGGACGAGCCCACCACGCACCTCGACATGGGCAGCATCGATGCCCTGATCAATGCGCTGGATCAATACGAAGGCACTCTCGTCTTCATCAGCCATGACGTGCATTTCATCCGCAATATGGCGAAGTCCGTGCTGCATGTGAGCGCAGGTGTCATCACCCCGTATGCCGGTGACTATCAGTACTATCTCGACAAAACGAAGGCGGGCTCCGCACGCGAGGCGCTGACCGCCACGCTGCACAACGCCCAGCCCACCAGCTACAATGCGGCCCCTGCGGCGAAAGAACCGCCCAAGAGCAAGCAGCAGCGCCGTGCCGAGGCCGAGGCGCGCAATGCCTACAGCAAAGCCAAGAAGGAGCTGGACCTGCGCATTTTCAAAATCGAGCAGGAGCTGGCCACGCTGGACAAGCGCAAGGCCGAAATCGTCGGCCTCCTTCAAGACGAAGCCACCTACGCCGACGCCGCCAAATTCCGCTCTCTTAGCCAGGAGCTGGAAGAGCTGGAACCCAAGCTCGCCAAGATCACCACCGAGTGGGAAAAGGCCACGGAGGAGCTGGAAAATCTCAAGTCCCCGGACGCAAAATCCTAGCAGCTTCAGTGATTACAGCCGCTCCTCTGGCGCGACGTTTCTGCGGAGCGAAAACGGTTGCGCCGTCAGAGGAGATGTGGTTTTCCGAAAAGGTGAACCTGTCATTTCATGAACCCTCTATGCAGCGTGGTGCAGTGCGCGGTTTCCTTCTTCTGCTGGCAGCCCTCAGCATGGCGGCCTGCTCGTTTCAGCGCACGGTGATCGTCCGCCATCCCATCCCCGGCACAGGCGCCTACTGGATCGAAAAAGTGCCTGTGTACAAACGCCCGCGCGAGCCCCGGGCACCGAAGTCTTCTAAACTAATAGCTCCCCGGCATGACGAAGGAGAGTGGCACGGCGACACCATGACCGGCTCTCCCAGCATGATCATCCGCTTGAGCGAGCAGAAGATCTACTTCTACAAAGGCGGCCAGCTGGCTGGCGTCTCACCCATATCCTCCGGCCGCGAGGGCATGGCCACCCGGTCCGGCAGCTTCTCCGTCATCGAGAAGGACAAAGACCACGCCTCCTCGTTGTTTGGCGACTACGTCAGCAGAGACGGCACCGTGCTGAAACGCGAGATCGATGTGCGCAAAGATCCGCGTCCGCCCGGCGCCATGTTTGACGCGGCCCGCATGCCCTACTTCATGCGCATCACCGGAGCCATCGGCATGCACGAGGGCTACCTGCCCGGCTACCCCGCCTCCCACGGCTGCATCCGCCTGCCACAGCGCATGGCCGAGATCTTCTTTCACCACTCCTCCGTGGGTACGCCGGTCAAGATCGTGCCCTGAGTCCGGCGGCCGTGCAGCTCAGCGCGGCCAGTCTCTCAAAGTCCACCTGATGCGACTGGGCTTCCACATTCTTCCGCATCACCTCCAGTCCTGCCTTGAAGGACTCGTTCAGGGTGGGCACATCCAGAGTGCGGTGGTAGTGGATGTAGATCACCGCCTCGCGTAGAAGGAAAAAGCGTTTGAGCAGCAGTGCATCCATGCCCGCCAGCGGACCTGCTTTTGCGTATCCCTTCCACAGCCCTGCCCATAGTGGCGCGATGCGGTCATTCAGCCCGGCATCGGCAAACTGGTTGAGCACCCTGCAGTAGATCGAGTCATACAGGATGGTCGCAAAATCCTGCGCCAGGTGTCCGTGCTCGCAGTTGTCGAAATCAAAGATCCACAGCCGCTCATCGTCCACAAAGCAGTTTCCGAGGCAGGCGTCGGCATGGATGAGTCCAAAGTAGCCTGCCGCCTCCGGCAGCGCACGGAGCTTCTGCATCAAATCCGTCAGGCTTTCCAAAAAGGCCGGCGAGAGACGCCCCTGCAAGTCGGCCACATCTTCATTCAGCAGTCGCGACTCATGCCATTGATGACGGGCCTGCGCTGCATGGCCAGCAGGCAGCTTCAGCGTATGGGCATGCAGCTGCGCCAGCATCCCGCCGAGCTTCTCATAGATCGGCGGGGCGATGTCACTTGGCATGATCTTGCGCCCCGGAGCATGCTCAAAGCACGTCACGATATGGTTTGTGTCTCCAGCGCCCACAGTTACGCAGAGGTCACTATTCAAAGCCGGGATCGGCCTGCATGCGCGGACGCCTTCAGCAGCCAGAGATTCGATCCAGGCCAGCTCCGCCACCACTTGGTCTCGGGTCCGGTGCCTGCCTGTGGAAATGCGCAGGATGCACCTGCTGTCCCCACGCCTTCCCAGGTACACATGGTTCTGATTGCTGCGCACAAACTCCAGGTCCTCAGGCCCCAGCCCATAGGGTCGGGCCAGCTGTGAGAGATGATCCGCCTGAATCATGACACGCAGTTCGTTGTGATCACCGCCTCGATGCGGTAGCCATCCGGGTCGATGACAAAAGCCGCATAATAGCCCGGCCCATATTCTGGATGCAGTCCAGAGCCACCGTTGTCCGTGCCCCCATGCGCCAGTGCGGCTTTGTAAAACGCATCCACCGCGTCCCGAGATGGCGCGGCAAACGCCACGTGAAATCCATCTCCTGGCACCGCGGCATTTTGTGGTCGCAGCTTCAGCGCAAACACATCCTTCCCCGGCTCAGTCCCATACCCCACAAACGTTTCATCCTCCCAGACGCGGCCAAACCCCAGCGGGGCCAGCACAGCATCATAGAACGCGGCTGAACGCACGATGTCTGTGACGGCGAATGAGAGGTGGTGAAGCATGGAGAATGTAGCAAATCAATCGATCGGATTGACCACCTTGGCAAAACCCACGTCCGCGAAGTCTTTTTCGTTCCGCGTGTAAAAGGTCTTCACACCGTGCCTTCGCAGTGTCATCCCCAGCACGGTGTCATGTGTTCGCTGGTAGGGGAATCGAGGCTTTTCCAGCGCCTGCAGCACATCCTCAAAAAAAGAGATTTCATAGGCGCAGCAGGACACGCCGCTTTTCTCCCGGAGAAAGCGCACTTGTTCCGCAGCCTGCGGTGCTGTTCGCGGCTTCTGCAAAATCTTGGGATGCCTCAGGGCCTTGTAAAACTCCCACAGGACCTGGTCGGAAAGAACCCATTCACTGGGACTGGCCAGCATGGCATCCACCACTGCCAGAGCTTTCTCATGTTCCGGTGCGCTTGTGTTGGAGGCGTATAGCAGGATGTTTGTGTCGAGGCTGTTCATCGCGCTTCGTCATCATACAGAAAAGACTTTATCTCGGAGGCTTTCGCCAGGATCCGTCCGCCGTTAAAGGTTGGAAACGCAGGAGGCGCTGCCTTGCCTTCATTGCGCTTCAGGATGCCAGCGCGTTGTTCCAGATCACGGTCCACTGCACGCCTCACAAGCTCGCTTACCGGACGGTCTTCGATCTGGGACAGTTTCCGCAGCGCCTTCATGAGGGGATCAGGAAACAAAATTTGCATCTTTTGCATGGATCCATGCATCGCATGGATTGATGGCGCGATCAAGCTGATTCCAGAACGCGGCCAGGCCGTGGTAGGGGGCACTTCCCCTTGCCAGGGACCATTGTCTCCGGGGCCGAGTCACCCCACCGTGCAAATCTGCACCCCCTGCTTCAGCGATGCCAGCTTGTCCGCACGCTTCGGGATGAACTCCTGTCCCAGATACCCCGTGTATCCCGTCTCCTGGATCGCCTTGATGATTGCCGGATAGTTCAGCTCTTGCGTCTCATCAATCTCGGCACGCCCCGGCACGCCGCCGGTGTGGTAATGCGCAAAGTACTCATGATCCCGCCGGATCGTCGCGATCACATCCCCCTCCATGATCTGCATGTGGTAGATGTCATAGAGCAGCTTGAAGTGCGGCGAGCCGATCTTCTTGCACAGGGCCACGCCCCAGGCGCTGTGGTCGCACATGTAGTCGGGGTGGTTCACCTTGCTGTTCAGCAGTTCCATCACCAGCGTCACGCCCAGCTTCTCGCACAGCGGCATCAGCCGTGTCAGCCCCTTCGCGCAGTTCTCCAGCCCCTGCTCGTCGTTCATGCCATCGCGATTCCCGCTGAAGCAGATCACCTGTTTGAATCCCGCCTCCGCACTCGTCTGCAGCAACGGCTCGTAAGCCTGCACCAGCAGGTCATGGTGCTCCACGCGGTTCCAGCCTTTCGGGATCGGCCCCAGCTTCACGCCGCCTGGAGCTTCGATCGTGGGGTAGCTCACCATCGCGCAGTGCAGCCCATGCTTCTTTACCGTCGCAAAATCCGCCGGATCCAGCAGTTCCACCGACTCCAGCCCGATCTCCTTCGCAGCCACACAAAACTCCTCCAGCGGGATCTGCTTGTAGCACCACTTGCACACCGAGTGCCGCACCTTGCCCATGCCACCAGCCGCTTTGTCCGCTGCCTCCACCTCTGACCGCAGCATCGCCGCGATGGCACTGACACTGGCGAGGGTTCCGAACTGACGACGGGAAAGCATGGATGGAGTCATGCCCACAGCCTACACGGACGCGGGGCGGGATTCCAAGAAGAGATTATGGCTTCCTTCCTTTGAGCAGTCTTTGAATGGATTGCGGCTCACGGCGCATGTCGAGAACGGCAACAATGGTGGTCACCCCAGGCTCGATCACATAGTAGGCGGCAAAATAGGATCGTCTGATGATGGCGCGGCGGAAAACACGATACTGCCTTGGAAACATCACCGGATTCCATTCAATCCAAGACACACATTCGCGAAAACGTTCCTGGAAGTCTTCTGCCCCGTTAAGTTTCCATGAATCGTAAAACTCACGGACGTAGCGGAGATCATGCTCCACGGGCTCCAGAAATTCGACTGGCTGGCTTTTCACCGTTTGGCGAGGCGACGTTCAAGCTCCTTGAGCGAAATGCGTTTCACTTTGCCACTGCGATAGTCATTCCACCGTTGATCCAATGTCTCTTGGTGCCAGGCAGGAACCTTCGTCCCGTCATCAACACTGGACTGCCAAAGTTCGTCAGCAAGCTTCATCCGCTGGGCTTTTGGCAGGCGCGCAAGATCAGGGAAATCCGTGAGGCTCATGTTTTGCAGTGTATGCCACTTTTGCCAGCAGGCAAGAAGCGACTGCTTACAGCCTCACAGGCACCCCGTGCTCGCCGAGATACTTCTTCACATCCCCCACGGTGTACTCGCCAAAGTGGAAAATGCTCGCCGCCAGCACGGCGTCAGCTTTGCCATTGCGCAGCACGTCCACCATGTGGTCCAGATTTCCCGCACCACCGCTCGCGATCACTGGAATGCTCACCGCCTCGCTCACCGCTTTCGTCAGCCCGATGTCATAGCCTGCCTTGGTGCCATCCGAGTCCATGCTTGTCAGCAAAATCTCACCAGCGCCGCGTTTGCACACTTCAGCGGCCCATTCCACCGCATCCAGTTCTGTGGCGTTGCGTCCGCCGTGGGTGTACACCGTCCATGAGCCGTGCTCGTTGCGCTTGGCGTCGATGGCCACCACGAGGCACTGGCAGCCGAAGGCGTTTGCCGCCTCGTCGATCACATGCGGGGTTTTCACCGCCGCGGTGTTGATGCCCACTTTGTCCGCTCCTGCCAGCAGCATCTCGCGCATGTCCGCCACGGTGCGGATGCCCCCGCCTACGGTCAGCGGCATGAAGCAGCTCGCCGCCGTGCGTGCCACCACATCCACCATCGTCTTGCGCTCCTCATGGCTCGCGGTGATGTCCAGAAACACCAGCTCGTCCGCGCCCTGGGCATTGTACACCTGGGCGCATTCCACGGGGTCTCCGGCATCGCGCAGCTGCAGGAATTTCGTGCCTTTCACGACACGGCCTTCCTTCACGTCGAGGCAGGGGATGATGCGTTTGGTCAGCATAGGGAAAAGGGGATACGTCGAAAAAACCAAAAAGGAAAAAATCAGAGGACGAATCCTCCGATTTTTTCACCTTTGTGCTCTCTTTCGGCTCAGTCTCAGCCCAGAGCGGCCGCCACCATCGTTTCCAGTTTCACGATGTCCTTGGCAAAGTTGCGGATGCCTTCGGCGGTCTTCTCAGTCGCCATGGCGTCTTCGTTGAACAGCCAGCGGAAGGTCTTCTCATCGCTGCCGATCTTCTCGATCTTCAGGGACTTCGCGTTCGCGGCGTTCAGCTTCGGCGTGATGGCGTCTTCGCTCGCAGCCAGTTCGCCCAGCAGGCCGGGGCTGATGGTCAGCAGGTCGCAGCCGGTCAGCTCGGTGATCTCGCCCTTGTTGCGGAAGCTGGCACCCATCACCTCGGTCTTGTAGCCAAAGTGCTTGTAGTAGTTGTAGATCTGCGTCACGGACTGCACGCCCGGGTCTTCAGCGCCTGCGTAGTCCTTGCCGGTGCTCTTCTTGTACCAGTCCAGGATGCGGCCCACAAAGGGGGAGATCAGCTTGATGCCGCCTTCCGCGCACGCCACGGCCTGGGCCAGGCTGAAAAGCAGCGTCAGGTTGCAGTTGATGCCTTCCTTCTGCAGCACTTCAGCGGCCTTGATGCCTTCCCAGGTGGAGGCGATCTTGATCAGGATGCGCTCGCGGCTGATGCCGGCCTTCTCGTACATGCCGATCAGGTGGCGGGCTTTGTCGATGTTGGCCTGGGTGTCAAAGGACAGGCGGGCGTCCACTTCGGTGGACACGCGGCCGGGGACGATTTTGAGGATTTCGAGGCCAAAAGCCACCACGAGATTGTCCATCACGGCGTCCACGCCGCCGGACTTGCCATCAGCCACAGCCTTGTCGAACAGCGACTTGTACTCAGCCTTCTGCGAAGCCTGGAGGATGAGGGAGGGATTGGTGGTGGCGTCCTGGGGCTTGTAGGCCTTCATGGCTTCGAAGTCGCCGGTATCGGCGACCACCACGGTGTGCTGCTTGAGCTGGTCGAGCTGGGTCATAGTCTGGTTTTTGGGGGTGTGAGAGTAAGGGCTGTGGCGGGTTAATCAAGCGCCAGGAACCGCACGCAGATGCTGCCGGGCACATCCACTTTGGTGCCGGTAAAGGTCAGCTTGCCGCTGTCCTGGTCCACTTTGAAGAGGGCCGCCGTGGCGCTGTCCTGATGCGCGGCCACCAGCCACTTGCCAGTGGGGTCCAGGCAGATGTTCCGGGGGATCTTGCCTTCCACGGGCACATTCTGCAGCAGGGTCAGCTTCCCTGTGGCCGGGTCGCAGGCAAAGACGGCGATCGTGTCGTGCGTGCGGTTGCTCACATACACCACGCGGCCGTTCGGGTGCACCACCGTCTCCGCCGTGCTCAGGCCCTTCATGCCACGGTCCGCTTCCGGCAGGGTGGACACCGTCTCGATCTCCGTCAGCCCGCCTGTGGCCGCATCGTAGGCAAAGACGGTCTCCGTCATCGCCATTTCGTTGTTCACATACACATACTTGCCGTTCGGGTGAAAGGCCAGATGGCGCGGGCCACCGCCTGCGGGCGTCTTGGCAAAGGCCGGATCATTTGGCGTCAGCTTGCCGGTGGCGGTGTCCACCTTGTAGATCAGCACCTTGTCCAGGCCCAGATCGCAGGCATAGGCATAGCGGTTGTCCGGGCTGAAATTCACCGAGTGCGCATGCGGCCCGGCCTGGCGCTTGGGGTCGGCACCACTGCCCTCATGCTGGAAAAAGCTCGCCTCAGGCGAGAGCGATCCGTCTGCCTTGATCGCATACGAGCCGATGCTGCCGCTGCCGTAGTTGGAAATCGTGGCCACACTCCCCGTCTTGTCCACGCTCACGTGGCACGGACCCACTCCGGACGTGGCAGACTGGTTGATCAGCGTCAGCTTTCCTGTCTTGCTGTCGATGCTGAAGGAGCTCAGCCCTCCCGCTTTCTGGCCGTCCGCCTTCACCACATCCCCGCAGGCATACATGAATCTCTTCGAGGGATGGATCGCCAGAAACCCGGGGTTTCCTGCCTCCACGGCCAGCTGTGGCTGGGTCAGCTCGCCCGTTGCCGTGTTAAACCGGGCCACATAGATGCCCTTGCTGCCGTTCTTGGCGGTGGTGCTCGTGCCGAAGTAAACGAGGAAGTTTTCCCCCGCGATCGCGGTGGTGGTCAGGGCGGCAAAAGCAAAGGCGATGGAGGCTCGGGTCATGGCTGCCCCGATGCTGACGGCGTGTGGCGGCATGGTCAAGCCCTCACTGCGGCTGCTGCATGAAGGGTTTTCATCCCCGTGATTTGTTAGCTTGCTCCTTTTCAGGTGCCGCGCATCATTCCGGCATGAAACCGTCCCTGTTTCTCCTCGCCGCCCTCCTCTCCATGCTCGCTGGCTGCAGCGGATTCCAGCCTGTGAAGCTGGAGCACGACACGGACAAGGAAAAGCCGCTCGACTATCGCGAGGGCGACTGGATCCCCAAAAACACCTGATTTCCGGGCTCCTGCCTGAAATCCATTTCAAATCGAGCGTGCGCAATTGACCACGCCCGCAGTTCTCGCCACGATAAGGGCCATGCATCCCGCCTGGTTCCACGTCGAAAACGAAGCTGACATCCCCTCTCCGGCCCTCCTCTTCTACCGCAAGCGCATTGAGGAAAATCTGGCCCTCATGCTCAAGATCGCCGGAGACCCCAGGCGCCTCCGGCCGCATGTCAAGACGCACAAGACGGCCGAGATCATCGCCATGCAGATCCGGCTGGGCATCACCCGCTTCAAGGCCTCCACCATCGCCGAGGCCGAGATGTGCGCCGCCGTCGGCGCCACCGATGTCCTCGTGGCCATGCCCTGCGTCGGCATCAATGCTCATCGCCTGGCCGATCTCGCGGTCAAGTGCCCCGACACCCAGTTCTCCAGCATCGCCGATGCCGAGGAGACCATTCAGTTCCTCGCCTCCGCTGCCCAGCAGCACAATGTCACCCTCGGCGTCTATCTCGAGCTCGACTGCGGCATGGGCCGCACCGGCATCGTCCCTGGCGATGAGGCTGCCATCCTGGCCCATGACCTCAAGGACACCCCTCGCCTCCAGTTCTGCGGCCTGCATGCCTACGATGGCCACATCCACGATGACAGCCTAGACGTGCGCAAGGAGCGCTGCGATGCTGCCTTCGCCTCCGTCCTCCAGTTCCGCTGCCGCCTCCAGGGAGAGGGCATCATTGTAAAGGAGCTCGTCGCCGGCGGCTCTCCCACCTTCGGCATCCACGCCGCGCATGCAGACCGCACCCTCAGCCCCGGTACCACCGTCCTTTGGGACTTTGGCTATGGCGACAAATACCCGCAGGATCTCCCCTTCCAGCCCGCTGCCGTCCTGCTCGCCCGCGTCATCAGCAAGCCCGGCAAAAACCGCCTCACCCTCGACCTCGGCCACAAATCCGTCGCCCCCGAGAATCCGCATCCCCGCGTCCGCTTCGAGGAGCTGCCAGACGCCGTCGCCATCATGCAGAGCGAGGAGCACCTCGTCCTCGAGACCGAGCTCGCCCACCAGTTCACCATCGGCCAGGCCCTCCACGGCATCCCCCGCCACGTCTGCCCCACCGTCTCCATGCACGGAGAGGCCTACATCATCGACGGCTGCAAAACCACCGAACGCTGGCCCATCACGGCACGGAACCGGCTGATCACGGTATAACTTCGGAACTCCTTCTGAGGCATCGGCTCATGACTGAGTCGATGTCATGAGTGGCTGCTTCATCAGTCATACCGCCGGTGTCGATCCAAACTGCGCATTGGACTCCCGCGAGAATTCTCGCTCGGGCTTCTGCACTCCAATTCCATTTTAGCTGGGAAAGTAGTTCGGCCATGTCTGACCACGCGGAGTAATAGATTTTCAGATACCATCCATCGTCGTGCCCTGACGCTAGGAACCGATTGTTCAAAGACGAAATGGGAATATTTGCGAACGGTTCTCCGCAGTGCCCAAAATACAAGACTTCGGCTACGTCTTGCTTCGTCATTCTGTCAGGCGGATGATTTGGATGTGAGTAATCGACCCAGCGGATGTCACCCCATGAGTAGATGTCCTCATGGCACAAATGTTCCAGCTCAGCACCCGCCGCACAGTCAAAGCCACAGGCGTAATCCATCGAGTGCGCTTTGCATCGATGGCGCAAAAGTAGCAACCCGCCGGATCTTCCCATGTGGGTAGCTACATCCTTGAACTCGATGCCCGAGGTGACGACACATTGATTTTTGGGGTCGTGCCAGAAATACAGATAGTCTCGCATGGACTCGCTTGATCTGAGAACGCAGCCGCAGGATTTCAATGGTTTTCTCTGCGGTCTTCTAATACCATAAGCAGTTGAATACGGGTCTTTTATATGCTATGCAGGGGGCATGGCAAAGA
>APMI01008696.1_pt1 | contig 25120 bp, 27 predicted proteins | sample 667938 | NCBI WGS metagenome assembly APMI01 (sample SAMN01084076, study PRJNA167559) | wastewater metagenome | biome: Wastewater | place: Denmark: Ejby Moelle, Odense | collected 2011-11-28
CCCGGCCGGCGTCGAAGCCGAGTGCGGCGGCGACCTTGTGCGGCAGCGAGCCATCCCGCGCCGCCAGCCCGATCCGCCCGTCCGACGCGCCGACCGCCTCGCGGATCGTGTTGCCGCGCCCAATCAGATAAGCGCGGGCATCGACGCGTCCCGTCACCGACCCGCCTCCGCCCGCGAGAGCGCCGATCGAACTGTCCGTAATGCGCAGATCGAGCGTGACCTTCGGCACCCTGGCGCCGTCCCGCTGGTCGACGATCGCGCGACCGCTGAGCGCGCCCTGGCGCAATCCGATGCGCAACGGGTCAACGGTCAGCAGCCGATGGTCGAGCCGCAGGACGCCCGCAAAGTCAGTTAGCGACGAAGGCTTGTCACCATCGACGATATGGGTCGCGCGGAAGGCGATGCGTCCGTCGGTATGGTTGATCTTGTAGATGTTGATGCGCGTTTCGGGCACAAGTTTCGGCCCGTAGCTACGCACCTCGGCGCGGGCAGCAGCTTCACCCTCAGGCGAGGCAAAGTCATTGAAGTCAATGATGTTTGAACGAATTTCGCCATCCAGCCTGGTGCGCGAACGGGATTTGTCGACGGTGACGCGGCCGACGATCCGGGACTGGCCGATCGTGCCGCTGATATCGCTGACGATCCACTTCGCCGCCCGCCACTCGACATGGGCTTTGAGATAGACGGGACGGGTCTCGAACAATCCGGCCTCGATGATCGCATCGACCATCTTGAGGTCGCGTGCGCGGGTCTCGAGGTCCAGTGTCATCTCGCCGGTATCGAGCGGGTGCGCCATAGCACCCGCAGCGCTCATCGCCAGATCGGCGCCATCGATCTTCGCCCGAAACGGCCAGCGCCCGTGCCCCCCCGTCAGCGGCGCACCGGCAAGCGACACGCGCACTGCGCTGCCGCGCACGACACCCGGGCCACTGGCGTGCAGACCGTTCACCGAGTCGGCGGCCACATCCAGTAAGACCGCACGATCCTGGGCCGCGTCGCGATAGCTGATTTTCATGTCGTGCACGACCAGTCGCGTAAGCGACGCGCCGCCATTTTCCGCACCCGCTTTCGCGGATTCACGCTCCCAGTTCTTTCTTTTGTCCTTTGTACGTATCAGGTTGATCCGCGCACCGGAGATAGCGAGCGCGGTCGGCCGGAAATCGCCAATGAAAGCGGAGAAGATCGAGAAAGTCACATCGGCGCGATCGATCCGTGCAAGGTCACCCTTGCCCGCCCACGACGGCTGCGGCACACGCAGCCCGCGAACCGTGATCGTCGGATGGAACGAAAGACTCTCCTGCCGCTCGATCGCCGCGATCGTCACCGGTCGCCGGAAATGGGCACTGAGCCGCCGCTCGACCAGCGGGCGGAACTGGCCGAGCGGGAAGGCGGCGAGCGCCAGCAGCAGCAAGAGCGCCACACCCGCGACAATAATGACGCCACGCGCTGCACGGCGCCAAGGACGATGATTCATCGGATGTGCCGCTGTTCGATCAGCCGCGCGCTTCAGCAGTTGTTCCGATCTTCGCGTGGCTCCCTTCCTGATCCGGCCTGATCGTGCCGCCGAACAACATCTTCACCTTTCCGGCGATCGTCATGTCGGCTTCCCACAATTCCGCGCTATCGATGTCGACGCGCAGCAGCGCGAGATTCGGATCATTCTTTCCGCCCGGAAACCACGCCTCCACCTGCCTGCTCCACAATTTGTCGACCTGCGTCGGATCATTGTCGATGCGCGCATTGCCATGCAGGCAGGCAAAGAAATCATGTCCGCGTGATACAAATTGCAGCATCAACTCGCCGCCGCCGGCAACGCGATTGTTCCGGCCGATAAAGAAGAACAACACGTCTTTGCGATCGCTGCCGAGTTGCGCGGTAAGCGGCTCGCTATGCGTGCTGTCATTCGCCGGGCCGACCATCAAGAACGGGCTTTCGGCGATCTTTTTCCACAGATCGCCTTTCAGCTGCTCGGTATCCACAACATCAGCCATGATACTCGCCTCCTGTTCGTTTACAAAGGAACGAGAAAGCACACGATTGGTTCATGCCCTCCTTCTTGATTTTCCGGCTTCGACACTCCGCCCCCGCACGCCGGTGTCGTGAGGATAAGCAATAATGCGATGGCGAGGCCAAATCCCTCCTACGGACGATCCTTGACGCCAGACCAGCAGGGGCGATTGCCGCTTCCTTGATTTCCATTTCTGGACATAAAGAAAGTTGCGATCTGTTCACGTTTTAGCGCTCTGTGCCCGCTCGCGCCCAATCCGGATTTCGCCTCGAAGATATCTGTCCCTGATTTGGGGGAAATCGCCGCTCCGGAAGCTTGGCGGGACAGGTTCTAGAAACGAGCGATTGCGGTATACCACCCTCGCGACCGCGTCATTTCCGATACCGCATTCGCCGCGGCGCTGAAGACTTCGAGCTTACCCGCTACGGGGCCTTCGGCAGCGCGAAGGCCAAAGTATAATCGCCATAGCGCGTGCCGAGTGCGCCATGCCCACCCGCGGTGATGACGACATATTGTCTGCCGTCGCGCCCTTGATAGGACATCAGCGTCGCCTGCGCACCGGCCGGGAGCCGCGCCTTCCACAGTTCGTTGCCCGTCAGCAGATCGAATGCGCGCAGATATTGGTCGGTCGTCGCACCGATAAATACCAGGCCGCCCCGCGTGATGATCGAGCCGCCGAGATTGGGCACGCCGGTCCTGAGCGGCAGCCCCAGACGGGTGCCGAACAGACCGGTATCGCGCGCGGTGCCCAGCACCTCGCTCCACATTACCTGCCGCGTCTTGAGATCGACCGCGGTGAGCTTGCCCCACGGCGGCGCGCTGCACGGCGCGCCGAACGGGCCGATCCACGCCTGGACGACCGCGACAAAGGGCGTGCCGAACTGCTGGTAATAGATCGGCGCCTTAGCGTTCTCGCCACCCTTGGCCGCCGCCGCGATCATCTTCTGGCCCTGTTTGCTATCGGCACGTACCAGCCGGATACGGAACGGCATTTCCATCGTGTTGACGGTGAAGATGCCACGTTCGGGATCGATCGCCCCGCCGCCCCAGTCGGTCACGCCGTCGAATGCCGGATGCCCGATGATATTGGTCGTGCCGAGCGGCGCGTAGATGCCGGAAGCATGTGCCTTGCGAAACTGGATGCGGCAGATCAGCTGGTCGATCGGCGTCGCGCCCCATGTGGCGACTTCGCTCGGCGGCGGCGGGGTGAACGAAGGCATGCCGACCGAAAAGGGTTGGGTCGGCGACATCGCCTCGTCGCCGATACCGCCACGGGTCGCGACCGGCCGCTCGCTGATCGCCGCGAGCGGCGCGCCGGTCAGCCGGTTGAGCAGATAGACCTGCCCCATCTTGGTGGTCTGGACGAGCGCCGGCACGGTGCCGCCGCCCGGCAATGGCAGATCGACCAGCGACGGCCCCACCGGCACGTCCATATCCCACATGTCGCGATGGACAAGCTGGCGATGCCAGCGCATCTTGCCCGTCGCGATATCGAGCGCGACGATCGAGGTGCCATATTTGTCGTCGAACGGGCGACGATGGCCGATCCAATAGTCGGGCGTCGCATTGCCGGTGCCGAGATAGACGAGGCCGTTTTCGGGATCGGCGGTCATCGCCCCCCAGACATTGGGGGTGCCACGGGTATAAATGGCAGCGCCGGTCAGTGGCTTGATCGCATCATCGCCCCGCCCCATGTCCCACGCCCAGAGCGGCGCGCCCGAAGTCGGATCATAAGCGCGCACCACCCCGGCGGGCTCGTTTATCCCGACATTGTCGATGATCCGTTCGCCGATGATCAGGCGTCCATTGGCGACCACCGGCGGCGAGGTGCTGATCTGAAAGGCCGCCGGCGACATGCCCATCTGGTCGCGCAGATCGATATAGCCGCCCTTCCCGAACCCGGCGCAGGGTTTGCCCGTATCGGCATCGAGCGCGTACATCTTGGCATCGAATGTGGGCGCGAAGATGCGATGCGCGCACGGCCCGCCCGTCGGGGCTTCGTAATAAGAGACACCACGACAGACGAGATAGCTGTTGCCGGCGATATTGGCATTGGTGTGCCAGCTCCATTTCATCCTGCCCGTCGTCGCATCGATCGCCTGGACGTAGCTGTGCGGGGTGCAGGTATAGAGCGTGTTACCGATATGGATCGGTGTCGCTTCCGAATGATATTCGCGCAGGTGTTTTACCGCCTCATCATGCATCACCAGATCGCCGGTGCGCCGCCTCCAGGCGAGCTCCAGCTGCCCGACATTAGCAGGGGTGATCTGCGCCAGCGACGAGAAGCGGTCGCCGGCCAGCGTACCACCATAATGCGTCCAGCCTCCCGCCGACGCGCGCGATGCGGTGTCCGTCGGGGGAACCACGGCCTGAGCGCTGAGCCTGTCAGGTGCGAAGGCGGTATAAGCGCCGGCAAGCGCCAGTCCTGCGAGGATCGCCGTAGTTGCGATGCGCGCTACCCGTGGCGTTGCGCGCAGCCAGATCCACGGCCATGCGACGAGGATCATCAAGACCGTCGGCGCGACGACACGCGGCATGAGCTGGAGCCCGTCGAGCCCCACCTCCCACACCGCCCAAACCCAGGTCGCGGCCCAGACCAGCGTATAGACGAGTAATCCGCGCCGATCGCTCCGGCTGAGCAACACCCCCGCCACGATCATCGCCAGCCCGGCAAGCACATAATAAGGCGAACCGCCGAGCCACGTGAGTTCCGCACCGGCAAACCCAAAGAAAGCCCCGAGCAGCGCGACAATCCACCCGATCACGACCATATAGATACGCATTGCGCCGCCTCTCACCGATCAGGAACGCTATAACGCGGGCCGATGGGTCGCGTTGCGACCGAGTCCAATGATGGGTACCAATCATAAATATAGGTAATCCATGATATTAACCTATGTGTGCTTTTCAAAGTTTTGATTGTTTTTTGCCAGACCTGTTCCCGCGGCCCGGAACTCTACGGTTTCCTGAGAGTCTCAATTCCACCTTCACCCGCGGGAGATCGAGCGATGCTGGTCCGCGAATGCATGGCCACGGATGTCTGGGCGCTTACCCCGGACAACACGCTGCAATCGGCCGCACAAATCATGGCCGATATCGATGCCGATTTCCTTCCGGTAGTCGATCACGATCGGCTGGTCGGCGTAATTACCGACCGCGATATCGTAATCCGCGGCGTTGCGGCCGGGAGTCCGCCCGACGCAAGCATCCGCGATGTAATGAGCGACACAGTGAAACATTGCTTCGATGATGACGATATCGACGACGTGCTCGCAACGATTGGCGACGTCCCGCTTCATCGCCTCGCGGTCATCAACCATGACATGCGCTTGATCGGCGTGATTTCAATCGGTGATTGCGGCGAAACGCCGCACCCCGCCCGTCCGCTCGGCGAGGCCGGAAGTCTGAGTGAGCAGCCCTCGCACATTGCCTGACGGCGCCTGCAGATCGCTTCCCATTATGGAGTTTTCTATGACGAAAATGCGTAAATCCCTTGTCGCGGCGTTGATGGTTGTCGGACTGAGCAGTTGCAACAAGAAGCCGGACGATCAGTCCGCCGGCTTGACCAACGATACCAGCGCGGCGCTATCCAATTTCAGCACCAGCGCCTCCAATCTTGCCGATGCCGCCAAAGATGCGGTGACGCCGACGCCCAACGGCAAGGAATTTGCCGACAAGGCGGCGCGAAGCGACGCCTTCGAGATTGCCGCAGCGAAACTGGCTGCAACCAATGCCGCCTCGCCCAAGGTCAAGGCCTTCGCCCGTGAGATGATCGCGGCGCACACGGCGTCAACCGACAAGATCAGGGCCGCTGCCAAGCAGGCGACCGCATCGATCGTCCCGGATCCGTCGCTCAGCGAAGACCAGAAGGAAAGCCTCGACAAGCTCGGCAAGCTGACCGGTGCCGACTTCGACCGCGAATATCTTGCGGGTCAGGTCGATGCGCATGAAAAGGCGCTGTCGCTGATGCAGGATTATGCCGAGCACGGCGATGTCCCCTCGCTCAAGACGACCGCAGGCAGTATCGCCCCGATCGTGCAAAAGCATCTCGACGAAGCCAAGGCGCTGAAGGGCTGACGCGCGATTGCCGGCGCCGGCCTCGATCGACCGAGAGAGGCCCAGCCAGCCGGCATGGAATAAAGGATACATCGCCGTGGGCGAGAAACTCATCGATCCGATCGAACGCTATCCCAGCGGCGATTTCGCCGAGCAACGGCAGGAATGGCCAGGCCTTCAACGCGACATGGATCCGGTCCCCGATTGCGGCGAGGCGAGCTATGTTGGGACGGGCCGGCTGGCCGGCCGCCACGCGCTGGTGACGGGCGGGGATTCGGGGATCGGCCGTGCGGCGGCAATCGCCTTCGCGCGCGAGGGCGCGAAGGTCGCGATCAATTTCCATCCACGCGAGACGCCCGATGCGGAGGATCTTCGCGCGATCTTCGAACGCGAGGGACGCGAACTGACGTTGCTGCCCGGCGACCTCACCGATCCTACATTCTGCATCGAACTGGTCGACAAGGCGCGCGATCGGCTCGGCGGGCTAGACCTGCTCGTCCTTAACGCCGGTTATCAGCAGGCGAGAAAGGCGATCGAGGAAATCTCGCACGAGCAATTCGACCGCACGATGAAGACCAATCTCTATGCCATGTTCTGGATCACCAAGCGCGCGGTACGCTCGATGCCCAGAGGGTCGGCGATTATCAACACCGCCAGCGTCAACAGCTTCAACCCCAGCGCGGAGATGCTCGATTATGCCGCATCCAAAGGCGCGATCGAGATCTTCACCAAGGGCCTGGCCAAGCAGCTCGCACAACGCGGCATTCGCGTAAACGCCGTCGCCCCAGGGCCGGTATGGACGGCGCTGCAGATTTCCGGCGGTCAGCTTGAGGGCGGGGTGCAGAAGTTCGGGCAAAACACCCCGCTCGGTCGCGCCGGCCAACCCGCCGAGCTGGCCGGGTTGTATGTGGCGCTCGCCGAACCTGGCAACAGCTTCACCACCGGCAGCATCTTCGGCGCGGATGGCGGAACCGGAGTGGCTTAGCGCCGACTGTCAACGAGCGGTTCGCCGGATGGCGCGTGCCACTCCTCACGCGCCCCTTCCAATCGTTGCGGGTAGAAGGAGACCAAGGCCTTCTATCGCACCTTGCGGACGGCCTTCGCCAACGGTGGTTATCCCCTGTGTCCTGGCGAGCCCGCAGGCTTCGCAGGCAGTAGCACGTCAGGTCAATGCAGGATGATAGGCCGCAGTGCCGAATCCCCCAGGATGACCACGCCATGCGCTGCGAGCCTCGCTGCGTAAAGCGCCGCAAATTCGCGATGCACATGGGCGACACACGGGTCAACCGCACGCAAGGCTGCTTCCGCCGCCTTGAATTGCCTGATCTTGAGATACTCTACGTCTGCAAGCTGACGCATGACCACTTTCCCTGGGCAAGCGACAATTCTATGGCGAGTCGAAACCCGAGTTATAAGGCGTCAGTTTAATTGCAGGCGATCGCAGCGACGAATCCGCTCGTCGCAAAAGCGCTCGTTTCACCGCAAAATGCCGTCGCTCTACGGCAGCGCCACGATTACGCGCCATCCTTATTTCCTGCTCATTGATAGCGGGGAGACTGGGTCAGGTCGGCGGGAGCCAGATCGCAATCGACAGCGTCGGACGATATCGTGACGCCGGGCCGCCATGTCACCTGCAGATAGGATGCGGGTGCAACTCCGGTCGCGGGTTCAACCACCAGAAAGCGAATGCGGCCGGTTCTGCCGTCGGCCAGCGCGCCCTGGACAGTGCCCAGGATGACCTGGTCACGCCCACGCAACTGTTTGCCAATTACCTCGTCGAGCGCGAAGAGCGGGAATTCCTGTGACTCTTCCTCCTCCTTCACCCGGTCGACGGCATCGTCGGCGCGGGCTCGATGATAGATCCAGCGCCACACGCCAAAAAGGTCAACCAGAGCGAGGAACGCATTCGACAAGAGCAGTTGGCGTTGCCCCGTCGCATAGCCCACCACGCACCAGGCCATTGCCCCGATGAAGAAAATCGCGAACCCGGTGCCGGTAATACGCGAGCCGAGATTGGCGGCGGTTAGCGTGGCAGCCGCGCACGTCGCGACCAACGCAATCCACCCCAGCGTTTCGATCATTCATCCTCCACATCATGTTGCACCGGCAAATGGTTCCTCTGAATCCTGGACGCTCATCCGGCGCGAACGCGAAGCGATCAATTTCGCTACGCTTCCGAATGAAACTCACAATCGCGTGGATCGTTCTTTGTTACCTTGCAACAGCTCAATCCCAGGCGAATTGAACCGATGTTTCACTGGACCCACGACGCGCAGATCAAGCTGGAGCAAAAACTGTTCGCTCATGTCGCCGCACCGTCATTCCCCTGCGTCGGTGCAAAGTCAGCGTTGGCACATGGACGGCTGACCGTTCTCGCCTGCGATCGGATTGACAGCGCGTGGGACGATCTTCGCATCCACGACGGTCTGTTGCGATTTGTCGAAAGTTACCGCGCCGAGCCGGTTCTTTTTCAAAGCTATGCCGTCGTCTTCGACTGGCCGGCCAACCTGAACGAAACCGCTTTCGAGACCGCGCTCTGGGCGCGGGTGCAATCGCTGAGCGACAAGGATGTGTGGCGTGGCCAGGAATATGACGCGCGCGTGAGCGCCGACCCCGCAAATCCGCATTTCTCGCTAAGCTTCGGCGGGGAGGCATTCTTCGTCGTCGGGCTGCACCCTCATGCCAGTCGGCCCGCGCGCCGCTTCGACCATCCGGCCCTGGTGTTCAATCTTCACGATCAATTCGAGCGTTTACGCGAAGCCGACAAATATGAGGGATTACGCGAGAAGATTCTCGCCCGCGACAAGCAGCTCGCCGGTTCGAGCAACCCGATGCTCGCGCGTCACGGCGATGCCAGCGAGGCGCGCCAATATTCCGGGAGAAAGGTGGGCGAGGATTGGGAAGCGCCATTCGAATATCGCGGAACTTCCGAATGACACCCGCGACCCAGATTATTGCCGAACGCAGCGGCACCGCCTTTCCGTTGCCGCGCGGCGCAATGCTGACGGTGATTGATCCCCGCGGCGGGCAGGTCGCCGATCTGCTGGCCTATAACGCGAACGACGTGGATGAGGTGATCTCTTCCGGGCGGACGCTGGATTATGCCGAGACGATCAGGCTCACTACCGGCCACAGGCTTTATTCCAATCGCTCGCGGGCCATGCTGACGATCATCGAAGACAGTGTGGGAGTACACGATTTTCTGCTGACACCATGCTCGATCGATACCTTCCTGCATTTCTATCCCGACCTTCCCCCGCATCGTGGATGTTTCGGTAATTTCGTCGAGGCCTTGCGCCACTATGGCATCGCGCCGGACCGTATCCCGATCGCCTTCAACTGCTTCATGAACGTGATGATCGACGCCGCTTCAGGCAAGCTCAGCGTGCGAGCGCCAATCAGCAAATCGGGCGATAGAATTGCCTTTCGCGCGGAAATGGATCTAGTGATCGGATTGACTGCTTGTTCGGCCCCCGCCTCAAACGGGGGCAGCTTCAAGCCGATCCACTATCGTATCGACCCACCAACACGATAAACGCGTAGCTCGCGGTCAATGCTAGCTCGGTCGACGCTGTCGCGTTGCGCATGAAAGACGCACTTTAGAATGAAGATAAGAAAGTGCGGAGTTAGAATTTCGGGAACCTGAATGGCCGCTTTGCGGTTCGATGCTGCGGCGAGCGTGAAATCGCGCAAGCAAGAGGAGCCGTGCCTTGGGTCTGTTCGATCGCTTGAAGCGTCTGGGACCAGGGCTCGTTACAGGCGCGGCGGACGACGACCCGAGCGGCATCGCGACCTATTCTCAGGCTGGCGCGCAGTTCGGCACCAGCCTGATGTGGACCATGACCCTCGCCTATCCCCTGATGGTCGCGGTGCAGCTTGCCAGCGCGCGCGTCGGGCGGGTCACCGGCTACGGCCTCGGGCGCAATCTGAAAGAGATCATGCCGCGCTGGCTGGTCATTGCGATCGTGCTGCTGCTGTTCGTCGCGAATACTATCAATGTCGGCGCAGACCTTGCGGCGATGGGAGAATCCGCCGCGCTGGTCACCGGCGGCGGGAAACATATCTTCACCGTCGCGCTGGCCATTTTCTCACTGATCTTACAGCTCTATATTCCCTATCATCGCTATTCCACCGTCTTGAAATGGCTGACGTTGGTGTTGTTCGCCTATGTCGCGCTGATCTTCATGATCGATGTGGACTGGAAGGCCGCGCTTCACGGGCTGGTCATTCCCAGCATCTCCGGGAGCGGCGCGCTCACCACGATCGTCGCGATCTTCGGCACGACGATCAGCCCGTATCTTTTCTTCTGGCAAGCGGCGCAGGAGGTCGAGGAGATCGATCAGGTCGCAAAGCGCGAGCCGCTGGTCGAGGCCCGTCGCCAGGCGGACGATGCGCTCAACCGCATCAACTGGGATACATTCGCCGGGATGGCGCTGTCCGATATCGTCGCGCTGGCGATCATGCTGGGCACGGCATTCACGCTCCATACGGCGGGCAAGACCGATATCCAGAGCGCTGCAGACGCGGCGCAGGCGCTGAAGCCGATCGCCGGCAACCTTGCCTTTGCGACCTTCAGCCTCGGAATCCTGGGGACCGGCCTGCTCGCCGTCCCGGTGCTCGCCGGCGCATCGGGCTATGCGGTGTGCGAAATCGGCGGCTGGAACGCGAGCCTCGAGCACAAGCCGCATCGGGCAAAGGTCTTTTATGCGGTCATCGCGCTCGGCATGCTGTTCGGCGTGGCGATCGACTGGTCGCCGATCAACCCGATGAAGGCGCTGTTCTGGAGCGCGGTGATCAATGGCGTCGCCGCGGTGCCGATCCTCATCGGATTGATGATCGTCGTCTCGAAACCCAGCATCATGGAAGAGTTCGTCGCCCCGCCATTGCTGAAATTCTTCGGCTGGCTGGCGACCGCGGTCATGGCGGCCGCGGCGATCGCCATGTTCGCGCTGCCCAGCTGAACAAGGAGCCGGACCATGGAATGGTTTCGCCTGATTATCGGCCCTGACGAGGGCAATGCCAGTATTGCGCAGTTCTGCGCACGCTCGGTCATCCTGTTCGTTTTGGGTATTTTCTGCATCCGCGTTGCAGGTCGACGGACATTCTCAAATCTCAGCCCACTCGACATACTGGTCATGCTTGTCATTGGCTCAAATATCAGTCGCGCGATGACCGGCAAGGCGCCGTTCGTGGAAACCACGGTCGCAACCTTCGCGTTCGCCCTGCTGCACCGAGTGATGGCAATCGCGACGGTGCGCTCGAACCTGCTTGCGCTGTTCATCAAGGGGCGACCCGCCATCCTCGTCGAGGAAGGTCATGTCGATTCCCGCGCCATGACCCGACATAACATCAGTCAGGACGATCTCCTCGAGGCTTTGCGGATGGAACAGACCGCAAGCCTCGCCGATGTGAGACTGGCTACGATCGAACGCGGCGGAAAGATCAGCGTCGTCAGGGTCTGAGCGGAGGGATGAGCGGCAAGTGCCCTGATCAAGGCGAGCGCCAGACCGTGTTCGCGCGCTACCGCGAACTCAAGATGGCCCGTTCGGTGAATTTCGCGCGCGGCGCGATCGCCGATTTCTACCAGTGGCCCGACGACGCGCCAACGGCCACTCCCGATCTCCCGCGCGCCCGGATTTGCGGCGATTACCATATTGGCTATCTCGGACCGCCTGCCGATGAAGCGGCCCGGGTCCACATCGAAATCCGTGACCTCGACCAGAGCGTCATCGGCAATCCGGCGCACGATCTGCTATGGCTCGGGCTTTCACCGGTCCCCGCGGCGCGCCGTTCGGTCCTCCCCGGAGTCGCGACATCAAGTATCGTCAATGCTCTCGCCTCGGTGCAAATAGAATCGTAAGCTCCGGCTAAGCCGGTCTCCACGAGCACGCGCTTTCAGCGCAAAACCGGCCGCGGAGCGCGGCCCTTGCAAAAAATGAACTTCAAGGGTCCAACGTGCGTATATGCGACGCTATGGCCAGGACAGATCGATCATCGCTTCTCCGGATTTTCGCTCTCGTCAACCTTCTTGTCGTCGCGGCTTGCGCAATCATTTCCAGGGAAAATGTTGAGGTCGTCACCCAGGCGAAGGGCTCGAACTATTTCAGCCTGGGCGCCCCGGCGATCTCCAAGACCGATCACGGTCAACTCGTGGCCGGCCGCGTTTGCCGCCTCGACCGGAGCACATTGCTGTCGCCGCCAGCGATAAGGGTCGAACACCTCCACGCGACCGGCCAGCTGGTCGAGACTGCGCGCGCTTACCTTCCCGAGATCTACCTCGCACGCGATCAGAATTGCAGCGACTATGCGGCCAAAGCGCGCTGGACGATCGCGCCCGGTGACATCGTCCGCGCCTGCTTCGATCGCGGAGCTGCATGCCCCGCGCAGGCCGAAAGCAAGGCGGTGACGAAGGCGCCGAGCACCCCGTAAAATCAGGCGCTTACTTCGACCAGGTAAAAGCCAGCCGAACGCCGATCATCAACGCATTGTCGATATGCCGGTCACCATGCGGCCGGATGATATATTGCACATCGGGCTGGACGGCGATCCAGTCCTTCCAGGCATAGCGATAGGTGGCTTCGACCACGGTTTCATGTCCGCTCAGGGTGCGTTCTTCCTGCAGCGCGGCGACACGCGCGCCTTCACCAAATTCGACGTCGGCGACCGCGATGCCGGCCTCGTCCTTGTCGCGGCCATGGATTGGACCGGTATAGACCAGCCCCGTGCCAAGATAGCGTTGCGCGGGATTGATGTCGCCATTGGCAAAACCGATCCGAAGCCATCCGCTCAGCCCCTTTCCATCTCCGCCGCGATCGAGGAGCCGTCCCTCAATCAGGCCATAGACACCGGCATTGCCGTGCAGCCGCTGCGGCGTACCGTCCAGACCGAACCGGTCAAGTGCGGGGAAGCTGTTGGTATAGTCCCAGGCTCCGACCTCGATCCGCGCCGTGTCGCCGAAGCGGCGCTCGACCTGCGCAATGATCAAGGCGCCGCGGAGCCTCACCGCAAGAAAGTCCGATCGATGACGGGGGTCGCCCGCCGTCGCGTCGAAGACGCCGAGTTGGAGCGTCCAGTCGTTATCCGGACGCCAGAAACCGGCAATCGCGGCGGCGGTGGTCGGGTAGATTGACGGACCATTGACCCCGGTATCGGCAAGATCGGTCCCCGTTCCATCCGCTGCATTCAGAAACAGCGCCGCCGTCTCCTGCACGTCGAAGATCGTGTTCAGATCGATCAGGCCAACTTTGACTCCGGCACGCCCTTCGAGCACGTCCTGCTGCACCCAGGCTTCATAGAGCCGTGTTGCCGCAGGGTGCGCTTCGATCGAGGTGACGGCCTGGAACCCGCCGATACGCTGGGGAGTGAAATCCGAACCGAAGCCATGTTCGAGGCTGACGAGTGCGCTTAGCCCCTCGCGCCCCTGGAGGTTTCCGTCATAGCCAATTGATGCTTTCAGGAGATCGGCGTGGCCTGTCCCCCGTGACCGCCCTCCGCTCAGATTATCGAGCAGGTCGAGATCGTAATTGACGGTAAAGGTGAAGGGCGACGGTGCTGGTGCCGGCGGCTTGTCCTGCGGTGGTCCGGCGGGTTGATTGGCGGTCTTTGTCGGATCGGCCACCGGCTGCGCCTGCCCGAACGCGGGAGGTGCCAGCGCGAGGCTGATGACACAGGCCGAAATCCACGCAGAATTCTTCGCTACCATCGCAGCACAACCTGCATGACGCCCGACAGAGCCAACGGGTTGAAGTAACGAAGGTTCCGGTCCGTGCAGTTTCGTCGCAAGACCAGCCTCAATGCTCCCGACAATCGCCGCTTGGTCCAAGATCGTGTTCCAACCCGACGTGCGAGTCTAGTCGGACAGCACCGTCGCCCCAATTCTGTTGCCTAGCGGGAAGGCTGGAAGACGAACGGCTGTTTGCGGCACGCTGGCGATAGCGCGGTAGGCTCGGATAACACCGTACATCGGCCAATTCGCTAGCCGCGCGGCGGCCGATGCGATCTTCGCTGCTGCGCCGGTCGGCCAGTTCGCTCCGCTGGGCTTTTCGCTGGGCTGGACAGTGCGGGCGATTGCTGCGTCACGCGCCCGGCAGCGCTGGCCCCACGCGCGACGCCGCTCCCTGTTCGGCCCAAGTCCCAAGCCGACCAACGCGCGGTAGCGATCATCCCGCGCCCCGCATTTCCTGCAGATAAGCTCTGGTCAGTCCTTGGCTCCGCGGAATCGCGCAAGGGCGATGCTCTTCAGGACATGACGACGTGCCAGAATCGCGCTGTTGAGCATCATTTCAGTTATGTCGTCGCGAGTGAACCAGTACATCGGATGCCCTATTACCGCTTCGCCCGCCATGCGCTTCCCAGGGAAATCAAGAAATGATCAGCGCTTCGGGTGCCGGTTCTCCAGTCGTTTCGCATTACGGGTCGCTGTCCGATGGATGGGCGCCAGCGTGGCGGCGTTCATGCGCGCAATCGAGTCCAGCCAGGGCCACGGGGTTGCGATTCTCACCTCGCCGGAGAGTATCGCGCGTGCGAGCTGGCCGGTCTGACGTAACCATAGTCTGTGCATCGCGTGCCATGCGTTCACCGCGGCCTCACCACTCTTGGAAAAGGCCGCGACTTTTTCCGGTATCATTAGAGCCAGCTCACGACGATCGGCGGTGAGCGGAGCGACCATGGCCGTGCCAATTTTACGTGAGCGGATCGCGATCACCATGCTCGATGCCACAAACGTCTCGGCGGACTTGGCCATCGTTTCGGCTATTTTCAGGTTGATATCCAGCCAGCGAAACCACGTCGTGAAGAGGTCCATTATCACTTCCCTTTGCAATATCAGGCCTGCGCCCTGATGTTGGGCTCACGATCGTGAAAGCGCCTGGCAGCTGTGGTGACGAACTTTTTGCCGAGATCAGTTGTACCGCCCGTCCGCCCCGATGCCTGCTTTGTCGAGTAGCGGCTTGGCCGGGACGTTGGCCCCGATCGCCTTGCGGCCGGTATTTTCTCGATCGAACTTGACGCCAACGCCGCCAGTCTCCTCGGATTGAAATCAGGATGGCGGGAAGATTTGCGCTACTACATCAATGATCGTGAGAGATCAGATGCAGCCCATGAGCGCAGCGCGCGCCGCACGGAAACTCATTGATCGCATTGCTCGACCGTTAATTTCCGCAGCCGCCCCTTGGTCGTCGTATTTCCAGCCCAGCAGATCCGCGCGAATATGATCAGCGACCGCACATAATTCGTGCTCGCTGGGCTGACGCGCGTTCGCGATGCAATCGATAATCGCGGGCGGAATCGTCCATTCCGTCGTCATGAATTTTCCCCGTGCTTCAGGAATTTGAAGGCCAGAACGCCGCATCAGCGTTTACGATCCTTCGAGGGCATCCGGGTCGAGATGCTACGGCTTCAGCGGTGCGCCGGGACCCGACCCACAGAAGCTGCGGGGCGCTCGCACTCCACAGCCCCTTGACGCCGAGGACGCGCGGATTTCTCGTTTGACCGAGACTTCTGGCCGACGATAGTGCGCGTGAAGGTGCCAATCCGAGGGCTGAGTGATGGCCCGCCTTAGGTTCCACTCTAACGCGGGCCAGTCGCTCAGGCAGCTGCGGCTTCGTTTCCGAGGCGCTGCGTAGGCTCCTTGAGAGCACCTACCCCATCCGCCCGTTTGTCCGCGCCGCCAATAGCGATCTTCCGAGGCTTCATCGCCTCCGGGATCTCGCGCTTGAGCGAGACGCGCAGCAGTCCATCCTCGAAACGAGCATCCTCCACGACAACAAAGTCGGCGAGTTGGAACTTCCGTTCGAATGATCCCGTCGGTATGCCGCGATGAAGGTAGCGCCTCCCCGCCTCGCTGCGGTCGGCCTCATCCTTCCGCCCCGAGACGGATAGCACGTTGTTCTGCGCGATGATCTCGATCTCTTCGCGAGCAAAACCCGGCACCGCCAGAGTGATGCGATAGCGATCCTCGCTTTCCATTTCGATATCGAACGGGGGATACGCGGGCGTATCGCCGCGCGCACTGCTTTCGAGCAAGTCAAATAGGCGATCGAAACCGATCGTCGACCGACGATATGGGGAAAAGTCGAAATTGGTCCTCATATCCAAATCCTCCTACGAGCAATTTGAGCACGAGGAGCACCGGAAACTTGAGCCGGCGCCCTCAGGTTCAGCCGGACCGAAGGTTTCGCGTCCGGCGGCACAAAGCTGGATCTCCGGCGCTCACTTTCAAGGGGATTGGCAAAAAATTTTAGTCACCGTCCCGCTATCCGAAAGAAGCTCCGCAGAGCGGTCGCGTGGCGACACCTCGAATGTGTGCGATACAGGTAACATCTAATCGCCCGTTCGCGCCTGCCTTCCTTCGAGCCAACGGCGCTGCCCATCCCGCCCGGCGATCATGCCATAGACACCCGGACTTCAATTTTTGGAGTGAATGAAACCATTGGCAGCGCGTGAATCCCTCGGCCCGATCAAACTATCAGGTCCAATCCGAGCAGGAGCGTGGCTTTGGCTGGCGGCGTCAGGCGTGCTGAGGGAGAGCGTGCGATTTCAACTTTCAATCGCTGAGCGCGACAGCAGCCCCGTTCCCGAAAGCTCGCACTTCGTAGTGCCGCGATTGACTGCTCGGGACTGGCCCTGCGCGCTCCCCTCGCTCGAGCTCCGGCCGCTCTATAAACCCCGAGACCGGGGACAGACTTCTGGAGTTTCGTTCAGGCCGCGCCGCAGCGACCGCCCGCGCCAGGAGATTCGCGCTCGCCTGAGCAAAGCACGGCCAGATCGTTGACCGACCCTTCGCATAAGCCCGCTCTTTCAACGCGGCGAGGGCATAAGGCCTGTCCAGCAGCTCAGTGACCGTGGAGGCAATTGCCACGGCGTCGCCGACCGGCACGATCGCGCCGACATTATCGGCAAGCAATTCGCAAGCATGGATGTAGGGCGTAGAAACTACCGCCTTCCCCAGCGCGACCGCGTAGCTAAGCGTACCCGAAGTCGATTGCTCGAGGTTGGGATAGGGAGTCAGGTAAATATCGCAGGCTTCGAGTTGATCGAGCAGCTCATCGGTCTCGAGGAAGCGTGCATCCCACGCGATATTGTGCTCGACCCCAAGCCGGGTGGCAAGCGCCTGCAACGTCTCGCGGTAGGCTTCGCCCTCCTCGCGCACGAGGTTTGGATGGGTCGCGCCCACAATCCTGTACAGCACGTCCGGATGTCGGGAAACGATCGCCGGCAATGCCTCGATGGCATGCTCGAGCCCTTTGCCGGGACCGAGTAATCCGAACGTCATTAGTACGGGGCGATTCGCCAAGCCGAGCCCTGCTTTGAAGAACAATTCTCGCCCGAAGGGGCGATCCGGGGCGCCGTGCGGAATAATGGTGATGCGCTCAGGCTCAACGCCGTACAGATCGATGAGTAGGTTTCGACCGTGTTCCGACATAACCATCGCCAGGCTTGTTTTGCGCAGAATATGGCTAAGTAGTTCGCGCTGACCGTTCGATGGCTGCGATAGGATCGTGTGAAAAGTGACAATAAGCGGAACATCGAGTCGATCGACAATCTCGGTGACCATCGCGCCGTCTCTGCCCCCGAATATCCCGTATTCATGTTGAAGCCAGACCGCGTCTGCACCAGATGCATTGATGCGCTCGGCAGCCGCTCGATAGCCGGCAGGATTGTCCACCGAGATCGGCTCAACGCCCGGAGCATAAGCGAGACCCGCCTCTTCATGGTCGAGCGCGTAGACATCGAAAGCGATATTCGGATAGTGCGCCTCAACCTTGGTCTTAAGATCCTCGGCGAACGTTGCAATTCCGCATTTGCGCGGGGCGAACGTTCCGATCAATGCCACCCGAACGGGACGATCATCAAACGGCGGATCGTGCCTCTGGCGCATCATTGAATGAAGGGCGATATTGGAGAACGCGCGCCGCGAATGAAGCATGCCCTACACCGATGAAATGAGTTGGTGGATTTTCTTTGATAACGATGCTTTAGGCCATACGTTCCCCGAATTTCACCTCCCCTCACATTCCCTGAGCTGTGGGGTCTGCAAAATCTGCTCGCGAGCAACGCCGTTACATGGAGGGGTAGATGCCGTGCAGAACGGTATCGAAATGATTCTCTATACTGACCGTGCAGCTGCACGATCGTTTTCTGAGACCCGCCTCATCGTTGATGATGAGGCCTCCTCGGCGCGTTGAGACCAGTCCTTCTTCACGCAGGCGGCTTAGTACGCGCGTAACAAAGGTCCGACCGACGCCGAGCATTTCGGCAAGTTCCTCATGGGTAAGTTCGATCTCGGATTTTTGCGTCCGGCTCGCAGCCGCGAGCAGCCATTTCGCGGCGCGCTGCGAGATCGTATGGGTCGCATTGCACGCCGCGGTCTGGAACACTTGGGCAAGAAGGCAATCCGAATAGCGGGAGAACCAGTGCCGCAAAGTGATGGAGTCAAGTTTGGCTTGTTCGAGCGCGGCGGTTTTGACCCTCAGGAAGCGGCCGCTGAACCGCACCTGCGCTGTTGCAAATGCGGGCACATGGCCGTTTGAGACAATCCCGCCGATCGCGCCTTCACTCCCAACCAATGCCACTTCGACGGGGTGCTCCTCGTCGACGGTTACGCAGAAGGTTGCCATCGCCGACCCACACGGAAACCATGTATGGAGAACCTCGTCACCTGCGTGCTGAAGCACGTCGTGCACGGCGAGATTGCAGACGATTATATGCGGTTTGAGGCGCATTCGATCGGCGTTGTTCAGCGTCGCGAGCAACCCATTGCTGACCAGGTCCTCATCAGTAGGTGCGGACATCATCTCTCCCGAAATTTGGGCCGCGCTCCATCTGTCCACAAGTGCACAGACGCGGGCTCGGCGCTATGTTACTGAGGAACATATCTCGCCAGCGATGCCACGCCGGATCGCGTCGTGGATCGAATCCAGGCAGCGCTTTGGTTGGCTGCTGCCTGACGTGAACATAGGTGGCTTTCTTGCTATTACCTCGGATTTGTGGCGTTTGCGCGCCTTCACAGACCATCCGTCGCTCCGTATCGCCCATGTTACCCATGAAACTCCCTGAGATTGCTGAAAACGCTTTCGCAAGAGGCTGGTTGCCGAAATGATCCCAAGTGCTGCAAAGGTGGACCTCACAAACTGCGATCGTGAGCCCATTCAGATTCCCGGTAGCATTCAGCCGCATGGAGCCATGCTCGTCGTAGATCCGGACAGCTTCAAAGTGCTCTTTTCGTCGGAAAATTCGGGCGCTTTGACTGGATATGACGGTCCGGTCGATCAAGGCACACCTCTGGATGCGATCCTTGGGACGGTCGCCGTTCACGAGATCCGAAATGCCTGCGCCAGGTCGGGCGGCGGTGAAATCGCAGGCGTTGAGCTTGGCCTGCGACTTGGGCACAGGCGAGAACCAGTCGACGTTATTGCACACCGATACCAGGATCGCGTGCTGGTCGAGATCGAGCCTTCCCTCGATGGCGGGCAGAGTGCAAAAAAAGCGCTGGACCTCACACATTCGCTCGTCCGCCGCCTCGGCGTCGAGACTGAGCTCGCCAGCCTGGCGAGGGCCGGCGCGCGCCTCGTGCGAACCATGCTCGGGTATGACCGGGTGATGGTCTATCAGTTTCTCCACAATGGCGCGGGCCGCGTCATTGCGGAGGCGAAGAAATCGGGGCTGCAGAGCTTCCTTGGTCAGCACTTCCCGGCATCGGACATCCCTTATCAGGCACGGCGCCTATACGAACTCAACGCGATCCGAATGATTGGCGATTCCGGCTACACGCCGGTTCCCCTGCAGCCCGCGGTTCGACCGGGCGAGAAGCCCGTCGACATGTCGTTCGCCCAGCTTCGCTCGGTGTCGCCAATTCACTGCGAATATCTCCAGAACATGGGCGTCCACGCTTCGATGTCGATTTCGATCCTCGTCGACGGCGCGCTATGGGGGCTGATTTCCTGCCATCATGACAGTCCGCGGGTCGTGCCGGTTCCGTTACGGATCGGGGCCGAGCTTTTTGGCCATTATTTCTCGCTTCAGGTTTCGGTCGCCGAGCGGCGCGCGCATATCGTTGCGTCGGGTGTGGCGCGCGAGCGGCTCGACAAAATCCTGGCCGGTTTGTCTGTCGATGAGACGCTGCTCGAAGGGCTTCGCGACCACCTTGATGATTTCGCCGCCCTCTTCGATTGCAATGGCGTGGGTATCTGGGCGGAAGACCGTTGGGCATCAAGCGGGATAGCGCCCTCGGAAACAGAGGCGCTCTCACTCGTTCGATTTCTGGCCGGAGAGGGACGCGATCATCCGCGATCCGACCCTTCGAAACTGGGGCTGTGGCACACGCAGGATTTGCGGCAGATAACTGGGCTGAGCGGTTTTGGCGACGCTGTAGCAGGGGTCCTCGCGATTCCACTGACCTCGACACCACGCGATTATCTGCTGATCTTTCGAAGCGAGGAAGCGCACAAGATCGAATGGGCAGGCGAGCCGGTCAAAAAAATCCTCTCGACGCCGAATGGCGACCGGTTGACGCCGCGTGGCAGCTTCGAGACCTGGCGCGAAGATGTACGCGGCCGTTGCAAGCCTTGGACAGAGGCCGATCTCTCGGCTGCAGACACGGTGCGCACCTATTTGCGCGACGTCTTTCTCAAGCAGAGTGAGATCACCGCCGAAGAGCGGGGACGCCTCGATCATCGCCGACGCGTGTTGAACGACGAGCTCAATCATCGCGTCAAGAACATCATTACACTCATCAAGTCGATCGCAGTGCAAACGGGTGCGCACGCAGAAACCGTCACCGGCTATTCCGCTTCGCTCGAGGGGCGCTTGCGCGCGCTGGCATTCGCGCATGATCAGTCGCTGAGCGCGACAGTGGGTGGAGACCTCGGGACATTGATCGAAGCGGAGGCCGGGCTCCATCGCTACGCACCGGATGTCGAACGAGTCACAGCCGGCGGAGACAAGGTTCGGCTCAATGACCGCGCCTTCGGCGTTTTGGCGCTGGTCATCCATGAACTGATGACCAACGCTGCCAAATACGGCGCGCTGTCGGTGCCGAAAGGCCAACTCAACATCGAGTGGTCGTGCAGCGAAATCGAAGGATGCCGCGTCAGGTGGATCGAGACGGGCGGTCCGACGGTTGTCGCGCCGACACGCGAAGGCTTCGGATCGAAGCTGATCCAGACCACGATGGTTTACGACCTGGGAGGGAGGGCAGACATCTCCTACCCGTCGAGCGGGATGGTCGCCGATCTCCTCATTCCCGCCAAACACGTCTCGCTCGTCGGACAGCACGAGCCGGAAATCCAGGTCGCTTCGGAGAAGCCCGATGAAGACAGTCTTGCAGGAATGTCGGTCTTGCTGGTTGAAGACCAGTCGCTGATCGCACTCGACACCGAAGAGCTTCTTGGCCGCCTCGGCGCAAGGGAAGTTCGACTCTCGCCCGATGTGAGGCACGCCATTCTAAGCCTCAAATCGTTCAGGCCAGACGCAGCGATCCTCGACTTCAATCTCGGCGAGGAAACGTCGGAAGAGGTCGCCGATCACCTCGCGGCGATGGATGTACCGTTCGTTTTCGCGACCGGGTATGGCGACAGCGTAACGATTCCGGAACATCTGAGGATGGTGCCCGTCGTTCGCAAGCCCGTCAGCAAGGCCAGTGTGTCAGCACAACTTGCCAGAGCGCGGAGGCTTTTGGCTGGATCATGATAGCAAGAAATCGTGCGCGCGAGGCGCTCCGATCCGGCACCTTCGATTGCCATGGACGCGTCGACGAAATCTATTCCGCGGGGAGCCTGGGCGATGCGACCTCCTACGGGAATTTCCTGCGCGCCCAGGCCGCAGCTTATCTGCCGGTCGAAGCTGCACTCGACCATGCCGAAATAGCGAACTTTATTGAGGACTGGCCTGCGCGAATTAGAGGACCGCTACTCGCCGAAGATTTGACGGAGTTGGGAATCGACTGCCCGCCACCCGTCAGAACGCCCGTCCTCTCAGGTCGGGCTGACATGCTGGGCGCGCTTTATGTTCTCGAAGGCTCAAGGCTCGGGGGCAAACTGCTGAAGCGCTCGGTGCCTGCGCATTTGCCTGCCAGGTTCCTCGCCGGTGGCGCCCCGGCGTCGTGGCAGTCCCTGCTGTTGCTGATCGATAGCATGCTCGATACCGCAGAGCGCCTACGACGGGCGGTCGGCGCGGCGCGAGATATTTTCGCGTTATTCGAGGACAGCGGGAAGCTGTATCTTTAGGTTTAGGCCGCCGGCAGGTCGTGCGGTGGATGGCAACCATGAACACCGAGGTGCGGGCTTCCGCTACGGGTTGCGGACGTAGTTGGACATTCCGCTCGCGCCCGGTCCGCCGCCGTGCAGCATGAGCACCGGCGCGCCTCTTCCGGCTCGCGTGAAGCTGATCGAGCGATCACCAACTTGAACTGTGTGGTGCTGGGCCTGCCATCTCTCCATGGCAATAAATTACAGCGGCAGTCGCGTCGAAGAGACTCGATAGTAGAAATGCCAGCAATCGGCTCGGCCGGCGGCGCTGTTCTCAAGCGTGTTTCTCAACAACTGGTACCGCCGGACACCGGTAGCCAGCCGTCAAACATGAGCCGGATGCCGAGAACACGCTTGAGGGCATGCGCCGATGCCTTTAGCCGCGAACGGCCTGGACATTCGCACCGACCACCCGGCCACTAAAAAGGACATGGCCGCCGCCCTCACTCATCGGGAAGTTGGAGATGGTATTTCCGCGATCGATGGTTGACGGCCCACCTGCGGTCCGCCGAGATCGGAGACGCGCTCGATATCAGCGAGGTTTCCGAAACCGGAGCGCGAACTGGTCGGTTTTTCCGCGGATCGACGGGTCGAAAACCGCCGCTGTCCTGGGATCGGCAGGATTGCGCAGCGCGGACGATTCGCCATCCAGCACAAATCCCGCCGCCGCGACCTCGCGCTTGACCAAGGCCTCGTCGATCCGGTGCAACTTGTTCATACCCGCATCGTCAAGGCCGGGGCCCCCGCTATGATCGATGATCACATACAGACCGCCCGGCTTGAGCGCCGCGAAGACCGCCTTGTTGAGCGCCGCCGCCCCCGAAGCGCCGGCCCAGTTGTGGACATCATGATAATTTTGCGCCGTCCAGACCAGGTCGGCTTTCGTCGGGATTCCCAATGTCTCGGCGTTGGCAACGCCTTCACGCACATTGCCTCGACCCGACTCGCCGGAGACAGGGGGCGGGAGCGGTTTGCCTTTCAGACGATCGATCAGAAGCTGATCCATCTGCGCGTAAACCATACCCTTGGGGCCCCGGTCTCCGGATGAATGCGAGTCTGGATCATTTCCAGGCTCTTTAAATGACATCGCCGGGATATCGAACAGCGCTTGCAAACAGCGACACGCGACCGGTTCGTAGAGAGCGCGGCTCAACGCGGCCTCGCGTCCTTGTCAGCTCTGCATCGTGAGCCAGCCACGCGACAGGCGTCGGGAGGGTCACCTTGCCAAATTTTGCCAACGCGCCTATCTTTTCAGACATGAGCACGATGAACATTTCGCTGCCCGACGCGCTCAAAAGCTTCGTCGACGAACAGGTTGCCGGGCGCGGCTACAGCACCAGCAGCGAATATGTGCGTGAATTGATCCGCAAAGACCAGGACCGTCAGCGTCTTCGCCGGCTTCTCGTCGATGGCGCGGAATCGGCACCAGGCGCGCCGATTGACGCGGGTTATTTCGACACCTTACGAGCCCGGGCCCGTCAGGCGGGATGACGAGCAAGCGGATCGTCCCGCGCGCGTTGGCCTTATCGGACCTCGAACAAGCGGTCGATCATTATGCTGGCGAAGCTGGGCCGGACATCGCGTCAGGATTCGTCGATGCGCTCGAAGCGGCGTACCGCGCGATCGGAGAGCATCCCCGCAGCGGTTCGCCGCGCTACGCGCATGAACTCGATTTGCCTGGCTTGCGCCACCGCGCGCTTGGGCGCTTCCCCTATCTCGTCTTCTATGTTGAGCGCGACAACCATATCGATGTGTGGCGCGTCCTTGACGCGCGTCGCGACCTCCCCGCTTCGCTGACTGATACCGCGGTCAACTGACCCCATCGGATAGGCTCGCGATCGACGGCTTTAGGGGTATCCCGTGGCGGCCCAACGCGCCTGTATTTCAGAACTCCCCAAGCCCGCCCAAACCCGCTCGAACCGTATCACGAACATAAGACGGGCAGAGATGCGCATAGTGCTTGCGCATGATTCGCTCATCCGCGTGCCCAAGCGCCTCAGCGATCACCGCCATTGGCACGCCGGCCATGACAAGGGTCGAGCCATATGTGTGTCGCAGGATGTGAAATCCGGCCGGATCCACCCCCGCCCGTTCGCAAGTCTGCCGCATCGGCCTCACTTGATGTGACGGGCCGAAAGGAGCGCCTCGTTCGTTGGTGAACAGGTGGTCATCGGACTTCTTCTTGCGACACGTCTCCTTGAAGAAAGCCAGGCCCTTGTCCGTCAGATGAACGTGGCGCGGCCTGCCCCCCTTGGTGACCGGAAACAAGAGGTGAGTTCAACCGGTCAGAGCAACACCTTGTTGAGCCTATCAGCCGCCGTTTCGAAGTCGGGGGTCTTTCTGGGCCGCTGGTTGAGGCGCTGGGCAACAGCATTGAGTTGAGCTTGCGATATATTTGAAAAGTTGGTTCACGATCTCGACCTGATCGGGATTGTCGAGCGACGCGGCGGACAGCTCGAAGATCGCGTCGTCGAACGCCCATTTCTCCACGGGAGGTTGAGCGGGGGGTTGCCATGCGTTCGGTGGTTGTGGGGAAACGCTTTAGCCGAAGTTAGCGCCCATGCGCGAAAGCAACCGCCCGGCTCTAACCCCCGCCGGGTGAAAGAAATGGGGTCACGTCAGCCCCAGCGCAATGAGAGCCGGCCGCGAGGGGCTCCCGCGGCCGGCTCCGCTAGCGACCCGACTGAATGGGGGCCGGCGCTGGAAGGGCGCCTTCAATCCGTCGACAACTTGATGATCCTCGTGCACGAGGGTCGCGTCCCGAGACGTGGTGTAGGTCGCGACGGTAGCGAGACTGCCCGTCCGCGCGCTC
>APMI01031810.1_pt1 | contig 25115 bp, 28 predicted proteins | sample 667938 | NCBI WGS metagenome assembly APMI01 (sample SAMN01084076, study PRJNA167559) | wastewater metagenome | biome: Wastewater | place: Denmark: Ejby Moelle, Odense | collected 2011-11-28
TTTTAGCGGCTCGTCCCTTTACATTCTTTGACTTTTATCGGATATTTGTGATTCAATTAGGTACACATGCAACATCCCGACGGTTACGTGCGTAGCGAAATAGAACATGGCATCGCTACCATAGAATTTTATCACCCTGCCAGTAATTCATTGCCCGGCGCTATACTGGAAGACCTCGCAAAGACCATTAATGATATAGGTATAGATGAAAAAGTGAAAGTGATCATACTAAAAAGCCATGGTGACAGGGCTTTTTGTGCAGGAGCTTCTTTTGATGAACTGATGGCGATAAATAACGAAGCAGAGGGCAAAAAATTCTTCGGCGGCTTTGCGCATGTGATCAATGCCATGCGTAAATGCCATAAGCTCATCATTGGGCGCATACAGGGTAAAGCAGTGGGCGGCGGCGTAGGCCTGGCTGCATCGGTTGACTATGCAATAGCCAGCGAGGACGCGTCGGTAAAACTGAGTGAACTTGCCATAGGTATAGGCCCGTTTGTGGTAGGCCCGGCAGTGGAACGTAAGATAGGCCTATCCTGTTTTTCACAACTGGCCATTGATGCTACGGAATGGCGCTCAGCCGAATGGGCTAAAAAACATGGCCTTTACGCTGAACTGCATAAAACCACTGTCGACCTGGACCAGGCTGTAGCGGATCTTGCCGAAAGGCTGGCTCACAGCAGCCCGGAAGCTATGGCACAATTGAAAAAAATATTCTGGCACGGCACCGAGCACTGGGATACGATCCTTTCGGACCGGGCAGCGATAAGCGGAAAACTGGTGCTGAGTGATTTTACACGAAATGCAATCAATAAATTCAAAGCGAAGGCAGCTAACTAAAGCTTTAGCAAACTGTCAAAACGGTTACGCCCCGCCTGATATATTTCCAGCCCCACGGTTAAAGCCACGGGGCTAATTTTTTAATGCCTATTCTCAACAGTGTCAAGGAATACCTTTTCGTAGGCGTCTACTATACCCTGCCAGGTGTATTTGCTTCTTATCTTTTCAAGATTGTTTTCTATAAACCTGTTGTATGCCTGCTTCCCCCTGAGTTTGTGTATGACAGATGCAATATCAGCAGGACCTGTGAAATAAAATGCATCCTCACCAAGCACGGTCCGGTTGAATACATTGTCGTTGGCTGCAATGAGTGCGCTTGAAGCCATGGCTTCAAGCAGCGAAGGGTTTGTACCACCCACTGAATGGCCATGAAAATACAACCATGAGTAATAGCGAAGATTGTTGATGATATTAATATCGTAGATACCGCCTTTAAACAGGATACTGCTATTGCCTCCGTATGTATGAACCAGGTATTGGCCAAATTTATTGTCGGTCTTACCTATTATTACCAGGGGTTCCTGGCGCCCGGCTTGCAGGTAACCCTTTATAATGGTCTCGATGTTATTTTCAGGCTCCATGCGGGCCATCAGCAAGGAGTAGCTGTAAGGAACGAGTGAATAGCTTGCTAGCACACCTGCATCGGGGCTATCAAATACCTCCGCACCATATGGTATGAACACGGAAGGCAGCTTGTATTTATCCTGCAGGTATTGCTGTATACCTATAGAATCGGCTATCAAAGCGTCCGCATTTACCGCAGCCCATCTCTCGGCACGTTTCAGGAACTGCTGCACATATTTATTGTACTTGCTTCTTTTCCACTCCAGTCCGTCCATGTTAACAAGGTTTACGGCATCTCTTGGCCAGAGCTTGTACCAAATACTGCTGCTGGTGTAACCCAATTGCAGCAGCACATCAAAGTTTCGCTTGCGGGCATCAATAAAGCAGTTCCTGTCGTAGATGAACTGGCCGAAGGTGCCCATCTTATCTTCGGGGTCTTTGCAATGAATGATGTGAACACCACGCCAGTTGTCCTGCTGGTATTCGTGGCTATGTGAATTGTACACATATACCTGATGGCCTTTTGCCACCAGGCCCAGGGCAAGGTACTCTGCGCACTGCTCAAACCCACCATACCTGTTGGGTATGCCGCGCGTGCCCGATATGCCAATTTTCAATTGGCGGCTCATTTGGCTGAAGGTTTTATACCTAAAACTTCTTTGTACCCTTTCAGTGTTTCTTCAGCAGCTTTTGCCCAGGTAAAGTGTGTTAAAATATATTTCCTGAATTGTTCATCATATGGTGCACTGAAGGCCGCATCGACCGCCTGCCTGATAGATACAGGATCTTCAGGTTCGCAATACCATGCATGGTCACCAAAGTAATCGCGGGTATCGCCCCTGTCGGTCACCACTATATTACAACCCATTACAGCCGCCTCCAGCGAAGAAAGGCCGGTTGTTTCAAAATAACTTGGTAGCACATGTACCTTGGCGGAGCGGTACATTTCAAAGAGTTCTTCTTCACTTAGCCATCCTGCAAAGTGGATGTTTGGCCCGGCCTCCTTTTTACACTGTTCAAAATAGCCAATGTTATTCGGCGACGGCCTGCCGGGTATAAAGACCTCGTAAGGGCTATCGTTCAAGGCACGAACCAGGTTCAATTGATTTTTCCTACCTTCGATACGTGCTGCGCAAAGCACTGCATTGGCATACTTCTCATTCAGCCCGTCACGCTTTTCCGCCACTGCTGCATCTATCCCGTTTGGCACTACATGATATTTATGGTGCACTTTGTATTTGTCGGCAAAGCGCCTGTATTCACTTTCAGAATTCGGCAATAAAATGCCTGCATGCTGCGCCACATACTTTACTGATTTTGCATGGCCCCAGAGGAAGTACTCTTTACTCATTATTTTTTCCCCGTTCTTCAGCCACCTTGCAATAGCCTTTATATACTCTATGCTGTCTTCCGAGAATACCTTGTTCATCCATTTCCTGATCCCGGCTTGGGCAGTTTTTTCAAATGCTCCGTAGTCGAGGAAGATCGTGGATACAGCATTGGGTTTGCCTGATCGCTCCATATGGCATATAATATCTGCGGGGCGGATGATGTTGAAAAAATGCAGCAGGTCGTATTCGCTGTATGGTATCGACTTGTCGGTAGTGAATATATCCACAGCCACACCCAGCTCGCGCAGGTAATGTGCGGTCATGTCTATCTGCTTGGTATCTCCACCGGGTGAAGTATATAGTGTAGCGCGCGATATAAAAGCGACCTTCATTTACTATTTTTTTGACCTATTGTAGACAGCTTCCACCAGCTTCTGCGGCATGAAAGAAAACAAATATAGCATGTAAGGTTCTGCTTTCTGCGGCATTATTGAAATAGCTTGTTTAAAATGGGCACGGGCCTTAACAGGATCATGCCTGTTCCACAAGTATTTCTTGCCTATCATGCTGTAGTAGGCAGCCTCTTTGTACTTTTTTATATCCTGGTGCTTTATTATTTCTTTCAGTTCAGCTGCATCTTCATCGCTCACCACCCCACTCTTTACCGAGCGGTATTTTATTTTCATAAAGCGCTCGCCACGCCATTTTTCATCAATAGTCACCGAACCGGGGTTAAAACGGTGCTTGATAAGTGGCTTATCCAGGTTCCTCACTTCACCATACTCAAAAAAGTGCGTCCAGAATATATGATCTTCGAAATGAATGGCCCCTTTGGGGTAGCCACCTATCTTCAAAGCCACGTCCAGCCGGTACATTATGGTTGGATGGTCGAAGGGGGATATTTCCAGTATTTTTTGCTTTAGCCCGGCAGTATCGTATGCGGGAGGTTGCCATTCGAATAGGTAATTGCCATCTTTATCTATATAGTCGGAGGCTGCACCTAAAAGCACGCAGGCAGGATGTTGCTGCATATAGTCGTACTGTATCTTCAGCCGGTCGGGATAGCACACATCATCTGCATCAAAACGGGCTATATACCGCCCCCGGGCCAGTTGCAGGCCGTAATTCAGGGCCTCTATAACCCCTTTATTCTCCTGCGTATATAAACGTATGCGCCCATCGCTATAACCGTTAATTAATTCTTCGGTATTATCCGTCGACCCGTCATTGATAATGAGCAGCTCAAAATCGCCATAGGACTGAGCTAATACACTGTCAATAGCCTGGCATATGTAGGGACCGGCGTTATATGCCGGCATTAATACTGTTATCGGTACCCGGGTCTCCATTCTTTCTTTCGCGGACAAAAATATCCATAAACATCAATAGCTCGAAAAAAACTGTGAGCGTTATCATCTCAAACCAGTATTCGTAGCCAAAAAACAGGAGCACTATGCATAACAGATACCTGCCATAACTCATCTTGCCGCGGTGTTTCCAAAGATATCCAGGATAAAAAACAAAGAATAATAATAAGCCTGCCAGCCCGTATTCACCCAGTAGCTGGTCATATACATTATCGGGCATATTCATTACAGAGTGCTCAGATGCCGAAAGGGAATAGTAATACAGGATATTATACAGGTGGTACCTAAAAAAATCCCTGCTTATATAATTGTATTGGTCCGGGTAGCTGCCCTCAATGCCAAGGCCTGTAGCTTTTATGGCCAGGTGTGAGGAGAAATTACCCATGCCTGCCCCGGCCGGCCAGTTTTGCGGGGCCTGAAAAATGTAAAAGATCGTTTGTTTAAATCCATATAGCTTGCCAGGCCCGGCAACAAAGTGAAGGGGGGTGCTATCAGCAGGAAGGCCATACCACTTATTCATTGCCCGGCCTATTGCTTCACTGCTTAGTACGCTGTGCCTTTTCGCAGTATCAGTTGCCGACTCTTGTTTAAGCGCAGCAAGCTCACTGCTGTAGTACTTATACGTACTGTCCTTCACCGCAAGCCTGAAGAAAGCTTCCTTATGTTCTTTATAATAAAGTTCCCGTTCGCTGAGCGGCCCATGCGCACGTTGCGAAAAAATTTTGATGAATACCTCTTCTATATAGATAATGTTTCGGGGGCTTACAAACCAGTACATGCCTATAGTGCTTATGAAAAGGACGGCAGCCCTAAGCTTCATAGGCCTCCCTTTCACAAAAATGCAAAGGATCATTAGCGTAAAGAGCAGGCACAATAGCGTAAGGTTGGTAGTGCACAATACCATAGTAAGCAGGCAGACAAAAAGCCAGCGCCACTGTTTTTGAAAATAAAAGAATAAAATACCAAGCGTAGCTATAGCGCCATTTACTACAGAGGTGTTGCCTGTGAGGCCTTTTATGTAATCTCCCGTTGATATGCCATATTGCTCTGCGGCATCCTGGTACCAATAGGGCATGATGTTTTGCGAGGAGTACATAATGAACAGTAACTGCCCGAGGGATACAGCAAGGTTTATCGCAAAAAATATTTTTAAAGTTGCCTTTAAGCTTTCGTAACCGACCTGCCTTGCAAACACCAAAGTCAGCCAGGAGGCAGCGGCAGCAAGCAACCATATTCCTGTGCCAAAAAGATACGCGTACTTGTAATTACTATCATGAAAGGAGCCATGGATAAGCGCTCCCGCCATCCCGACAATTGGCATCAGCAGGTAAAACACCGTAAGCCCCGTTGAGGCCTTGCGTAATGGATATTTCTTGTAGAGTAAATAACAGAAGTATAAGGCTACTGCGGCAATCTTCACATACAGCTTTACATTGGTAACACCTGTAAGGAACAGGAGCAGGGGCCAGTCAGCAACAGTCCATATAGTAGTTGGCGCTGATCTGTAAGGTCCAGTCGATATACTATGTTGTTTCAATTACCTGTATAAGTGATTGTAGTACTCAATATAGCGCTTTATCAATGCCTTTATATCATACCTGGCCGTTATTTTTACCTGCCCTTGTTTTGCCATTTCGGCGCAGGCTGTAGCGTCCTTTAACAGGTAAATGATCTTCCGGCTCATATCATTAATGTCATCCGGTTCTGTAAGCAGGCCGTCTATGTCCTCATTTATCAATTCCGGACCTGAACAGCGCCTTGTATAAATAACCGCCGTTCCACAGGCCATTGCCTCCATAGGCGCCAGTGCAAAAGACTCAGCATAGGATGGAAAAATTGCTACATTTGCTTTTGCCAGGGCTTCATACAAATCGCTCTTACCTATGTGCCCCGGGAAGTGAACGGTCTTCTTCGCCGACGGTGTCAGTAAAGCACTCACTTTTTCTACAGGCCCTTTTCCGCATATTACCAGTTTGGCACCAGGTATCGTCGCATTTACGAGGTTCCATGCTTTCATAAGCTGGTAAATGCCCTTGTTCTCGTTCATGGTGCCTGTGAAAATAACAGTACCTCTTTCTTTCTCCACAACCGGCACATTGGGAATATGGATACCATTATACAAAACGGTTACTTCCTTTTTACATTCCAGGTACTCTACCGTCTTTGCAGCATTGTATTGACTTACACTGCACAATGCCGTTGCCTGCTCCAGTACATCATGCTCCATCTGCCATATATGCCGGGGCACTTCCTGCTTATTCTCCTTCATTATATAGGTCATGCAGCCGTGCATCTTAACAACCACCGGTTTTGAGAGTTTCGGGAAAGGCACATAGGAATTGCAGAAGCGCATGTAGTCGTTATAGTCCGGCATCTCGATAAGGTCAATGTGATGCTCCCGGATCAGCTCCTCTATGAAAGCTTTGTACCCAGGCAGGCTGCGCTCTATGTCCTTCTGCCATATGCCCGACATTTTGAACAGCTTGTATACAGCCCTTACAGGCAAAGAGTCCTGTTTAATAAACCGTGCTGAGGACAATCCCCTCCTGAAGCGATAGACCTTCACTCCTTCATCTTCAAAACTGTCCTGTCCTCCATAGCCCCAGTCGTAAAAACCTGCGACCACAACCTTGTGCCCCTGCAATACCATCTCGCGCGCTACCGACTGCACCATGGTGCCTATGCCCCCATGCCTGCCGGGCGGATATTCGTCGCAGAGGTAGAGGATGTTCATCGCCTCATGTACAGTTTTACAGTATTAATATGGCGCTTACCAATCTGCTTGAATACAACCGCCAGCGTGGTGTATACGATCAATGCAAAGCACAGGCGTAGTATGATGATGTCCGTAACAAAAACGCTCAGGTAATAGGTGCCAGTACCTATAAGGCCGAATATGAACAGCGGCAGCAAGGAGAAACTCATCACGCTTTTCTGCACCAGCCTGTAGTACCCGCCGGTTTGCACCAATACAGTCGCCATATATGCAATAGCGGCGCCAAGGCTGCCATACAAGGGTATGAGTACAATATCCAGTACCAGGTTGGTCACCGCACTTAGTATCGCGATCTTCAGGATATCGTTGTACTTCTTGTTGGCAAAATTGATGGTCCAGAGCAGGTTGATGAAAAACTGGAATGGAATACACATGGAAAGTATAAAAAACTGCAGCGCATTTGACAATCCGTATTTGCCATGGGTCAATTCGCCCACCCAGGGCGTCCAAATGATATTGAGGCATAAGGGTATGCACATGGCAAGAAATACTTCCACCGAAAAGAACTGGTTCAGCTGGTGGCGTTTTTCCCTGTTCAGACCATTGCCCTGCGATAATAGCCGGGCGAACTTTGGCAATATTACAGGCGCTATCACCATAATGGGCATAGTGGCTATCTCGTATGCACGGTAGGCAAAACTATAATCGGCAGTGGCCACCTTAGTACCCAATACGCCCAGCAATATCCAGTCCATGCGTGATAAACTGGAATTAAATATAACGGTGAAGTACGTGGGCAGGGCCTCTTTGATGAGCTTCCTATAGGCGGCAAATTTAAAATCGAAATGAAAATCAGATCGCCTCAATACATAAAATGCCAGTGCTGCCAATTCGAAAATGGAGCAGCCTATCAATATGCGCACCACATCCTTAATGGTCAGCATATTGCTGGTGATGTACCATATGGCAGTAATGATCTTTAGTACATTGCTGGTAAAGGCTATCACACCATAAGGAGTAAAGCGTTCCTTGGCATTCAGGAAGGACTTAAAGGGGGTACCGATATAGACTAAAGCCTGTGCACAGAAAAACCATGGCAGTAATTTCAGTGTTTTTTGCTGGCCTATTATGAGGCTGGCTGCGTATAACACCGCAAAGGCGATAAGTGAACTAAGGACAGCATGAAAGAGATATGCACTTGCAGCCCAGTCCGATGTTCTGGAAGCCGCTATCCGCCGGATGACTATTTGCTCCAGCCCAAAGCTGAGTGCCGTGGTAATGAACATGGCCAGGGCATTGTACCAGCTCATTACCCCGAAATCCTCTTTAGGCAGGTTGAGCGATACCACATAAAAAAAAACAGCCCCCAATACCTGTACAGCTATGGCCTGCAGGCCTGATGAGAAGAAGCTTTTAAGTAGGCTGTGTTTCACTTTAGTAGCAGGCAAAGAAGCTGCAAATTTACTGCTAAATCTACTACATTTGCAATCATGTTAAAAGCAGAATGGACAAAACAATTACAAAACTACCTCTTGTGTGTTTTGGTGTTCTGCATTCCCTTCTCCTTCAGTCTCATCAGCATTTCCATAATACTGCTTTGCCTTGCCTGGCTGCTGAAAGGCGACTTCAAAGGGACATGGGAGAACCTGAAACGAAGGAAGGTGCTCTGGCCTTTCATCATATTCTACCTGCTTCATGCCATCAGCTATTTTTATAGTACCGATAAAGCACAGTCCGCCTTTGATCTCGAGGAGAAGCTCTCCCTTATCATCCTGCCGATTGTAATAGGTGCGGGTATGAATATCAAAGAAGAACTTGCAGAGCGCGTGTTCTTCTCTTTTGCATCCGGCATCAGCGCCCTTGCATTATTCTGCCTGGGGCGTGCTGTATTTACCTTCCTGGTGCATCATACGTCCTCACAGTTCTACTACCACGAGCTTGTATTTGGCTTTGATGCGAATGCGGTATATGTGTCCTGGTATGCCATTTTCTCATTACTGCTGCTCTTGTTCTTTCCCTGGGATAAGTTTTTCAACGGCCGCAGCAAGTACCTGCAGACCTTCTACATTATTATCCAGCTTTGCTTCCTGGTATTGTTGGCCTCTAAAACGCTGATAGCCCTTTTCTTCCTTTTACTTGTCCTATATGGAGCACCACGCTTCCTGAATTTTAAAAAGCTGGGCTTCAAGGAACTTGCAGTTCTTATCATTGGGGCCGCAATAGTAGCCGTGCTGGTCTTTACCGACAATCCAGTTAAGCAACGGTATACCGATGTATTGAAGCATGACCTTAATAATGCTAATGCCAGCGACTCCTCCGTTAGCAAAAACTCGGGCAATCTAACCCTTCGCCTCTTTTTATGGCGTTTAGGTATGGAAAATGTGCGCGAGCATAATTTATGGTGGTATGGTGCCGGCAATGGCGATGTGTCGCTATTACAGAATGCCAAGCTCGATCAGCATGGTATAGGCAATATCTATACAGAAGAAGGCCGCTCGAACCTGTACAATGTGAACCTGCACAATATGTACCTGGAGAGCCTGATCATGATCGGCTTACCGGGCTTGCTATGCCTGCTTATCATCGTCTTTTCACCTTTTTTATATTATAAAAACAACAAATACAGACCGCTATATATGCCGTTTTGCACCATTAGCGCCATTTTCCTGTTCCAGGAAGCTGCCCTGCAAACCGAAGCCGGCATTGTATACTACATTTTATTCATGCAAATATTCATTTCTGTATATTATTCTAATACACATTTAGAAAAACATTAACTATCTTAGTTAAAGAATCTAGAAATTATTTCAGAACTTTGCCCCTGCTTAATTTTGACACGATTTTTGCGGTAATAAGCTGAGTTCGCAATACGGCTCAGTTTTTAGAAAGTAATGGAACATCCAATAAGTTTTAATGTCCCGGTAGAGAGTAACACTTCGCAAAAACCACAGGCGAAGAGCTCGGATATTGCCGAGATACGCGAGATGTTCCGCGAAATGAGCCAGCGGTATATGGTCTATAAGCCATCCCCTTATTACCTGGGTTTGAAAAGGGTGATGGACGTGGCCATTTCCATGATATTTATAATACTTGTAATGTCGTGGCTCTTCCCGATAGTAGCTTTGTTGATAAAACTTACCTCCAAAGGCCCCATCTTCTTTATCCAGAAACGTACAGGGTATAAAGGGGTTGAGTTCGACTGTTATAAGTTCCGCACCATGTATGTAAATGATGATGCCGATACGGTGCAGGCTACCTACAACGACAAACGCATTAGCCCAATAGGCAAGTTCCTTCGCCGCAGCCATATCGACGAAACAGCACAGTTCTTTAATGTCCTGCTGGGTGATATGTCCATAATTGGTCCAAGGCCGCATATGCTGTATCACACACGTTATTACGCTACACACATACCTTATTATAACCTACGCCACGAGGCACAACCCGGCCTTACAGGTATGGCACAGGTAAAAGGTTATATAGGTGAAATAAACGTGGAGCGGGAACTGCGCAAACGCATACAGTGGGACATCTACTACCTGAAGAACCGCAGTATTTCACTTGACATCAATATTATCCTGCACACCGCAAAGGCCGTTGTTTTTAAGATTTTCAGGTCGCTCATAAGGTCTAAAGAGTGACCGCCTTATACTTAACAATTTCTATACTTTGCGGTATGGTTTTTTCGTGGTAATTTTTACACAAATTATTACACATCATGCCTGAAATTATCGCAGCTACCGATTTCTCCGACATTGCAGAAAATGCAGTAAGATATGCATGCAACCTGGCCAAAGCCCGCGAGGGATCTGTAATAGTAGCACATTCATTTATTATCCCGGTGGCTTTTAGTGATACGCCTATGCCTGTTATGCCTGTGGATGAGGGACGGGAAATAGCCGAGGAAAGGATGGTGACGCTCATTCATAAATTACAGGCAGAATTTCCGGGCTTGCCAATTACGGGCAGGGTAATGTATGGTGATGTGGTGGATAGCCTGCAGGAATATATTGAGGAAGAAGAAGTAAATCCCTGGCTGATCGTATTGGGCAATAGCGATGTGGATGATGATAGTGCAGTATGGCTGGGCAGCACCGTGCTCAATGCCCTTAAAAATATGCCTTGCCCTGTTATGGCAATACCGCCCGGCCTAAGCTACAGCCCCGTGAGAAAGATCTGTTTCACTTGCGATGTAAAGCATGTTACCGATCACCTGCCTTCGCAGCAGCTACTTAGCCTCATTGAAGAAACCGGCGCTGAGTTGCATGTATTGAACGTGGGCCACAGTAACGAAGGGATAACTGCCGACACCATAATGGAGAATGAAGAGCTGCATATGTACCTTGCAGCTGCCGATCCGCAATACCATTTTGTGGATAGTAAGGACATAGACACTGCCATACAAGATTTCATCACATCAAACCAGGTAGACTGGCTGGTGGCCATACCGCACAAGCATTCCTTCTTTGAGTTTCATAAAAGCCATGTAAAAGCTATGGTGCGTATGACACACATACCATTAGTTGCATTGCACGATAAATAATTGTTGGATATTCCCCTCCTCCTTTGTAAGAGGTCGGGGGAGGTCTTAATCTTTTTCCTGCTCTTCTTGTTTCTTTTCTTTCCGCTTTTGCACAAAATGCTTAGCTGCCTTAAAGCCAAGTTCCGCAGCTTTCCATTTCAGGTAACCTCCCAGCAGCTCTTTCGCCACGGGGATAATAACCTTATTCCTGATCTTCTTGCCTGCGAAAGCTTCTACCGGTTTGGCCACTATTTTGAAGATATCGCTGATATCAACCACCCCGAGCAAGCCTGATAGCATGCCCAGTACGCCATCTCCTGCAGTTTCCTCAGTTTGCTCTTTCTCTTTCTTACTTTCTTTCTTATTCTTTTTGCCAAAGGAGGGCAGGGATGGCATTACGCCATCAAATGAAAAGAGCTCTTCTATATCTGCCTGGTCACGGCGCAGCATCAGCGCAGCTTTTTCGCGCTTCAGTTCTTCTATGCTGTGCAGTTTCTTAGGATATAGCCTCATAAAGAATGGTGGATTATTTGTTGTCTTCTTTTGGCTTGTCGTCCTCATCAGCCTCACTCAGCTTGGCGATGAATATGGTCGCGAATCTATTGATGATCGATTTGCGGGCTGATACCAATATGAGCAGGCATATTACATATACGCCGAACGTCATGAAATAGCCACCCATACGCGAGTCGATCAGCTCTGCAAAAAATTCGCTAAGCCCAATACCTAAAAATATAAGTATAGGCAGCAGCAGGCTTAATACAACAAAGGTGAAGACAAGATAACCCAATATATGCGAGGTACGCTCTATAAAGCTCAATTTAGCGAGCTGCACGCGCACTTCTACATACTCAGTTATCTTGTCTTTCCACTTTGTAATAAAATTCATACGGATCTTTAATGGTTAGCTGTTTAGTGTGCTCTACGACTTAGCTGTTGTAGATCTCTTCTTCAAGGTCCTGGCCTTTTTTGCTCAGCTTTGATTTCAGATCGCCAAGGCGGCCTTTCAATTTTTCTATTGTTTCCTGGCGGGTGTCTTTATCTGTTGCCAGTACATATCCCACTGCCGCACCTATGGCCGCGCCAATGAGCAAGGTAGCTACGGTTTTACCTGTGTTTGCCATGATTCTGAGTTTTATTTTGTTTGTAAATGATCTTGAACACAACAAAGCTAATAAATATCATGCCATACTTTCGCCCTTATATAGCGCAAAATGACCAATATCATCTAAACTTAACAGTTTTTAGGCAATTGCTAATCAACGTCATAGGTCATTCCTGGCCTGGTAGTACCTGTTGCCCTCTATGTATTCCCGTACGGCATCGGGCACTATGTAGCGTATCGACTTCCGCTCTTTTACCAGGTCGCGAATGTATGTGGCGGATATATCCAGCAGGGGGGCTTTGAGTATGTTCACGTCAGCCCCATGGGTATCTTTCACCTCAAAGCCCGGCCTGTTGTACACTATAAAGGAATAACGCGAGGTAAGCTGTTCAAAATTCTTCCAGCGGTGTATGTTCTGAAAACTATCTGAGCCCATGATGATTGAAAAACGCTCCAGCGGGAACTTCTCACTCAGGTAAGTTAAGGTATCTATCGTGTATGATGGTTTGGGCAGATGAAACTCCACATTGCTGGCGCGGAACTTGGGATTGCCTTCTATTGCAAGGTTCACAAGGTGTATCCTGTCGTATTCATTGAGCAGCGAGTGGGCTTCCTTCAGCGGGTTGTGCGGCGATACCACGAACCATACTTTGTCTATCTCTGTATGTGATACAATATGGTTGGCTATAATTAAGTGGCCGGTGTGGATAGGATTAAAACTGCCGAAGTACAAGCCGATATGCATAATGGCAAATCTACTAAAAAGCCCTTATCCCGCTAAAGCAACAAGATTAATAAAATATAAAGGCTGTATTGGCCCGAAGTGTCACAACTTTCCGTTTTTGACTTTTGAATTAAACTATGGTCACCAGTATCTTCTCCGCGTCCTTTTTGCGGATGCTCAGGTAATAGCCTGCTATCTGTATGGCCAATGGGTCGCCCATGGGAGCTATCATCTCCACCCAAACCGGCTCGCCCGGCACACAACCCATTTCCATCAATGTAAGCTGAAAATCGCTCTCTTCATGCGATTTTATGACCGCGCGTACGCCCGAAGGCAACTGGGAAAGGCGTACTACCTTATCTTCCAACACATTCATCAGCACAAAAGTACGATTAAATCCCCTGCTCTTAAAAAATGTTCCGAACTTCGCGCAAAATCTTTTGAATGCCCGCAAGGTTCCATCAGCTGGATATTGATGCTAAATTGAAGGACAAAAGGATGCTTTCAGCTTTCCTGGATGGCCTGATAAATAAACATTTAAAAGATGTGAGAAAAGTGGGCCTGAACTACATTTTCTGTACTGACGGGTACCTGCTAACAATGAACCGGCAGTTCTTAAAGCATGATACCCTAACCGATATCATTACTTTTGACCTTAGTGAAAAGACGGGCGAGCTGAACGGGGAAATATACATAAGCGTGGAAAGAGTGAGGGAAAATGCAGAAAAATTCGGTGTTACCTATAACGAAGAGCTGCATCGCGTCATTTTTCACGGTGCCTTACACCTTTGCGGTTTTGGCGATAAGAAAGAGGCAGACAAAATAGAAATGCGCCGCATGGAGGATAAATGCCTGCGCACTTACTTTAAAAACTAAACATGCAACCTGATATACTATACGAAGATGCCGACCTGGTGATCGTGAACAAACCCGCCGGTTTGCTGGTGATACCCGACCGGTTCAATTCTGCATTACCATCGCTGAACAGGGTATTGGAGACATACTATAAGCAACATGTATGGGTAGTGCATCGCCTGGACAGGGAAACCAGCGGTACCATATGTTTCGCAAAGAACGAAGAGACGCATAAATATCTGTCAGCACTCTTCCAGGAGCATAATATCAGTAAATACTACCTGGGCCTGCTCAATGGCCGGGTAATACCGGAAGAAGGCAGGGTGGAGAAAGCGATCATCGAGCATCCCCATGTAAAAGGCAAGATGGTGACTGCCAAAAAAGGTAAAGCCTCTATTACCGACTACAAGGTGGTGGAACAATGGCCTTTGTACTCCCTCGTCGAGTTCCAGATACATACAGGCCGCACGCACCAGATAAGGGTGCATATGCAGTCTATAGGGCATTCTATCGTTTGCGATGAACTATACGGCGACGGCAAACCCTTCTACCTGTCCACCATCAAACGCAAATACAAGCTCTCCGACCACGATGAAACAGAAAGGCCGCTGTTAAGCAGGCTGGCACTGCATGCATCACGGCTCGAGTTTAAAAAGGCTGACGGTACCGAAGTAAAAGCAGAAGCTCCCCTACCGAAAGACATAGCAGCCTGCATCAAGCAACTGAACAAATGGGCCGGCGGTACTAAAGAAACCACAGAAACCTTCTAATTTCGACCTTTTAAGCAATTAACTATATTTTTGAATTTGAATTTTGACTTTTGACTTAACATGGGACACAGATCAAACATTAATATCCAGGTAGAGCTGGATGAAGAAAAAGTACCGGCCACTATTGAATGGAACGCACCCGATGGCGGTGTGGAAGGCATGCAGAAAGCCAAGGCTATACTGCTGGGCCTTTGGGATGGCGATGAAAAATCGGCGCTGCGCATAGACCTCTGGACGGGCAAGATGATGGTGGACGAAATGAACGATTTCTTTTACCAGACATTTTACCAAATGTCCGACACATACCTGCGCGCTACCAAGAACGAGGAACTGGCAAATGAGATGAAAGCCTTTGCAAAGACCTTCCACGAGAAAGCGATCAAGGCACTTGAGGCGGAGAATAAATAATAATAGTAACCGATCAAAAATTAACTAGTCAACTAATTAACCAATTACATTATGTCTCTCGAACAAAAAGTAATGGAAGAAATGAAGACGGCTATGAAAGCCAAGGACGAAGCAGGCCTTCGCACCCTTAGGGCCATCAAAGCTGCCATACTCATCGAAAAAACTTCCGAGGCCGGCGGTAAAGACCTTACCGAGGCCGACGAAGCAAAAATGTTGCAAAAGATGGCCAAGCAGCGCCGCGACTCGCTCGAAATATTCGAGAAGCAGGGCCGCGAAGACCTTGCCGCTAAAGAGCGCGAAGAGCTAAGCATACTGGAGCGCTTCCTGCCCAAACAAATGAGCACCGAGGAACTGCATGCAGCACTTAAAGGCATTATAGCGCAGGTGGGTGCCAGTTCCGCAGCCGATATGGGCAAGGTAATGGGCGTAGCCAGCAAGCAGCTTGCAGGCCAGGCCGATGGCAAAGCAATATCCGAAGCAGTAAAGCAATTGCTGTCTTAATTCATCTTCATCTATGGTGCTTGATGTCCTTGGGATCACGATAATCATTATATTTTTTATACGCGGCTACATGAAAGGTATCATTGTAGCCGCGTTCTCTCTTTTGGCTATCGTGCTGGGCATTATTTGTGCGCTTAAATTATCCAACACACTGGCCGCATGGCTGCTGGAGAAAGGCTACGTCACTTCAGGCTGGGGACAGCTGATAAGCTACGTGGTACTTTTTCTTGGCGTGGTCATACTGGTACGCTTTGTTGCTAAGCTTATTGAAAAAAGTATGCAGGCTGTGTTTCTTGGCCTGGTCAACAAGCTGATAGGCGGCCTGCTGTATGCATTTATGGCTGCACTGGTCTGGAGTTCGCTTTTATGGATATCCAACCAGATGCATCTTATAGAGCCGGAAACGATCGCGGCCTCAAAAACATACCAATACCTCACACCAATTGCGCCATGGGTATTTGATCATATTGGCAAAGTGCTGCCATTTGTCAAGAACATCTTTACCGACCTGCAGCATTACTTCGATGGCGTGAACCAAAAACTACCCGACCATGTGGGCACTCATCGATAATTACGACTCATTCACCTACATACTGCTGCACTACCTGCAGCAGGTAGGCGCCGATTGCGAAGTATATCGCAACGATGAGCTGAGCTTGCAGCAATTAATAGACAAGAGTCCCGAACGCCTCATCATATCCCCCGGCCCTGAAACACCTTTGCAGGCTGGTATTTGCATGTCGGCAATAGGTTACTTTCATGATAAGATACCCATACTGGGTGTATGCCTCGGCCACCAGGCATTGGGCATGTTCTTTGGTGCAGAGCTCACACAAGCCCCCCGCCCCATGCATGGGAAAACAAGCCTTGTGGCGCACAATGGCCATACACTATTTAATGATATCCCCGATCCTTTCATCGTAATGCGCTATCATTCCCTCACGCTCGAAAAGCTGGACAATAAAGAACTGGAATGCATTGCCACCTCAAATGATGACAGCTGTATCATGGCCATAGCCCACAAAAAATACCCTTCCCTCGGTGTACAGTTCCATCCCGAATCTGTCGGTACTGAGCATGGGCTACAGCTTTTGAAGAATTGGGTTAGTTTATAGCTTTAACTTCAATCCCCCGTTAAACACAAAACCATCCAAAGGAGCATAGATATCCTTGAACTGTGGATTGTCCAGGCTGCCCGTATATATTGTCCCATACCTGCTCTGCCGGCTGTCCAGCATATTCTCAAAGTTGATGAATAGCGAGAACGCGTGTATTGTCTTTTCCACCATAAAGCCACACAACCAATAATCCCGGCCGGTACTGCCATCACCCAATTTCTGCGGACTATAATAATAAGCTTCCAGGCCCACCCGCCATTTATCTTCCACCTCATACATAAGTACAGAGTTGGTATGGTGCTGCGGCGTAAGCGGCGTTTCCCGCGTTATACCTCCCTGGTGTATATGCGAGTGCGTATAGGTGTAGCCAAGGAACAGTTTAAAGTGTTTGTATCCCAGCTTTATGTTCGTTTCAGCTCCCTGCGCATCAATATGCCCCGGTATGTTACTGAAGCTGTACAAGCCATTGCTCTGCGCTATAAGCATCAACGGATTATTAAGATGGGTGTAGAAGAACAGCTGGTTCACCGAAAAAGATATCTTGCCATCGGCAAAGGAGGTCTTGTAATTTGCATCCCAGTTTATGCCATAGCTGCGCTCCAACTTATTACTATCTGTACTTATAGGCAGCACATTTTGATACTGTATCCTTTCGCTTTCCTCTGTGAAGATGGTTGGTGTTTTATAGCCAAGGCCACCGCCCAGGCGCGAGGATAGATGAGCATTCGCCTTGTACAGGACAGACAGGCGCGGCAGCAAAGAGAAACCATAGTCCATAACATAGTCGCCGCGCAGGCCGCTTTCTATGAACAGCTTTTTATTCACATCCCAGGTGTTCTGTACAAATGCGCCTATGGTGTTTTGCTGGTAATCCCGCAATGGCAAGGCTGTCAGTCGCTTCTCGGCAAAGCCATCCGTAAGCAGGTTGCCGCCGGCCACCCACTCCAGCTTCTCTTTTCGGGTCGAGTAGCTTATCTCGGTGAAGGTATTCGTCTGTGTGCCATCGAAGGTGTAGCCGGGTATATGTATCACGCGGTCGAAGTGGGCAATGCTGTTTTTTATCAGCAATTGCTTTTCGCCTGTGAATTTATGTTTCAGCTCTACCTGGCTGCTTATGCGCTGCGTCTTATTATCCTCGTAGTAGCTGTGTACGCTGTTCCCTTCACCCTTCACATAATGTATATCCCCGCCTATCCGGCTTTCTGTCGCCGCGTTCACACCTATTACCGCTTCTGTCTTAGGACTGAAATAGATGAACAATTTCGGGTTCAGTGTATAGCGCTCAAATTTGGGTATGGCCGTTATCTCGGTACCCGATGGGGCATATGCACTATTGCTGTTACGGGCCGCATAAACCGTAAGCCCTATTTTACCAAAGCGCTGGCCATAGTAACCATTTATGTCCAAACCACCTGCCGAGGTCCCGTTGATAAGGAAACGCAACTCTCTTTCCGCTGTCGGCGTTTTCGAGATCAGGTTTATAAGCCCGGCTATGGCACCACCTCCATACAATGTCGATGATGCACCCTTTATTATTTCTACGCGTTTCAGGTCCAGCGGGGGCGTCTGCAATAAGCCCAGTCCCCCCGAAAAGCCATTGTACATCGGGAAGCCGTCCTTAAGTATCTGTGTATAGCGTCCGTCAAGCCCCTGTATGCGTATAGACGAATTGCCCGAGGTGGCCGAGGTCTGCAAGGTTTGTATGCCTGTGCTTTCGCTCAGCATCATTCTTATATCACCCGGTTTCATATTGGCCTTTTCACCCAGCTCTTCACCGCCTATCAGTTCTATACGTGTGGGTATATCCTGTATCGTGCGGCTGCTTCTTGTAGTGCTCACCACCACTTCTTCCATTTCTTCATCTTCGGCTTCCAGGTAGGCAATAATTGTATCGCTATTGCTTAACGGGAATATAAACGTATCCGTCTTGCTTATATAGCCTATGCTATTGTATTGTACTACCTGCCTGCCATCGGCCACGGCAGTAAGTATCACGAGGCCATTGGCATCGGTACTGCTGCCTGTTGCCGTGCCAACGATATTCGCCGTCACGCCCGCAAGCCCCTCTTTTGTCTTACTGTCTTTTATAACTGCTGTAAACGTATTTTGTGCATATGCACAGTTAAAGGCAACAATTGCCATCAACATCAAAAAAGCTGATCTCATCTTTTTGTTTTAGAAACAATGAATTTTTGCCCCTGTGTGTCCCGGCATAGCCGCTTAGGTGCATTCTGTAAATAGCCTGTCTATGAAATACGGGCTAACTGCGGCGGCTGCCACACAGAAACTATGTATTGAGGATAAGAACGCAGTTTGTAACCGGTAAAAGCTACCCGCATATAAGTAGGCGATGAGTGCTCAAAAGACAAAGCCTGCTCAACAACAAAACCGCTGCAGCTATGGCAGCTAAAAAAGGGCGAGCAATTGTCGCAACCCTTTTCCTTTTCGGGCTTTTGTTTACTGTCTTTATGTTCCGTCCTTACATTATCGCTTTCACACTTGTCGAATGCACAGCAGGGTATGCCCGTGAGCAGCAGTACGTATAAGGACAATATGAGCGTAAACAGCTTCAAGATATCCAAAGATAGCTTACTTCTTTTGAACAAATGACTCCCTGCCCTGAGCCTTCAGTCATAAAAATGCTCCGGGAGATCATATAAAAAATTATGCTTTTATGTCATTTTATCCACAAAATTATCGCCGTCTGCACCTTTATCCGACCTTTGTAACGGCAAATGTGTTTGTGCAAAAAGCCACCCCAATTAGCGAGGGTAGCTTTCATTGCCTGCCAAAACTTAGCACATTCGACAAAGTTTCGCAGGCAACACAAACTTTGCGTCTTAGCGCCGTTGCGGTTAAGGCGCAAAAAGCCCAATGCCCGATTCGGGCATAAATCGGGCATGGTCATAAATTCATTATATGACAAGCCTGTAAAGACTTACAGGTATTGAAGCCCGCAAAAAATGCCCGATTTTAATTTTATGCCCGATCGGGCATTTCGGGCACCAGGGGGTAAAAACAGGGAAGCTTGGAGAACCTTCAGGGAACTTTGGAGAACCTTGAGAGAACTTTGGGGAACCTTGAGAGAACTTTGGGGAACCTTGAGAGAACCTTCAGGGATGCTTAAAGGAAGCTTGGGGGAACCTTGCAGCTCCTTTTTTTCAGTCCTTCGGCCCAAACATTCACAAGTCAATAAGGATCATATTTAAAATTGACTGTCGTCATATAGGGGCGTTTATATTTTAAGTCTATTTGCAACGCTGCTAAATCAAAAATTATCAAAGCAGTACAAACCTACATTATGATATATACGGGAGCGAGCAAAACACAACATACAGGTTCGAGCAGGCAGCAAGCAGGCAAAGCACTTGTAATAGAGCACCGCGAAGAAGTTTATACCAGGCTCACAACTATGCTTCAGATCGTAGGCTACACCCCAGACAGGATAATCCGTTACTTATCTCCCGGGGAGGCAAGGATGGTTGGCAATGAGGCAATAGAACTCATTGTAACAAATGCTTTGTCAGAGGCTTTTGAGCAAATGCAGGGCAAGCTGCCTTTCATCCCGGTCTTGTATATCACTGATGATCTAGAGGTGCAAGTGGTAATCAACCCCCTAACTACCGCTGAACAGGACCTGGTTGGAAAAGAAAGGTCTTATGCCGAAAAGTTGCTGGCAGCTATACAACATGCTACTGCCCTGCGAAGGATAGCCAAATGCATGCAACAGGACGAGGAAAAAGAGGAAGATGTAGAGAACATATTGGAGAGCATTACTGGCGGAGTATTTGCAGTTAATCGTAAGTGGAGGTTCACGCACATCAACCAACAGTTTGAATACTATTTCAAAAAAGATAAGCGAAGTCTGCTGGGCCGGTCAATATGGAAAACTTTCCCTCATTCAAAAAACGCTAGGTTTTATAAAGAATGTCATCGCGCATTAGCTGAACAGGTAAGCGTTCAATTTGAAGAGTACAACCCCGGTCTTAATACCTGGATATCTGTAAAAGCATATCCCGCTAAAGACAGCCTTACGGTCTATTTTGCTGACATTACCGAACAAAAGAAGATACAGGAAGAACTTGCGGGAATGAACAAAGACCTGGCGGCGATGGTCAACAACACGAGGGATATTATCTGGACTGTTGATACAAAGGGGAATATCATATCGGCAAACGATGCATTTTGGGCCCGGGTAGCGCGTATCACCGGCGGGCAGTCAGAGGTAGTAACGAAAGAAGATTTTGACAGGCACCTGTTTGAAACATGGCAACAGTACTATAAAAAGGCTCTTACAGGTGCCGCATACAGCACAACATGGACAGAGACCAACGAGGATAAAACCACTTATGAGGAAGTATGCTTCAACCCTATGTACGACCTTAAAGGAAACGTCACCGGCCTGAGTTGTTTTTCGCGAGATATAACGGAACAGCAATTGCATATAGAGACCATCGAAAAACAAAACGAGCAATTCAGGAAAATAGCCTGGGCGCAATCACATGAGTTCCGTGCACCTGTGGCAAGTATATTAGGGCTCGTTGAGCTGTATAATAACGAGGCACCCTGCGATCCGCTGAACACAGAAATTCTTGCTAAGGTGAAAGAAGCTGCGGAAAACCTGGACGAAACGATCAGGAAGATCAATACTTACACCAGGACAAAGCATAAGACATCCCTGCCGGAAAAGAAACTATAACAAGGATTCGTCGCAATGAGCATCATATTTGTAACTGATGCGCGTCACTTCACAGGATCGTGGTTACCGTATTTTTGCTGAAGAGAAAAGGAAAGAGTAAGCATTAAGTTAAAAATAAATCGCCATAATAGTTTTAACAACAATCCTTAAAAATTTAAAAACAGCCAACTATGATGAAGAAAGAACAACCTATAATTGTGGGACTGGACATCGGCACAACCAAAGTGGCGGTAATTGCGGGCAGGCTGAACAGCGCCGGCAAACTGCAGATAATCGGCAACGGCCATGCATCATTCGAAGCAATAGTGAACGGCTCGATATTGAATGTGGAGCAGTGTACCCAGGCCATTGACGAGGCTATGAAAAAATGCTTAGACTCGGCACCTGGTCTTGACGTTAAAGACATATACATGAGTGTGGGCGGTGAGCATATCAAAAGCTTCCAGACACGCGGCAACAAGGCAAGGACAATGCCTAATGAAGAAATAAATGCAAAAGAAGTAGAGCAACTCACCTACGAGCAATTCAAAACAAGCATACCTGCCAACGATGAGATCATAGATATCATTCCCCAGAAATTCATTCTTGACAATACTGCTTATGTAGCTGACCCTGTTGGAATGCTGGCAGATAAGCTGGGCGCAAATTTTCATATAGTAACAGGAAATAGCGGTGCCATACGGAACATAAAACGCTGTGCGGACAGGGCAGGGGTAAGCATAAAAGGGATGCTCCTGCAATCGCTCGCATCAGCCAAGGCCCTGATAGACACGGAGGATATGGAAGCAGGCGTAGCTGTGGTGGACATTGGCGGCGGCACGACCGACATTGCCATCTACCAGGATGGTATATTGGCCTATACTGCTGTAATACCGTACGGCGGTGTAAATATCACAAACAGGATATGTAATGAGCTGGGTGTGCTGCATGCACAGGCGGAACAGATAAAGATACAATATGGCAGGGCCATATCAGACGAGAAAGAGTCGGCAGAATTTGTGACCGTTCAGGGGCTTCGCGGCTTGCCTTCGAAAGACATACCCATAAAAGACCTGAGTGCCATTATACAGCAGCAGGTGCGCGAGATACTGGACTATGTGGCTTATCACCTGAAACAAGCCAATCTCAGCAAACCATTGCACGGAGGTGTTATACTCACTGGCGGTGGTGCACAGTTAAAACACATAACCAAGCTTGCCGAGTCATTCACAGGCCTGCCCGTGCGCGTAGGTTATGCCGATGCACATTTTGCCGAGGGCCAGAAAGAAACTCTTATGAACCCAATGTATGCAACCTGTATAGGCCTGATATTACACGGATACAAGAATGACGAGAAATCGCGCCAGCATACTGAAATAGCACCGTTAACAGATACAATAGTTATAGGAGTGCACGAGGAGGAAGGATACATCCTTGCTGACCCTGATGGCACATTGGTTTACGAAATACCAAAGAAACGGCAGCACGGCATTAAAAAGATGTTCGGGAACCTGAAAGGGAAATTCATAGGCATATTTGAAGACCAGGCCTTGAGTTAAGAAACAACATTAGCTACTCCACATCCATGCTACATCGCCATGTGTGTAATTAGCTATACTGCCATCCTGCAGTTGTACCATTAACTTGCCATCGGCACTTGCCTTGACAATGATGCCATTCCAGGCGTCATGCCCGTTGCTAAATGCCTGTTCTTCGCTGCGGCGGAAGAGATACTGATTGTATAAACGCATCGTCTCTTCCGGCGCAGTTTTGCGATATAGGGCATCCAGTATATTGTGCCTTAGCATATCGCGAATGACAGGAAGCTTAAACTCTTTACCCGAAGCAAGCTTTAATGAGGTGGCATTCAGCAACTCGAGAGGAAAGGATTCTTGCAGAACATTAAGCCCCAGGCCTACTATGCTGTAAAGCCAGTTACTGCCTCTTAATATATTTTCTATTAAAATACCTCCTGCCTTTTTGTCATTAACAATAATATCATTTGGCCATTTGATCTTAACATTCCAGCCCTCATACAGGGCATCCAGCACCTCTGCCACTGCCACGGCTACTGCTGCGCTAAAGACAAATTGCTGCTCCAAAGGCTGCTGCGGCGTTACCACAAGGCTCATTAAGAGGCTTTGCCCGGGCATTCCCGCCCAATGCCTGCCTCTTTGCCCCTTTCCCGAGGTCTGCTCCGTGGCGGTTATTGTCAGCCCCGCCTGTGCCGTATCGGCATCTATAAGGCGCATGGCATAGTTATTGGTGCTATCAATAGAATCAAGCTCTATGACAGGGGCATCCAATAAGTCTATTACGTCAAGTGCCAAAAGAATTTTATAATTTTGATTGATTGTAAAGATATTGAGAAACTAAAATAGATAACACCAATTTGGAGAAAATAATAACGGCACTACAGGGAAGGAAAAAATCGGCAACCCGCCTAACCAAAAACAGCAAACTTTTTAAAGCCATCCTACAGGCAATACAGGATAAGAAAGGTGACAAGATCGTATCGCTGGATCTACGAAAAATAGATGAGGCTGTGGCTGATTTTTTTATACTATGCGAAGCAAGGTCAAATATTCAGATAAAAGCAATAGCCGATAATATAGAAGAAATTGTATTGGAGGAATGTGGTGAAAAGCCGTATCATGTGGAGCGTGGCGACCAATGGACGCTGGTGGACTATGTAAATATTGTAGTGCACATATTTGACCATGAGCACCGTAAGTTTTACGACCTCGAGAGCCTGTGGGCTGATGCGGAGCGTACAGAGCATAACGATTGAAACTCAGTTTTATAGATTAATTCGTTTTTAAAGACACAATGGAAGATAACAAACAAAGGCCTCCGGTTGGGCCGGGGAATGAGAAGCGTAAGGGACCGCGATTTAATATATACTGGATATACGGTATCATCATATTATCGCTACTGGCCTTGCAGTTCTTTGTGAGCAACTCAAACAACCCCACCCACGAGCACTCCTTCCAGGAGATAACGCCATTTATGGCTAAAGGTGAAGTAACAAAGCTCGTAGTGGTGAATAACGACTATGTAGAGGTGTTCCTGAAACCCGGCGCCATGCCTGCTCCCGTGCAGCCCGACAGCAAGATACCATCGCTGAACATGAACAACGAAAAAGGCCCTGCCTTCACGTTCAGGATAGGTTCTGTTGACCAGTTCTACAACGAGCTGCATGATGCGGAGCAAGCACTACCTGAAAACCTCAGGAATATAACAGTAACATATGATACCCGTGGCGACCTGCTGCATTCCATACTAAACTCCATTTTCCTGCCATTAATATTACTTGTTGGCATGTGGTTCCTGCTCATGCGCAAGATGGGCGGCGGTGCAGGCGGTGCAGGTGGCGCAGGTGGCATTTTCAACATTGGCAAGTCAAAAGCGCAGTTGTTTGAAAAAGGCACGCGCGTTACTATTACCTTCAACGATGTTGCCGGGCTGGATGAAGCCAAGGTAGAAGTGATGGAGATAGTCGACTTCCTGAAAAATCCTAAAAAATACACTTCGCTGGGTGGTAAGATACCCAAGGGTGCCCTGCTTGTCGGCCCTCCGGGTACAGGTAAAACTTTGCTGGCGAAGGCTGTGGCCG
>APMI01006332.1_pt1 | contig 25105 bp, 31 predicted proteins | sample 667938 | NCBI WGS metagenome assembly APMI01 (sample SAMN01084076, study PRJNA167559) | wastewater metagenome | biome: Wastewater | place: Denmark: Ejby Moelle, Odense | collected 2011-11-28
TGTCCATGAAGCTTGCCGGCGCGGCAGGAGCTTCAACCTCGGCAGAAGCTTCAACCTTGAGTGGTTCTGGTTCGGCTCTAGACTTGCCGAAGGCTAGGCGTATCACGTTTGTCATGGTGGTTGCTGGCTAGCAGCTGTTGTTGCGGACCGTAGCCCGCGAATATAACATTTTAACAATTTTTAGCGTTTTTGCCTCGGAAGTGCAAAGCCATTCGCTATACCTCTTGTAGCGGAATGGTCTGCTACGCCAATCCGAGAGGTTTTCACCATGCGCAAAATCACCCAAGCCACCATCTACGAGCGAATCCAGTCGGTTCAGTATTACCAGTGGCCCGGAACTACCGTCACCGAGTGCCTCATTACGCTCGACAACGGGTTCTCCGTCAATGGACAGAGCGCGTGCGTCGACCCCAAGATGTTCGAGCGCAAGTTAGGCGAGCGGCTGGCTTACGACAACGCGTTCAACAAGATTTGGCAGCTGGAAGGCTACCTGCTGGCCGAAGAGCGGTTCCGTGAGGAACGCCGGGCTGACGCCATCAGTGGCTTCGGTCTGCAGTCTGCCGTGGAAGAGGTGGCAGCATGAGCTACATCACAGAAAACAACCGGACAGCGCTGAACTGCGCGGTGGCTGCCAAGAAGGCCAAGCTTCACGCAGTAATTCAGTCAGCTGGGATGCTGTTCAGCGTCGTCGAGTCCGTCATCAATGAGCTGAGGGCCAGCAACATCGGCGCTCTTTCTGAGCCGTTAGTTATAGCGCCAGAGCGGCTGCTTACCAAAGACCAAGTTCGGTCGGGTAACTTTGTGCCCAGTGGTCGCCACCCTTGCGGTCGTGTATCAGACACAATCATCCTGTATGTAACTGCTGGTAGCTTCCTGACGCAGGTCAGCAGGCTCAAGTTATACGTGGAGCATGACCTACTTCCGCGTCTTACTCGTGGCGGTAGCCTCATTGTGCTTGCCGACACTTCCCCTAATGCTAACCAGGCGTCTGATGCCATCGCTGAGCTACTGCCGGGGGTTATCCGTGTTCGCACTGGCTGTGCTGGTGTTCAGGTTAGCTCGCTGGAGCGGGAAATGCGGTCACTCGGCGCAGCTTGGTTCAACCAGTTTTTTGGCGTACCGGCTAGCGCTCGCCTATCCGCGGCTGAAGAGGTGGTAGCTCATTCGAAGCCGCAGCTGCTTAAGCAGCTTCGCGCACTTGGTGACCAGCTGTGTAATGCGGATGAGCGCCTGTTTGAGGCGATGCTTCCTACTTGGCACAAGCTCCTAGAGCAATACGGCAAAGCGCAGTGAGTCAAGCCCCTTCGGGGGCTTTTTCACGTCCAGCCCGTTTTTTCTGTCAGAACAGGGTAAGCCCTGGGTGGACACTGGCTGTGGACCCGCAGACTGTCAGAACAGAACACCAATACAGTCAAGTTGACACTATTGCGACGACTCCTTAGAATTTGATTAGTCACATCTGTCCAGGGGAGCGCGCAATGTCAGGTCAACAAGTCGGCTACGTCCGAGTTTCAACCGTCGAGCAGAACACGGCACGTCAGCTCGATGGCGTTCAGCTAAACAAAACCTTCACCGACAAAATCAGCGGAAAGTCAATAGACCGGCCACAGCTGAAGCTATGCCTAGACTACGTGCGCGAAGGGGATACGCTCCATGTCCATTCGATGGACCGCCTGGCTCGCAACCTCGAAGACCTGCGCCGGATGGTCAGAGAGCTGAACGCCAAGGGGGTGCGTGTCCAGTTCCACAAAGAAAACCTGACATTCACTGGCGAAGACAGCCCGATGGCCAATTTGCTGCTCTCGATGTTGGGGGCAGTCGCTGAGTTTGAGCGCGCCTTGATTCTTGAGCGTCAGCGCGAAGGGGTGGCAATCGCCAAAGCCGCGGGCAAGTACAAAGGCGGCAAGCCTAAGCTCAAGCCTGAGCAAGTCGAGCAGTTGAAGGCACGGGTGGCGGCTGGGGTGCCGAAGGCCGCGGTGGCCAGGGAGCTTGGTATCAGTAGGGAAACGCTCTACTCCTACCTAGCTGAGCCGGACAAAGCGGCGGCCTAGCTTCTAGGCTCAGGCAACGGCAGCGGCAGCGGCTGACCCAGCATGGCGGCCTCTTCCAAGGCGGCCTTTTTCTTTTCGGTGTCGAGATACCCCACCGGCGGCGACACACAACCCTCTGCTTGGTTATCCAGCTGCTGGCAAAACGCCCGCGCGGCGTCAGTGTGGGCCTGGTCAGTCAGCTGATTGATTACCAGAAGCCTGTAGGTGGCTGCGGTTACCGCGGGTTCGACGGTGTAGATAGCTGCACCCGCCATCACAGTGATGATGGTGCTGGTGACTAGGCTCTCGAAGTTCATGCAGCGGGCTCCGGTGGTTGAGGGGTTGTTCTACGTATAGCTACAGTAGGAACCAGCTCTCCAAGCCGCTGCACCAAAGAAAAAGACCCTCTGGCCACCACAACCAGAGGGTCACTACTACCAACCAAGGAGATTTACACCATGTGAAGGTGAGGTACTAGGAAACCTGTCCTTCACACTAATGTATAGCGAACGATTCTGGTTTTCTAAGCCGTTTTAGGCAGTTTCTTCAAATATATTTTCAGCTGAGGCTAAGGCTCAGGCTTGGCGTCGGGCGTTGCTTTGCGCAGCAGGCGCAGCTCGTCAGCGTAGCCGATGCACTGGTTCAGCGATGCAACGTAGGCCTGCAACACAACGTGGCAGCTAGCCTCGGCTGGCAGTGTCTTGATTACCAGGGTTGGCCTAACCGGCAGCACAACCGGTGCTGGAGCCGGGCACTCAGCAGGGGCCTCCCGCTTCGTAGGGCTGGCCGCACATCCCACCAGCAGCACCGCCGCGGCAACAGCCAAGGCTAGGGCTCGTGCCTTGACTTGGGCTTCACTGTTCATCATCAGCCTCCCACTGAGCCGATAGTATGACCGCTTGGGCCTTGGCCATTTCCAGGGTTTCAGCCTCCCCCAGCTTCTTGGACATAATGGCCGCTGTCGCGCTCTGCGTCCTGACCCTAATCTTGGCAGCGGCTTCCTGTCGGCGGGCAATGCCCTCGACTTGTGCTGTATATTTGTCCAGTAGTTCGCGAGTGGCCTGCGCAGAAGCCTCTGCAGCCACAGCGCGTTCCACTGCAAGCCTGGCCTCAGCTTGAGCCGCGGCTAGGCGCAGGTGCTGCACGTAGCCGGTGCCCACCACAGCGATAACCAAGCAGCTTGCAACGAGCCACTTGTAGGGGTTCAGGACGCCAAGCACAGCTCACGCTCCTTGGCCCTTCGCTTGGTCAAGCCAGGCAGGGCAACCATCTGGCCAGCAATGCGGGCTTTGTCCCACTTCGGCAGCTCGTTGCAAGCTGCGGTGTAGTTGCCGGCAGCTAGGTATCGCGACGCGGTGGAGTTGCACGCAACAACAGGCCCCAGGTTGTATGTCGCATCACTGAAGGCCACCCAGACGTTAGCGGGAAGCCCGGGGTGGCAGCGCTCTACCTGTTCGACAGCCTTGAGCATGCCCGACTCGAGCCGGGCCTTGCACTCGTCAATCGAGTATTTCCGGCCCTTCACAACGTTGGTCGTGCTGCCGTAGCAAACCGTCAGGATGCCCGGTGGGTCGTAGTAGGCGTACTGGCGCAGGCCCTCCGCAGGGGCAGCAATAGCTGCGGCAGCCAGGGCGATTGCAGCGGCTCGACTCTTAATCGTCATTGCTGAGCCCCTGCTGAACGGTGATGCGGGATACCAGGGCTCCGATGATGGCCACTGCGGTTGCGAGGGCGAAGGCACCACGCGGCAGCTCGTCGGCGAACAGCGGCAGCACAGCCTCGGCCGTGCTGAACAGCCCAGCCAGGGCGATGAACCGGATGGACCAGGCCTTGGCTAGAATGCGCTTGTAGTCAGGGTGCAGCATGGCCGGGCTCACTTCTGCAGGCCGATGCTGGCCAGGACCGCCACGACTACAGCTGCACCGACGGCTTTGGACACCCAGCCGATGACCGAGCGGGCCAAAGTCATCGTCGGCAGCTCGGCCTGGATAGCCGCGATTGCTTTACCCTGGTCAGCCAAGGCCTGCTTGACGTAGGCGTTGTCCTGCTCGATGCGGGTCAGCGTCGTCAGTGCGGTGGCGATGTTACGCATGGCTTCTTCCATCGAGGCTAGACGGGTCTCAACGCGGGCGAGACGTTCGTTTTCAGCGCCGGCCATAATCACGCTCCAATCAGCGCAGGCGCAGGCTGGTCGGTGCCTTCCTGCACGGCAGCCGGGCCACTGGTCAGCTCAGCTACGTGGGCTTCAGCGTGCTGCCGCTTGTCGTTGTCGTCAGCGAATGGAACAGTTCCAGCCACACCCCGCACCGACGACTGACAGATGAGCAGCGCTCCGTCGCGCAGCACGTTGTAGCCGTAGTCCGTAATCTCGTAAGTGATATTCATGGCATCAGGCTTTAATAACGTACTGCAGAGTAGGGTTAGTTGGCTGTAGGTAGTAGCGCAAGTTGAATGCAGTAGGCACACCGGCGTTCTGGGTCTGGGGAATCCAAAGCGACCCATCACCACAGCCTGCATCACCGATTACCAGCGCGCTAACTGGAAGGACTTTCCCTGTGGTGCTCCAGGTCTCAGCCGCTTCGTTGAACAGCACAAGTTCAGCGCGGCCGGTTCCTGGGTTCGCCGTGCCTACCACGCCAGCGCCGGTATTGCTGAGCGGCCAGTAAGGCGCGGCTGACCATCCTGCAGGAACAGTGCGTAGGGTTCCGAACGACTCAGTAGCGGGGTCAAACACGACGTATGTCGAGTAGTAGGCGCTGCCGGACCATCCGCCGCTTACCAGGATTTTTCCGTTGTTGAGCCCCACTGCGTTGATTGAGTCAGCTGGGCCTTGTGGCAGCACCGCTGCGATTACAGTTGCTACGTTGTTGACCCAGTCGTAGCGCACAACGCTAGCAGTCCGCGTTCCGCTCTGCAGTCCACCGCAGAAGTAGATGTAGTTACCGATGGTCACACCGTTGCTCAGGATGGTGCGAGTAGCCGGCAGGTTGGTTTTGGCTTCGAACACTCCGTTCGTAGTCATCTTGTAGATAGACTGGACGGCCGATGAGCCAACAGAGCCACCAACGAAATACAGGTTTCCTCCGGCTGCGGCAGGAGCAGGACAAGCGGCAGTTCCGGCGTCAATCGCTAGTGGGTAGCTGAATGGGCCGTAGGTTTCGCCTGTAAGCGTGTTGTATCCTTCTACGTAAGCACCGGCACCGGTGGTGAGGTTGTAGATGTTCCAGACAACACCGGCGCTGCGCACAGGGCGAGAGATATACGTTGCGTTCGATTCAGCCGAGCTGAGCCGGCGACGGCCAAGCAGCATGGTGTGGCTGCCATTGAACATCAGCTGCGTAGGGGTATTTGTAGCGAAAACTGAATAGCCGGCTGGAACCGGTGCAGAGCCAGAAAGTAAGCGCAGCTCCCCAGGCACGGCGCCAGCACTCTGTAGCTGCGAGCCCAGGGTTGCCACGGCTTGGCTGATGGCGGACAGCGAGGTATCCAGCTCGCCCTGATTAGTAGCCTCGGACTGAAGCTGTGCCAGGGTCAGGCCGCCAGACCCGGAGGCAGTGGGCTTAGTAATAGCGCTCATGGTTAGCCCCGCACCTCAAAGACAGAAGCGGCGCCTTCGCTAGACAGGCGCACAGCAGAGACCTGGGCATCGAACACGTCAGAGCGGACAGTGGTGACAGGGCCAGCTGACCAGGTATCCCACAGGGCAGTGCCGGACTCTACGTCTTCCTTGCTCGAGAATGAAAACTCGACCAGGGCGGTAGCGCCAAAATCCGGGTGAACCATCACCCCGGCGTTCCAGCGATTGAACAACGGCACGACCAGGGATTGGCCCGCCTCAACGGTTTTGCGCATTACTGATACCTCACAGGTAGGGCCCGCACCAGAGGCGGGCCGGTTGTTGTGAGGTATAGCTACACGGCTACGATTTAGGCGGCGTTGAGTAGGTAAATGCCCGGATTGCTGCCGCTTTCCGTAACCACCAGAACCTGGTCAGCCGCATTAGCTGCCATTGCAGCAGCCGTCACAGCGCCAAGGCCCTCTGTCATCGGCGACCATACCCCAGTGGCTTCCACGAACTTGTAGAACCGGGTGGTCAGTGCCGTGCGCTCGCGAACGAGAGCCACCGCCCCGTAGCTCGTGCTGGCTACCGCTATACAGGTGCTGTTGGTGGGGAACCGAGTCGAGGTAGGCGTTGCGGTAGTGTTGCCCAGGTTAGCAGGGGTTGTATCGACAAAGACTTTCAGCGCGGTGTAGGCGCTACCAGCCGTGTTCGACGTGGGCAGCAGCAGCAAGCCAGAACCTGATGGCAGGCTACAGCTCTTGGCCGCGGAATATCCAGCGTAGCTCGTGCCGTCGACGGTGTAGCTGGTAGGGAGTTGATAGTTGTCGAGCACAGACCAGGCAGCCGCGGACTCGTCGAACAACTGGCCGCCGGCAAGAGTGCCGCCATAAACCAGGGTGTAGCTGCCTGCGCGGAACGAGGTTCCAAACGACTGAGCCGCAACGCTGTTGTAGATGGTTGTATCCCAGGCCTTCGAGCCAGCAGCCGGGTTAAATTGGTAGCCCGACTTGGTAGCCCCTGAAAGTCCAGAGTTGGCGCCCGAGTATAGGATTTTCCCGGAGGGCAGCACCGACAACGAGGGCGTACCAGTCGTGTAGCCCGGCTGACCAAGCGGCGGGTTGGGCATAGGGGTATGCAGCTGGGTGTTCAGGTCAAACTCAACGAAGCCCCGGCCATAATCAAGGTAGTAGAACCGGTCAGACACGGCGCTGTAGACCACGCTAGGGTAGGCGCCAACGGTGCTCGGCTTCACCTGGGTATTGTTCAGCACGCCGAGCTTGGTGTAGTTCGAAGCAAAGGCCGCGGGGGTGAGCTTGGCAAGTTCAGCCTGCAGCTGAGCCAAGCTGATACCACCACCCGCACTGCCTCCCACGGAGATGGTAGCCACTGCGGCTTGCACGTCAGCTACTGTAGCCGGCACCGGACGTGCGTTCAGCTCACCTTGAAGCTGCGCCAGGGTAATGCCACCGCCAGAGCTGGCAGGTAGATTGGCAAGCTCGGTCTGAAGCTGCGCAAGAGTTACGCCTGACGGAAGCCCAGCTAGTGCCGAGGCAAGTTGAGCCGCAGTCACTGGCACCGGCAACTTGGCAAGCTCAGCGTCAATCAGCGTGGTCAGCTGGGATGGGCTCAAAAACAGCGCAGCCAGCTCTTCAGCGGTAAGCGTTGAGGTGCTGCCAGGGGTTCCGCTTGCGGCAAGGATGGAGTCAATCAGGGTCAGCGCCTGGTTGACGGTCACTTCCTTGCCGGCTTGGGTGGCCGTCAGCAGCGGCAGGTTGAAATTAAAGGTAGTGCTCATAGGGGCTCCGGCGTAATTAGGTCAGCGCCGCCTCAGCCCAGGCCCCCGGCAACAAGTCGCCGAGCTGCCGCACTCTGAAGCCCACGGCACCGTTAGGTAGTGCCAAGGCCAGCTGGGTAGCGCTCTCTACCGTATAGCCACTGCCCACGATAGCCCCCGCCGCATCGAGAAGCTGCACTTCGTAGCGTTCGCGGGCGTAGTCGAGTGGAACATCAGCTTCGTCCATCCAGCTGTAGTCTTTACGGGCCTGGCGAACCCAGGACAGCACCGTCACGCCCTGGCCTGGATTGCTGTATATATGTACAGGCTTTAGCGGGCGGATGCGCTGGTTCGTGTTCGTGAAGAGGGCCTCAACAGCCGTAGCCGCAGGGGCTTCATCACCTAGCAACTTGTAGCTATCGGCCTGACCCGTGCGGCTGCTTTGGATTGCCGCATTTGCCACGTAAGTGGGCTCAAGCAGGACAAAGCGCGCCCCAGCTTTAGCACCAGGAGCATCGCCGCCCAGGCCGCGGACAATACCGCTGAGCTGATAGGTATCCGCCCCGGTTTGCGTGGCCGTCGTGAAGGCACACAGCTCGTTGCCGATTAGGCAGCGGTTTTCACCTGCAAGGGCCCGTTCCAAGGTGCAGCTAGTCAGGGCGCCGCTGCTCACGAGCGTCACAGACACCGTCAGGGCCTGGTCAAAGACAGTAGCCAGGCCTATCGGCATCCCGGTCACTACTCCGACCTTGGCGCCGACAGGGGCTGTTGAAATGGCTGACCAGGTTCCGTCGGTGGCTTTGGTGTAGAGCGTGGCACTGCGCGCGACGGTATGGCCCCGCTGGGCGTAGGCGACGTAGTAGAAGCCGCTGGCGTCAGTAGTATCGTTCAGCAGCTGAACGTCGAGCGGCAGGAATACAGGGTGCTCACGCTCAACCGGGCGAACAACTTCGACCGTACCAACTGACGGCGACTTAACCCCTTTGAATGGGGCGTAGCTGAAGCGGCTCAGCTCGAGCTTGAAGGCCAGCGGATAGCTGAACAGCTTGCGGGTGACGCGCCACAGGCCGCCGTCAAACTCGACAATATCCCCTGCATCAACGTGGGCGTAATCCACAGGTACCACAACTGAAGTGCGCGTCTGGGCTTCCCAGATGGCTGCCAGCGCAGAGTCGCAAATCTCACGGGCACGTTCAGCCGGGATGACCGCAGACGTGCTCATGCGGCGCGGCTCATTGCTATCCACCAGCTGCAGCTTGGCGATTGCAGTATTCGGCTCGTAGCCGCGGGCCGGGTCACTGAAGGTCAGCTCTACCGAGGACGGCAGGTCGTTCCGCTTGGAGTGCTCGATGAGGGCTCCGCCGCTCTCTGCGTCCTGACCCATGAATCCCACGTGGGTGGCCTCGATAAGGCCGGCAAACGGGGCATCCTTCATCTGGTTGAACTTCATCAGGTCGCCAGTATCCAGGCGGTAGAACTGGAACAGGCCAGCTAGGCTGTTCAGCACATCGTCGCCGGTCTCATCGCTGATAACGAAGCCCTGCACTTGGACGCTGCGCAGGTTGGTGGCGTCCACCAGGGCAGGCGTGAGCCCGCGGCGAGCGCACACAAAGTCGGCGATGGCTTTCAGGTTTTGTTGAGTAGGCATAGGTCACATATCCCAGAGTTGAGTGACCCATCCAGGCCCCGTAATCACTGCTCGCGCAGGGTCGACGTAGACCGGCAGTCCATTAATATCAGCTGAGCCGACGCGCTCCAGCCAGTTGTCGGGGTAGGCCCGGCGGACTTGGTATTGCGTTCCAGTCAGCGGAGGAGCAGCGGCCGGCAGGGTCTTGAGCTTATGGCCGGTAGAGTCGAAAACTTCTACGGCGCTTTCGCTGTATAGATACCAATTACCAGACGGGACCCATCCCACTCCGGCCTGGTAAGCCACCGAGGCAGGCACAATCGGCCCCTGGGCGGTGGTTTCAAGCAGCGGAACAACAATGCCGGCCTCAAGCCCCTTGCGAACATCCACGACGCTGGTGCGCAGACCCGGTGCGGTAATGTCGCCTCCGTTGTGTCGCACAGATGCAAACGCTGTAGGTGCAGTCCCCAGTGGGGTATGTTGCGGCAGGGCCCACGCCTGGCCGAAGTTCAGCGGCAGTCCGCTACCAACACCCATCTGCGGGCCAAAGTCGTGGTTGGGCAGCCGTGCGCTAACCAGTTCTGCACCGGCATCGACAATCTGATAGCAGGCGTAGAACGCCGGGTCGGCATACGAGAGGAAGACGAACCCATTGGATGCCAGCACAGGCTGCCTAGCGTAGGTATCCAGTGGAACGCCGGCGTCAATGTCAGCGGTGTTAATCTCAACTCGGCGGTAGCCACCAGAGCCATCAGGCATCTGCAGAATCAGCGGGCCGCCTACCGTAACCAGGTCCTCGTTTTCAGTCAGCACCTTCTCGGTCTGGCGCACGACTAGCGTCCCAGTCTCCTGGTCATAGTCGCAATACACGTCAACAAGGTCCTCGCCGTCATCGTCAAGGGTCGTAGTGATAGGCTGCTCAACAGCCACGTAGCGCGACACCTCTACCTTGAAGTTCAGCACGCTGCTGCCATTGCCAAACTTTTCCATTGGGAAGTATTCCAGCAGCAGGTACGCGATGCCGCGGTGTGCTGACACGCGGCCAGCCCCCTCAAACGACTCGATGAACGCGCTCGGCAACTGGGTCTCAGTTCCGAAGAAGAGCTTGATTCCAGGTGCGATATACACACCGTCATCAGGCGTCTCATCGTAGAGCTGATAAGCAGTCGTGGACCCATCTATTGTGTACTTACCTTCATCAAAAATGAGGGTGTCGTTGCACCAGATGCGTCGAACGCCACGGATAGGCCCTTCGCACAGGCCAATCGCTGCGCTCAGGTAGTATTGGTACGTCGTCAGGACGTTCTGGCCGGCCAAGCCCTTCGACGAGCCGGTCGTCTCGGTCGTTGACTTTTCAAGCAGGGCGGGCTTCGGAGTCCAAATATAATTTCCGCCGATTACTGCGTCCCCAAACACGATAGGGATGGTCACTCCGTAGGTGGAGAACGTCTGCTGCAGGTCAGATAGGCGACTGCCTTGGGTCTTGGTTTTCGGGCCAGGCAGCAGCGCACCTAGTGCGTATTGCAGCGCAAATGCGCCCACACTGCCGGCAATGTCCGCGCCTATGCCCTTTCCGCCCCAGGCTGCAGCGCCGAGGCGTTTTCCACCGATACCGGCGGCTAGGAGCGCTAGTTGAACTGCTGTCTGGTTCATGGGTTAATCAGTCCGTAGGTAGGGCGTAGGCCTTCACGATGGCCGCCCTGAGGTGAGAATCGATTCGGTGCTCAACCACACAGCCCCTCAGTTCAGTGGCGTGGATGATTGACAGGTGGCCGCGCTGCTCCCCAACGATTCCCACGTGGGCACCGCCTGGAACATCAAGAAGCACCACAGCTCCTACGTGTAGCGACGTTAGCGCTACCGGGGTAAGCGCCGCATCAAGGGCAGCCTTGAGCTTTCCGGCTGGCAGCACCCGCCCGTAGGACTGGTCATCAAATGCTGACAAATCACACCCCACCTGCTCAGCCGCCAGCACCAGCAGGCCGGCACAATCGACGCCATAGACAGTCCTGCCCTGTCGGCGGAATGGAACGTGCAGCAGGCCCCGTGCTGCCTCCGCCAGGTTAGCCGCCATCTTTTTTAATCTGCTCCAGGCGGATTAGACGGGCCTGCTCATCCTCAGCAGTCGCCAGCGACTCCTTGGTCCTCACGTAGTCTTCAGCACGCCGATTCACGACGTTCACGAACTTTACCGCGCAGGCGTTCAGTGAGCCGTCACACCCCGCAATAGCTTTGTAGGTGTCGCCCACAGCCACGGGGCGCGGCATCTGCTGCGTCAGCGTCAGCTCACCGACAGCGCTGGCCCTAATCTCCTGCTTACGCCCGGTGTTGGCCCCGGTTAGCCACTCCACCCAGCCATACTTAAACCAATCAGCAGCCTCAGTGCGGGAGTAGTCAGAGATGACCATGCCGGTGGTGTCGATTCCAGCAACAGTCCCAAGCACGGTGAATGGGCCAAGGTCCTTCTTGCAGCGGCTGTCGCCCAGGCGAGCGCGGCACACCGGCGAGTATTGTTCCGTCAGGCTGCCATTCAGCTTTTCAGCCAGGCCCAGCACGTCGAACGAAAACTCGTGTCCGGACAGGTGCGTCCTGACGTTGCCTATGAAGCCCAGCCGAGCGGCCAGCAGCTCATTGGGCAGCATGTAATCCACGACGAATGCCCGGACAGAGGCGTCCGTAAGCAGGCCAGCGTCAATGTCCGCGCGGTTCAGCTCGTCGGTGGTGTAGCAGTCGCAGGTCATGTTGTCGGCTGCACCCGCGGTAGTGCTCTCCATGGCGAAGGGGCGCTTGAGCGCCCCGCCCTTGTAGAGGCCGATTCCAGCCTCGCGGTCGGTCAGCCTGAAGACCTGGCCGCTCTTGGTGGTTATCTCGATGCAGGTGGCCAGCGTTCCGCAGCCATTCTTGATGCGCTCGAGTAGCGCCGGGCTAATGAGTCTCATTCCCAATACTCCTTGGGCGGAACTTCAGACAAGGTGCAGCTGCTGACGTAGAAGAACAGCACACCTTGCTTCACGCTGCCGGCGTCGTAGCGGTGCTCGGGTGCGCTGGTGAATGCTACGTGGCAGTCAAAATTACCCGTCCAGGAATCTGGGACGATGCCGTCAGCGACTACCACGCGACCAGTGGCGGCATCCACCGTGGCATCTACCTGGTCCAGGCCTTGGAAGACCCGCACAGTGGCCACATCGGGCTTAGTTATGAAGCGGTCGTAGACCCCGTAGCGCTTGACCAGCTGATACTCGTTGGTCTTGCCAGGCACGAGCTTCAGCCGCCCTTGGGTGCCAGCCTGGTAGTCGGCTACATCCAAGAAGCGGAATGTTTCGTATTCGCCAGCGCGGCAGTTGTAGAAGTTCAGCAGCTGGTCCAGCTCGGCTACGCTGACCGATTCGATGGCTCCTACTGTAAATTCTTTCAGGAAGTAGCTGCGGCGCAGGCTGGCCTTGCGGATGCCTAGGCCTTCGTCAGGCGAGACAAGGACTTTCCAGACGGACTTGCCGCTGGTGTTCCACAGCAGCAGGTTTTGGTTCAGCCGCTGGTCGGCGTAGGGTCGTTCATTCATAAACAAGGGGTCTCCATTGCGGTTACCCCTTGTCTAGCTACTAGTTAGCCATCAGCCCCATTCGACGCTGGGCATCTGCCGCTTGCTGCAAGAACGACGTGTTCAGCGGGTTGTCAGCCTGGGTGTTGAGCGTGATGTTCATGACGTTGCTCGTGCTCTGCGATGATGACGAAGAGCTGAACATATCGCCCAGGGAAGGTGCTGACCAGCTCGGCGAGGCAGTGCCCATGCTGCTCATCGCGCCAGGGCCAATGTCTGAGGACGTGCTGCCACCGCCGCTTCCAAGCCCAGCAAAGTCCATCAGCCCATTGATGGCGCTGTTCAGCAGACCACCCAGCAGTGAGCTTCCAGAGCTGTTGCGGTCCTTGGCCATCGCCTGCTTAATCTGGTCCTGCAGCATGTCCGCCACGAGCCGGTTGTAGATGCTGCGAATCTGCTTGGCAGCGTCTTTCCAGCTCTTGATAGAGCCATCGGCAAGGCTAGCGATGGAGTCAGCCAGCAGCTTGGAAGCCTGCTCTTCGAGCTGGCGCTGGGTCTCGGTCACAGTGTTCATCTGCTGCTTCAGGGCTAGCGCCTCCTTCATGTACTCGACGCGTTCCTTCTCGGACTGGCCCGCCCTCTCGGACTCAGCGATAGTCAGCTCGAGCGACTTGAGCCGCTCAGCAGCGTATTCCTTCTCGATGGCCAGCTTCTCAACCTCAGCACGACGACCAGAAATGTCACCGTTGGACACTGCAATATCAACGCCGGTCAGCCGGGCTTCCTTGCTGGTGTTCAGCTTATCCATCGTCTGCTGAAGCTGCTTCATGCGCACGTCAGCGTATTCGACAGCAATCCGCTCATCTACAAGCTTTACGCCGTCTTCACGCCCGTTGCGCAGCAGCTCTTCGCGCAGCTTCTTGTATTGCTGGTCAATACGCGCGTAGCCCGCCTGGGCAGTCTCGCCGACTTTTGCAGCGTAGTCCGCCCGCAGGTTATCCTCAGCGTCGAGCATCTTGCGGTTGCTCTCGTCCAGCTGGTTCTCAATCTCGGCGTTGGTCTGCTCAAACTCCGAGCGGATGGCTGCCTTTTTCTCGGCAAGTGCAGCCGCCCGAGCGCCCGGGTTCTTGATGGTCGCCACCTGCTTCTCGGCAGACGCCAGACTGCTCTGGTAAAGCAGTTCGTTCGCGTTCTTCATCCGCTCTGCATAGTCCGCGTAGCTCAGCAGCTCGCCTTTCAGCGCACCATCCAACAGCGTCTTGCGCTCCTGATAGAGAGACTTGGCGGCCTGAAGCTCAGCAGCGCCTACGTTCGAGGTTCCGCTGCCAGCGCTACCACCCTTGCCCTTGCTCTCGCCAGGCACGACCATCCTGCCCTTGAGCTTATCAACTGTCTTCTGCAGGTCAGCCGCCTCTTTCTCAGTAGCAGCCTTAGCGTCAGCGCTGGCCTTCTCAGCGGCAGCCTTCGCATCCGAGGCCTTCTTCTCAAACTCAGCTTTCTTGCCTTCAACGACCTTAATCTTCTCGTCGTAATCAGCCAGGGCTGCGTTGGCCTTGGCCTTTTCAGCGTCGTAAGACGACAGCCCCACTATACTTTTTGCCTTTGCCCAAGCACCTGACAATACGTCAACACGCTCTGCACGAGCCTTCTTAAGCACAGCCAGCTTCTTGTCCGCATCCTCTATAGACTTTATGTCCTTCAGTTGATTGGAAGCCATAAGGTTAGCTGAATCGTAGGTGCTCTCCCGTTCAGCCAAGGTCTTACCAAACTCATACCCACCGTATATCGCAACACCAGCCATGGCGCTCTTCAGCAGCATCAGCGCCTTTGCAGAGTTACCAACCTTAGTGATGAAGGTATCGAAAAACCCCACGGCAGCGCCTAGCGCATTCATGACTCCGAATACAGCTCCGCTAACCAGCCCAAGGTCTTTAGCAAGACCTACGAATACGCCTTTTCCAAGCTGTATCACGCTTGCAGTGGCTTTAATCGCCAGAGCATACTTAGCAAACTCAAGCGCAGCCTTACCCACGGTATCAATGAGAGTCTTGTTCTCGGTGTAGAACTGCTTGGCCGAGGCGATGAATCCAACAATGTCACGTGCGGTCTCGGCCATTGCCAGGCCGATGCCATTGATAGCCCCTTGGACACCATTGTCGTTCAGCACATCGGCTAGCTTCCCAGCGCTGTCAGCCAGCACGTCGAAAGTTCCGGCCGAGCCCAGGCTATTCATTGACAGCGTTAGGGCATTATTGACGCGGGTGAACTGGGCTTGCATGCCCGTAGAAGCCTTCTGGGCAGCAGTCTCATACTTCTTAGAGATGCGCTCGGCAATAAGTGTTACAAACTCAAGAGACGAAAGCTGACGCTTTTCAATCATCTTCAGCATCTTGTCTGACTCCATGCCGGCAGCCTCAGCAGCCAAAGCAATGGTAGCTGGCAGACGGTCGCCAAGCTGGCCGGTCAGCTCTTCAAGGCTCACCTTCCCCTTAGATTGCATCTGCTCAAAAGCTTTAATCATGCCCTTGGTGGCTTCAGGCTGTAGATGCAGTGCCGTGGACACCTTGCTGATAGCCTCGAACTGCCGCTTAGCCGCTAGCTCACCCTCAGCCTCACTGTAGCCGCGTGACTTTGCAGCGGACATGGCCGCAATCTTTAGGCGGGCATACTCGTTACCAACGTCCTTGAGGGAAGTGCCGTACTTATTAGCCTGCTGGACAAGGTAGTCCCAATCACGGCCAGCGGCGGCAGCGTTGTCATTGTTAGCAGCTAGGAGCGTTGCTTGGATGCCCTGCACCGTGATTCCAGCGCCAACCATCTGCTTGGCCGCGGCACCCGCCGCCGCTACGCCAACCAGGCCGCCAACCCCTGCCATGCCGCCACCGCCAACGGCAGCGCGAGGAGCGCTCGGTGAAACGGCAGGCGTGCGTAGGAGCGTGCTGGCGTCTTTTGCTGACTTTGCGCGGGTGATGTAGGTAGCCAGTGAATCATTCACAGACTGCCAAGCAGCCTTCTGCTGGGCCGCAACGCTATTAAGTGCGCCAGCCGCGCTACGTGCTGAGCTTGTGAGGTGGCCCAGCCTGGTTATCAGGGTGGAGATAGCACCGGTAGTGTTGGTGAAGCCGCCTTTGGCCTGCTCGTCCAGCTTGGCAATAGCCGTGCCAAGGCTACGAACGGACTTTGCACCATCCTTCAGGCTTGTGAATCCGTGAGCAAACGCGGATAGAGCAGGCCAGGCTGACGACAACTTGCCCAGCGCGCCTCCCAGCTTACCAAGCTCGCCAGTCAGTGGCAGCCCCGCCTTGGACAGGGCGTTCAGGCGCTCCAGCTCCTTCCGCAGGTCGCGAACAGAAGCAACGCCCGAGGCACGGGCGACAATATCAATTGCTGCTTTGAAATTTTGGGTCATAGCCGGTCGGCCTTCTCGATAGCGGTTCGGTATTCAGTGACAGCCTTACCGTTGCTCTGGGCCACGACAGCTACGTTCAAGTCCAGCAAGTGCTTGCGCTTCTCGCGTCGAACCTTGGCAGCCAGCAACCCGTTGAACACGGAGTAAGGCATCCGGAGCACCACATCGATGCAGCTCTCCATGCCTAATGTAGCTACCGCGTCGAACCAGTCCTCACCACGGATGCGCTTAGCCGCAGCCTCGGCCGCTTGCTTCTCACGCGCGGCTTTAGCAGCCCGGCGCTTGGTCTCCAGTTCCCAGGCGGCAAGCCCTTTGTCTTCTGGGCTTACTTGTCCAGCAAGGTCTTCAGCAGCGCCTTGTCGTCTGCGGTAAGCGTCAATTGCCCCCGCAGCATCACGAAAAAATCGTAGTTCCTCTTGAATACCAGGAAGGCCAGCACACCCAGCTCTGCCCAGTTCAGCTCTTCAAGCCACTCAGGCTCGACCTTCAGGAAGATGGCCAGGGCCTCAACGCCGGCCGACAGCACAACCTGACTGGCTTCGAACAACAGCTCTTTGCTGAGCCCACCGACGAAGGCCATCACGGCTTCTTGGTCGTCAAGGTCCGGCAGGTTCTTCCCAACCGACTCGAACACGTTGAAGAGCCCGTAAATCACGCGCAGATGCGGCAGAGCCTTGCGGGTCTCGCCCACCTCCAGCTCGGAGATGGACAGCTCGCGGCCGCGCACCACCACTTTGACGGGCTCGGGACGAAGGGCAGAAAGGTCGTTGAAGTTCAGCATGGGAAGGTCCGGTAGGAAAACGGGCCCGGCCTAAGCCAGGCCCTTGCCGTTAGGCAGCTTTGCGGGTGATGCGCAGGAAGCCCGGGGCCAGGCCGCCGTTGATGCTCTCGTCCCACAGGCACTCACCAGAGACCGTCAGGGCTTGGGCAGTGGCTTCAGTGGAGAGGAACTGCACAGCGTCACCCGGGGAGATGGATACAGTTCCGCGGATAACCAGCGGCTCGCCACCGAAGGCGTTCAGGCCATCGAAAATCAGCTCGAGGGTGTAGTTGGTATCGGCCAGGGCAGACACGTTCACGGTGTCGCTAGTGGAGCCGGTCCAGGTGATGGCGCCAGTCTGGTCAGCCTTGAAGCTGATAAGGCCAGACTTGTGCACGACATACTCGGTATCAGCAACCGGGGTGCCGGCTACGCTGACAGAATCAACGACGGCGAACGGGCTGCCCAGGTCGAACAGTTGGCCAGCCTTGGCATCAGTAGCGATGGCCTTGTCAGTCACCGCGGTAGAGACCTGGGTAAACTCCTTGCCCAGGAGAACCATGGCGATGTTGCCCTGGCTAAAGTCCTCTACGGTGAACTTGCAGCCAAGCTCGGCGTTGTGGTTAAGGACGTAGTCCACGGGACGGGACGGCACGGAGTTGGACCGGTGCTTGTAGGTGTCCATCTTTGGCGTGGTTTCGAACGAAGTGGCGTTGCCGAAGGAACGGAAAGCGCCAGCGACCTGGCCAGCGATGATGCGACGACCCAGCAACTTGCCGGTGCCAGAGTAGAGTTGAGAATCAAGCATGAAATTGCTCCAGAAAAGTTAAGGGTCGGCACCGAAGTTGGGCCTGTGATTCGTATAGCGACGGCGCTTACATTCGCCGGTCAGTTCGCAGTCGTTGAGAGCACGGCCACTTCAAAAAGAAGCGGGTAGCTCGAGAAGCCATCGCCGTAGACCGGGTTCGGTGGGCTGACGCGCACAAGCGGCGACACTGTGTTTTCCGGCTGCCACCCCTGCAGAGCCTGGATAACATCGCCGATTAGAAAGCCCGCTCGAACCGTGCCTGGCTCTCTGGCCTTGCTGTCGATGACCACCTGCACCAGCCAGCGCTGCACCGCCACGCAGTCAGCACCACGGCGCATCTGGCGACCATCAGCCCCAGACAGGGTTTCGCCGGCGAAAACAACCAGCGCCACCGGGCCTTGCACCCCTAGAGCGTCCTGGGCTTCCTGCACTTCCATCACGCGGCGGATACGGGGGCAGGACTCGCGAAGGCGGTCAGCTATTGCAGTTCCGGCAGAGAGGTAGTTGTGGCTCTGGGTCATGCTCACAGCCCCCAGCTAGCCAGGCGTTCGCGGGTGAGGCGCTTAGGCGCAGCCCTCGAAACAGCACTCACAGCGGCAGGCGGAGCCACCACCAAGCCCAGTGACGCCGTACCGCGAGCAACCTGCTTCAGGAAGGCCGTGGCGTCTTCGTAGCGCTTGCGGATAGCCTCGGTAGGGTTGTCCTTGCTGATGCGGTAGCGAGCCAGGTCAGCAACGAACGGCAGCAGCACGCCAGGCACTACAGACAAGGGCAGCGCGTAGGCCACCGCGATATAGCTGTCCGCCTCATCCTCGGCCGCCTTGATGAACGGCTCAATCTGGGCATCAGTAGCGGGCTGACGGCCTACGGTGTAGCCGGTCCCGTCCACGACAGGGTCGGTGTCCAGGTATTCTTCAATCCAGTCACCCGGCAGCTGTTGGCGCAGGCTAGTTGGGGTTAGGTAGCGGCCCATCGGTATCTCCATGCGGCCAGCTTCATTGCCAGCCCAGAGGTATAGCGAGCACGCATGAAAAAGGCCGCCCCTTGTGGGAGCGGCCCTTGTGAGCAGAGCGCCAGTTACTTGACGTTCTTGAACAGGAAGCCAGCGCCTTCCCAAGCGAGCACCGGGGTAGCTTCGACGTTCACCGGATACATCCAGGAGTCGCAGGAGTTGTCGAAGTAGCCGTTCAGCACGTTCGGGGTGCCCTGCAGGGTGTAGGTGTAGCCGTAGGAGGGCTCAGCGTTGGTAAGGGAACCGACTGCAACGTAGGCCAGCACAGCGTCGTTGCCCCAAATGTCGGTGCCGTTGGTCAGGGCGTTGCCAACGACCACGTTCGGAATGTCGATGAGCGCACCCAGGAAAGCCGGGGTCAGCACAGCGATGTTGCCGAACTTCAGACGCTCAACGATTACCGGGTGAAACTTCAGGGTAGCGAACGCGTTGGCCGACAGCAGCAGGGTGTTCGGCCGCTTGCCGGTCTTGTTGCGGATGGACTGGGCAGCATCTTCAATCTGGACCAGGGGCTTGGAAGCCGGGTCAGACCACTTGTCGGTGCCGGTAAGGGTCGCCTTGTGGGTGGAGGCATACTTGCCAGCGTCGCGAGCGAGCTTGGACTGGGCAATCTCGAGCTTCTTGTCGAGCTGGTCTTTGGCCTGAGCGATGCCGATGGTAGAGAGGCTGATGCCGGGGCCGTTCTGGGCCTCTTCTTCGGTTTCAACAGCAACCTTGGCAGACACGGAGCGCTGCTCAATGGCGTAGGGCACACCATCATAGGACGGGCTGAAGGTCTTGCGGGTGGAGCCCGGAGCACGAATCAGGTCGTCGGCAATGTCGGTATTGTCGTTGAAGATGATGGTCGTGCCGCCGCGCTGAGTTACGGTGACGGCCGGGAAAACCGCCTTGCCGACATACTCATTGGAGCCGATGCCCTGGACTGCGGTAGTGAGTGCCTGATTAACCAGGCGAGCTTGTGCGTTGTTCATTGTAGGGGTCTCCGGTTAGAACAGAACTTCGATAACAGCGCCGTCAGCAGCAGCGGCATTACCCGGAGCGACGTAACCAACGACATGGCCGGTGGTAGCCTTCACAGCCTTACCAGCATCGCCGACTTGAACGGCATCACCGGCGGCCAGGGCCTCACCGGCGGTAACCAGGGCAGAGCCTGCAGAGCGGGCCACGGCAACGGCTTCGCCGGCCACAGCGTCTTCCAGGGCAACACCCAGCGCAGCTGAACCGGCTGCAGCGGTAGCACCATCAAAACCAACAAAGGTCTTGCCCGCGACGGCAACAGCCGCCACAATGGTCAGGGCAAATTGAACATTCGAAACTTGCATTTCGGTCTCCGAAAAAATTAGCGTTGGGTGTAGCGAGCTGCGGCTTCCGCGAAGCTGATGCCCTTTTGTTCAGCTTCCCGCGCAATCGCTGCACGCAGAGCAGAACCACTCTCATCAACCTCATAGCCGGGTGCGGCAACAAAGTCGGCTACAGGGTTAGCAGGGGCATGCTCTTCAGCGGCAACCTCACCAAACTCGACTACCCGGGGCAGGTTCTTCAGGAACTGCTTGAAAGCGTCGGCGGCTGGCAGGGTCGATTCCGCAAAATCAACGGCCTCTCCTACCTTGTATAGCGACGCCAAGATGTTTTTAGCCGCGCTGGTATCACACGGGCGAAGCTGACCAGAGGCCACCAGGCCCTCACAGAAATTGGCGCACTCAGCGTCCTGAAGCGCGGCTTCACGGGCGGCAAACTCGGCTTCCTTGGTAGCCAGAGCGGCTTCACGAGCGGCAAAGTCAGCGGATGCAACAGCAGCCGCGGCAGCAAATTCAGCAGCCTGAGCATCGGCAACAACAGCCTCGACCACCACACCCTCAGCCTGGTTATCAACTACAGCAGCACCCTCGGCAGCAGCAGAGAAAGCCGGCGCTACGGTTGCGGTGTCGGTGGTATCAGTAGCGTCGGTACCGGTAGCGGACTCAACAGCTTCATCAACCTGGTCCAGCGTGTTCAGGGTGTTGAGCCACTCAACTTCGCTAGCAGGGACAGCCTGGTCCGCGTCTTCAATGCCGAACTTGGAAACAATCCATTCGCGGATGGAGCGGAACAGCCCGAGCTGAGTGCTGAGCCCATCAGCAAACTCAACAACACCAGTCGAGTCCTCGGAGAACGAGATGTTTTTAAGGCCGGCAACCGCAGGGGTCTCAGCACCAAGGGCCGCGACATGGCGCAGGTTGGGATAACCAGGCGTGGGGTTTGAGGGGCTGTCCGGCAAGAAGAAGGAGCTGGAAACTTTCTTGTATTGGGCGGTGTTGAAGGACGGATTTACGTCGTCCAGCTTGCCTTCCAGCACATCACCATTCAGGCGCAGCTCACTGAACCAGGCTTGTGCGGGGTCGCCGCTTTTGGGGTTATGGCCAAGGGTAAGCGGGGCAGTATGGGTGCCAACATTGGCGTTGTAGTTGTCGACTACAGCCTGCTGAAAGCTGTTGTCGTAGACGGCAGTTACACCATTGGACGAGGTGTGCTTGCCCGCTTTGAAAATCTGAATCCAGGTCATTACAGGGGCTCCTGAGAGGGGTTGTTTCCTCGTATAGCAACCGCTCTCACACGCTTGAGACCTACAAAACAGGCTCACCCCCTTGTAAAGCTAGCTTGGCAGAAGGCCTTGGTAGAGCAAAGCGCTGGAAACCCGCGCCTGGCTTGGCTTTGCTCAAAACCTGCCTACCGAAAAAGCCACTTTTGTGCGCTGGTTAAAAGCCTGGACCTTTGGTCTGTGGACTACCCTAAATTCAGGTGCGAACTTAGGGCTTTCCAGATGAAAGCCTCGCTCTCAGGAGCCACACCCAGGAACGGCCGAGCGGGCACACGTGGCTTTGCTTTGTTGCCGAACTGATGCACGCCGGCATACACCAGGTCGGAGCCTATTGATGCACTGGAGCCGAGCATATCCAAGGCATACCTGACGCTATCGCGAAGGGTCCCCTTGCGAACCAGGATGGGCGTAGGCCCGTATCCTTGGGATGCCCGGTCGGCTATAGTCGCCATGGCAAGGCTTTTCCAGCCAGCCCCCGCCGGTGAGGCCTGATTGGAGAAGCTTCGCTTGGATACCTCGGTTACGTGCTGCGCTACCGCAGTCATGAACGGGCTCATGTTGCCAAGGCCCGCCTCGAGATTGGCTAGCCAGGCAACAGCGGCGTCAAGTCCAGTGCTCGCCACGGGCTGCCCTTAACCTACGATGCCGGCGATGGACGGCGGCGTCTTTTGGTTAGTAGGCGCGGCTTCCCAATGCCCGCCGTAGTTCTCGCGAACGTAGTCAAGCGAAGGCACGAACCCGAGAGCGGCGACCAAGTGGTCCTTCTTGACCCGCTCCATAAAGTCTTCGGCTTCGCCAATCTGGCGATACACCTTGGGCGGAACAACATCAGGCCCGAAGTTCAGCTCAGTGAGCCAGCGCAGCATCCGGTTCAGGGTATCCGACAGGGCATCGGCGTCAGCACGCACCAGCTCCATGCGGACACCGTTGTGTGTAGCCGCAAGGGTTGCTTGACCTGAGCCGGTGGCTTCAGTGCTGCCAGTCTCGCCAAGGGCGCACTTGCTAATCTCGGCGTTGATTAGGTGAATCAACTGCTCGAACACTTGGAACGCGGCACTGCCTGGCTCCTTCATGTCAATGGTGGTGGTTCCTGATACGGCCACAACACCAGAGCTAACCACGGTCTGGGCGATGGCCAAGGCCTCATCAAGCTCAGCAGGCTGACCGCCGGTTACAGTGGCAATCACTGTGCCATTTGCGACACGCTCAGCGTATTCAGCGGCCCGGCGCATAATTTCCCGCTTAATACGGACCAGTGCCAGTAACTTTGAGCCAAGACCTACACCGTATGGGTTGCCGTCTTTACCGCCGTGGGTATGCACCAGGAACTTGCGCGGGGGCACCAGCTCACCAGGATGGATGTTCTTTGCGGTGCGCAGGCGCAAGGCCAGGTCCTTGTCGAACTGGAAGCGGTAGGCTGCCCGCGGCAGGTGATGGCTGATGGTGATACTGGAAGCAGTCGCTTGGTACATCAGCTCAGCCACCGCGTAGCCCTTCAGGATGGCATCCAGCAGGTCTAGCGTCAGGCGGTCGAACCCGATGTTGTCGATGACCAGTTTCGCGAACTTGGCGGCAGCCTCTGCTTCTGGTGAGGAGTCGCCAGGGGTCACATTCCAGGGATAGGAGATGACAGCCATCTTCCGCTTTTGCAGCACAGCGTAGGCGTGAGGGTCCCGCTCAACGTCGTCGTAGAACGAGACGCCCGCCATGATGCCGGCCAGGGTGCGGTCAGGGTTGATGTAGACACCCGACGCCGCTGGGTTTTGCAGGTCGCTATCAAGAGTGGCCACCTCGGTCAGCAGCCGGTTAAAGTTAGTTTTTGCCACGTGGGAATGCTCCAGAGAAGAGGGCTATTCCCACGTGTAGCGAACGAGCTGACATAGACTCGGCACGAGCTGCAGAGCTTCTGGGCTGACAGGGTTACCTGATAGTTCCGATTGCCCACCCCGTTTGGTATCGGGGACACGCCGCCAAAGCTTCGCCCTAGCCAAGTGGCACTAGCTCAAGGTTGCTGGTGAAGGTTGAGCTGATAACCCTGGGTCGGCCGGCCCTACCCGCTACGCTGACGCGGTGCATCCGCTTCTTGAACCACGCCAGGAACTGGGACAGGGCGTCCACCTGGTCGTCGTGAGTGACGATAGGGAAACAGCTCACTTCATACTCAAAGTCAGCCAGCCACGGCGCTGCCTCTGGCAGATAGACGTAGCCCCCCTCTACAAGGTCAGACACGTTCACAGCCCGCATTTCTTTGGAGCCGTCAGGCGTGATGCCTACGACTGGGCAGGGCATCGACTCATTGGCCAAGTCCTGGATGAGCGAGATACCGCTGCTCTTGTCCTCAATGAGCACCAGGTCAGCGCTTGGAAAGTCAGCTGACCACCACTTGGCGTGGTCTAGTACCGTGCGCTTCAGCGTCGGGTAGGGCATGCGTTTGCACAGCACGTTCAGCAGGTATGCCTTGTTCCCTACGATTCCCCAGGTTTCAATGACGCTAGGGTCATTAACCTCGGCAGCTTTTTGCGCGGTATCGATGGATTGCACAACGTGGTCGAACTTTGGCGGCAGCGTAGCCAGGTTGTAGCGCTTGAACTGGCTGAGTTGGAAGGTGGCCCCCTCGGCCGGAACAGGTCGCTGCATGTAGAGCGCTGACCACTGCCGGCTGCTCATGCCGTCCCGGGTCTTCAGCAGGAACGCCGTTGTTTTCCGGTTCGGGCAGAAGCTCTCTCCGTTCTCGAGCAGAGCGGCGAACGCCAGCACCTTCCAGTTGTGATGAGCCTGGTTGCGCTGAGCCCAGCCAATCAAGTCATCCACGTGCCAACGCGTGCCGATGTGAATGAGCCAGTCGTGAGCCTCAGGCGGCCCGTCTTCCTTAATCCGGCTCATCACGTCGCCGGTGTACCAGGTATGCAGGTCTTTACGGACGGCGTCCGAGTCCGCTTCCTTCTGGCCCTTCAGGGTATCGTCGAGCAGAATGCCGTTGACCGTGAAGCCCGTCAGGGACTGCCCGCGGCCTATACAGCGGATGCCACCGCCTACCGTGGTTTTAAACTCGGTCTTCGACTGGCTGTTCTTGTCCAGGGCGGTTTCAGGGAACAGCGCTTGGTAAAGCGGGCTCTGCATGATGCGCAGCAAAGCCGTTCCGCGTTCCATAGCCAAAGGCTCGGCGTAGGTCGCATATGCAAAGCGATGCCGCGGGTTCCGGCCGAGAAGCCAGGTCAGGAAAATGTCCGCCGTCAGGGTAGTTTTACCGAACTGCGGCATGATGCTTATCATCAGGCGCTTTTGCTTGCCATCAGCGATTGCCTGCAGCTCGTCAGCCATAGCGGCCACCGGTGCGTCGAACTGGAACATCGGGCAGTTCGCAACATCACGGATTAGCAGGGCGTAGAACCTAATGTCGGCCTTGGCCATCGCCCGAATCTCGGCATCGGACAAGCCGGCGATTGAGGGCAGCTTACTCACTGGTCACCTCTACCGCGTTGGCGTCCAGGATGACAGGGCCGCCTACCTCTCGAAGACTGGCCAGATACTGCTGGGCTGCCAGCGTCAGCTGCTCTTGAGGAATAACCTCGGACAGCGTGATGTGCTTTTCCACCACCGTGGGCTTGTCCATACCGGCCAGGCGGGCCCGGCGCTCCATAATGGACAGGCAGGCTTGCAGGGCTCGGGGGTCCCCCCTGATGGCCTTCTCGTGCATCGGGATATACAGCTCGTCTAGCCGGGCTAGGTCTAGCTCTCGCAGGTGTGCAGCGTCCTCGGACTTGACCGCTTCCATGCTGGTGACAGCATCTTCGATGTGCTTGCGAACGGCCGTTGGAGAGATACCTAGGCGCTGGGCTACTGCAGGGATTGAGAAGCCACGCTTGCGAAGGTCCAGGCAGTCCATCGTGAGCTGCATCTTGGCCAGCACAGCGGCCGAGCCCATGCCACTATTAGCCATAGAAGCCCCCCTGCATCCAGCCATAATGGGCCAGCAAGGCCGCTTCGCACTTGTCGTGGCGGGGGGG
>APMI01010585.1_pt1 | contig 25095 bp, 22 predicted proteins | sample 667938 | NCBI WGS metagenome assembly APMI01 (sample SAMN01084076, study PRJNA167559) | wastewater metagenome | biome: Wastewater | place: Denmark: Ejby Moelle, Odense | collected 2011-11-28
CTCTACGATCATTTTAATAAGTAGGTTGGGGGTATTGGAATCAAATTTAAAAAATATAATTTAAAAAATATCATAAACACCAAAAAAGATTTTTTATAATTTTTTTGCCGATTTGTACTCCAAAAGAGAATAGGTCAATTAATTAAATACTACTTAGGCAGATGTGCCTTCAGCGATATAATGGGGTGTATCTCCCTGACATCATACACATTGTCGCGCGATTCGTATTCAAAATTCCTGAAAGGCACCCCGGTAAGGTCTACCTTAACCACGTATCCGGCATCTGTCCAGGTCTTTATAGCATCTGCTTCTTTCCTGACGTTATCGTACATAGTCCTTAGACGAGGATATCTCCTCAAACCTTTGCAATCGGTGTTGGGTATTTTTGCATCCATTTTATTACCTGTACCATCTTTACGACTGGATAAAAACAAGTGATATTCCCCGCTCTTGTAGTTAGTCTTTACTTCATATACATAACAAGTCAATGCCACAACTTCCTTTTCCGATCCCATCCGCTCCATTTTAGCGTGCTTTTCATCCATCTCCACAGGCTCAAAGGCCATAGTGCTGCTATATGTGAGCTGAGACAGGGTGGTGCTACGCGGGGTTTCGCTGTCCCAGTCGATGCCTGAATCATCCGTCAGCGTTTTTACCTGCCATCTCCAGTTGCTGCATCCCTCCTGTGCCCGGGTAACACCGGACATTAATACCACAGCCGCCAGTATCATTATCTTTTTCATAATTGCCAATTGACAGGTAAATATAAAAAAATGCATCCGTTCGACAATGAAAGAATACGCTTTGGACAAGCATGGATGCAAAAGGATTAAACCATGGCAGCATTTTTTTGCAAAAAATTGAACAGCGAGAGCGTCACTAATAGACTAAATTTATATTTCATTTAAAACTCGAAACCGTGTTCACATTTAAAAACGTATTCAGCGGGTTCTCAGTAGATGACTGGCAAAAGCAAAAAAATTCTACACAGATACACTTGGCCTCAATGTAACCGAGGGCCAGATGGGTCTGCTGGAGATAAACCTTGGCGATGAAAAAAAGATCATTGTCTATCCCAAACCAAACCATGAACCCGCTACGTACACCATCTTAAACTTCTCCGTGGATAATATAGACGAGGCTGTAGACGAACTGATCGCCAGGGGAGTGGCATTCGAACAATATGAAGGCCAGATCAAAACAGACGAAAAAGGCGTATCGCGTAATAATGGCGGACCGAACATAGCCTGGTTCAAAGATCCTGCAGGCAATATCATGTCCGTACTGGAAGCCTAAGGTGGTATAGGTACAAAAAAAAATGCTCCCGTTAGAAAACGGGAGCCGTACGCAATATGAAATTATAAACAAAAACAGTTAATAATATTAATCTGGCTTCTTGCCATCAAGGAACGTATTGATGGTTTGTATGGAAGCCTGTGCATTATTTTGCTGGTCGTTAACACCTACGCTGTATCCGCTCAGGAACTTATCGGCCGACGCTACAGCATTATCGAGGTTAACGTTCTTGCGCACATAGGCAGGTACATTTTCCACGTCATCTGTACTTTCCGAGTTCTTGATGTTAAAGCTCATGCGGCGCAGGCGCTCAGCACGCTCTTCAAGCGCACGCTTCTGCTCTTCGAAACGCCTCTTTTCCTCCAGCTCATCGGCGGTAAGTATATGCTCGCCTATCTTCACATTGCTGACAGGCTGCTGTGCCTGCGCTACAGGTGCCTCAGCTACTTCTTCATTCTTTATCACCAGTTTCAATGTGCTTTCTTCTTCCTTCTGTTCAGCTACAGTATTAACAGGCTCAACTTCTTTTTCCGCAACAGCTTCCGCTTTATTATCCTTCAGCTCAAGCGAAATACGCTCACCGGCTGTAGGTGTTGTGGCAGGGAAGGAGGGCTTGGCATCAATGATAACGGTATGGCGCTGTACGGGGGGCATCTCAACCATAGTAGGTGCCATAGCATCTGCGGCCTTAACAACAGGTGCAACCGCCGCAACCGGGGTATTCGAATTCGAGAAGGCATTGGTAGTTCCGAATGGACTTGTAGCACCACCCAGTGGCAGGATAACTTTTTCAGGTTCATTCTTTTTCTCCAGCATCTCGGGCGTAAAATCTTTGTGATTGAAGCCTGTTGCAATAACTGTAACTGCTATGTGCTCACCCAGTGCCGGATCGTGGCCCATACCCAGTATCACATCGCAATTATCACCCGCCATGTTCTGCACAAAACCTTGTATTGCTTCAGCCTCATCCATAGTGTGCTCATGCTCGCCTGCAGCCGAAGTGATATTAAGCAGCAGCCATTTAGCACCACGTATATCGTTGTCGTTCAGCAGTGGCGAATTCAGAGCCTCCTCTACTGCATGCAGCGCGCGATTCTCACCGGTTGCAGATGCGCTGCCCAGGATAGCTACACCGCCATTACGCATAACAGTACATACATCCGCAAAGTCAACGTTTATCTGGCCGGTAGTGTTTATTACATCAGTGATGCACTTTGCAGCAGTAGCCAGTATGTCGTCGGCCTTTGCAAAAGCCTGTGTGAAAGGCAGGTTGCCGAATTGCTGACGCAGCTTATCGTTCGAGATAATCAGGATAGTATCCACATGCTCGCGCATACGGTCTATACCTTCCTGTGCCTGCTTCATACGCTTGCGGCCCTCGTAAGTGAAAGGCATAGTTACAATACCAACCGTAAGGATACCCAGCTCGCGGCATATCTTCGATACCACAGGCGCACCGCCTGTACCGGTACCGCCACCCATACCGCAGGTGATGAAGGCCATACGGGTATTTACCTTCAGTATCTTGGTAATATCTTCTATGCTTTCTTCACTGGCTTGTTTGCCTATTTCAGGATTAGCGCCGGCACCCAGGCCTTGTGTAAGGTGCGGGCCCAGTTGTATCTTATTGGGTACGGGGCTCAGCGCAAGCGCCTGGGAGTCCGTGTTGCAAATAACAAAATCCACCCCATCAATGCCGAGATCGTACATGTAGTTAACAGCATTTCCGCCGCCGCCACCCACGCCTATCACTTTGATAATAGACGACTGGTTTTTGGGAATTTCAAAGTGTATCATACTATTTTATTTTGTGGGTTAGTAAATGAGTATTCGTAAGTATTGTTAGTTGTGAGTTTGTGAATGTTTAGCTTAAAATATTTCTTCATCTTCCACATCTTCAAATATCTTCATGAACTTGCCTTTGAAGCCGTCGAACAGGCGGCCAAGTGTGACCACGCGTTTCTTCTGCTTCTCTGTGCTCTGCTCTTTGTTTATTTCATCAGCTGCCTGCTCTTCCGGTGTTTTCGGCGCTTCTTCCACCATTGCATCATTGGTCATAGGCATAAAGTTTCCTCCTTTGCCAATGAAACTCATCTTACCGTTTTCATGGTCATGGAAACCGCGCAATATCAGGCCGACACAGGTTGAGTACATGGGGTTCATCAGCTCTTCTGCGAGTTCGCCTGTCAGGTGCTCGTTAGGGTAGCCTATGCGTGCACCCATGCCTGTTATATATTCCGTGAGCTGTATAATGTGCTTCAACTGCGCACCGCCACCCGTCAGGATGATACCACCGTAAAGGCGGTTCTCAAGGCCAAGTTGTTTCAGATGATACAACACATAATCGAGTATCTCCTGCATGCGCGCCTGTATGATATGCGCCAGGTTCTTCATTGAAATTTCCTTGGGTGGCAAACCGCGCAGGCCGGGTATGGTGATGTAGGCATTTGCATTAGCCTCATCAGCCAGTGCCATACCAAACTGCACTTTCATCTGCTCAGCCTGTGCGCGCAATACGCCAAGGCCGTTACGGATATCGTTGGTAATGTTTACGCCTGCGTAAGGTATCACGGCCGTATGTTTCAAAATACCGTCGTAGAACACTGCCATGTCCGTAGTGCCACCACCTATATCCACTATTGCTACGCCTGCTTCAAGGTCTTCATCATTCATTACGGCAGCAGCTGATGCCAGTGGCTGAAGAACGATGTCCCTTGTTATTAGTTGCGCCTTATCTACGCAACGCTTTATGTTTCGTATAGCATTACGGTCGCCCGTTACTATATGGAAGTTCGCACCTATTTTCACGCCGCTCATACCAATGGGATCTATCACATTTGCAGTGCTGTCCACGGTGAAATCCTGCGGTACGATGTCAATGATCTCATCACCGGCCGGTATATAGGTCTGCCGCTGGTCAGCTATCAACAGGTCTATATCCTTCTGGCTTATCTCTTCCTCCGTCGTCACGCGCACACGGTCGCCGCGTGTCTGGAGGCTCTTGATGTGCTGCCCGGCTATGCCCACATACACTTCTTTTACCACCAGCTCGGGATTCGACTGGATGCATTTTTCAATGGCTTGCTCAATGGAACGGATGCACTGCTCGATGTTCATAACCACACCGTGGCTTACACCGGCTGACTCGGCGCGGCCCACACCGAGGATTTCCAGCTTACCGTACTCATTTTTGCGGGCGGCAATAGCTACCACTTTAGTGGTCCCTATGTCCAGGCCTACGATAATGGGTTGATCTTTTTTACTCATATTGCGTTGCGTTTAAGCAGGTTAATGATTCTTATTACTGTCTTTTGATTTATCTTTTGGTGTTTGTTTTTTTACTTCCTCTTTATTCACCGGTTTTTTGGTATCCGGCTTCTTTGCTGTTTCATTTTTCACTTCCTTCTTCAACGATTTCGGTACTGCCTTTACTTCCTTTTTAGCAGCAGGCATTACAGCTTTTGGCGACTCATGCGGCGGCTCTTTTGCCGCCGGTTTATCGTTCAGGTCATCGGGTTTTGGTGGCCCCATGGCGGGTCGTTCGGCAGGTTTTGTAACGACCTTTTCCACCGGTTTAGGATATGCCGAGGCAGGCAGGGCCTTCACTGCTTTTTCAGGTACTTCCTTCTTTACCACAGGTTTTACAGCTGTCTTCGTCGGCGCTATTGCTTTTGCCGGTGTCTTAGCCCCCGGCACAACAACTTTCACTGGTGCTTTAACCGGAGTTACTGCCGGCTTCATCGGTTCCTTCACAGGCACTACTGCCGGTTTAACAGGCGCTTTCGTAACAACTGCCGCTGGCTTAACAGGAGCGTTCAAAACCGGTGTTGCCGCCTTCGCCGCTTTTATCTCCGGCGCTGCAACTGTTGCAGGGGGAGGTGTGCTTGCAGATGGTGCATGAACTTCAGGTGCGGGAGTAAAGGTTTTACCGGTATCATTACCCACAATGCTCTTCACCCAGTTCATGCTACTCATCGCTTTATCAGCCGGTGCATTCCATGGCAGTGCCGGTGTGGCAACTACCTGTCCTTTATACCTTACGTCTATCACATCATACTTATCCCAGCCTATGCGATTCAGCACATTTTTATAAAAGGCGAACAGGTTACCGAGCTTTTCCTGCAACAATGATGTATCGCCTACCAATATCCGCTGATGACCCAATACGGGCACTAGCTCAAATGTGTGGTCAGGCGTCATGATGATCTGCGACACCTGCGCATTCCAGAACGTATCCCTCTCTATGTTGCGTACCAAATGCACTATCTGCCCCTTCAGCGATTTACTCAGGCTATCATCTTTCAGCACAGGCACATTTGTTACTACAGTAGTGTAATAGATGTAGTTGTCCGATAAGGGCATTGTAGCCAGCGCCGTATCTAGATAATAGCTGTTACCATCTTCTTCAAACACACGGGCCACCGGTACACGCTGGGTAAGGTTGATGTGAAGGTTGTGCGCATTGTCTACATATATTTCCGAATTGCCCACCCACGGATTGGCGGTCACTATCTCTTCCATGCCATGCAAGTCCAATTTACCGGCCGGTATGTGTTTGATATCTACATGACGATCGTTCACCAGCAGGTCCATTACCTGTTGCTTATCTATAAAATGGCATTTGTTCTCATTCTTTATCTGCACGTCTATGTTCCTGATGTACTTGCCCGATTCACTCTTCGATGCGTATGCCACGGCCACAATACAACCCACGGCCACGATGATCGTGACTACGAACTGCATTATTTTGCGAACCGATATTTTACGCTTCTCCGGCATTATTTATTTTCAAGTAGTTCTTTTATTGGTTCTATCAATTGATCTATATCACCTGCACCTGCCGTTATGAACAGCGACAGCGGCGCTTCCTTTACATACTTCAGCAATCCTTCCTTCGATAAAATGGTACAGCTTTCATTCACCATCCTGTCCTTTATCATCTGCGAGCTCACACCTTCCATCGGCAATTCCCGCGCAGGATATATATCCAGCAGTATCACTTCATCGGCCATATCAAGGCTATGGGCAAAACCATCTGCCAGGTCGCGGGTGCGTGTAAACAGGTGTGGCTGGAATGCTACTACGCATTTACGGCCTTTGAACAATTGCTTTGCACTCCGTATCAGTGCCGACAATTCCTCTGGGTGATGGGCATAGTCGTCTATATATACTACCTGCTCATTCTTTATCACATACTCAAAGCGACGTTTCACTCCCCTAAATCCGGGCAGTGCGCTTTTCACTTTATCCCCGCTAATACCCAGCAACTGCGTCACCGCTATTGCAGCCACAGCATTCTCCACGTTGTGCATGCCGCCGATGGCAAGGTGTATTTCATTTATTTCCCAACTCTTTCCTTTCACATCAAAGATGTACTCTCCATCACGTTGCCGAATGTTGCTTGCATACACATCGGCATTGTCATTCTGAAGGCTATAGGTCATTTTGTTGTCGCCTTTCAGTTCACTGCCGCGGGGCAGGCCATGTTTAGCCACTAGCGTACCGCCTGCTTTTATATTTGCCGTATACTGGATGAAGGCCTTCTCCATTTCCTCCACAGTACCGTATATATCCAGGTGGTCCGCATCCATCGCTGTAAGTACCGCTATATCCGGGTACAGTTTCAGGAAGCTACGGTCATATTCATCTGCCTCCACTACAGCGGTATCATTGTCGCTGCTCCAGTAGTTGCGGTCATAGTTCACAGACACGCCGCCCAGGAAGGCGTTGCAGCCATAACCCGTTTCGCGCAGCAGGTAGGCCGTCATGGTAGATATAGTGGTCTTGCCATGTGTGCCTGCAACAGTGATAGCATGCATGGCTTGTGTTATCCACTGCAACACATCACTACGTTTGTACACGGCATACTTATTGTCCCTGTACCAGTTCAGCTCGGCGTGTGCCGCAGGTATGGCAGGGGTATATATTACCAGTTCAGCTTCTTTGTCCAGCAGGTCCACATCATCTGTGTAATGCACCTCCATGTCTTCTGCCACCAGTTGTTTGGTAAGCTCCGTTTCCGTACGGTCATAACCTTTCACTACAGCACCTTGCTGCCGGAAGAAGCGCGCAAGCGCACTCATACCGATACCACCGATACCTATGAAATAAACCCGTTTCAGTTCCCGTACGTTCATTCTTTTGTTGCTATTTCAATTACTTTTTTTGCTATTCTTTCGTCTGCGTCTTTTATTGCCAGCCTATGCAGGCTTTCTTTCATTACATCCTGCATAGCATTATCATGCAGCAGGTTCTTTAATTTTTTTACCAGCTCACTCATGGTATCATTGTCCTTCACCATCATTGCTGCATTGTGCTCTACCAGTGCCAGGGCATTACCTGTCTGGTGGTCCTCAGCAGCATAAGGGTAAGGCACGAACACTACCGGCTTCCCCGCTATACACAATTCCGCAATAGCCAGGGCACCGGCCCTCGATATCACCACGTCCGCAGCGGCATAGGCGTAGTCTATCTCGCGGATGAACTCAAAGACCTTCACTTTATCACTAAAATCTGATGCTCTCTGTTTTGCCTGCTCGTAATACAGTTTGCCCGTTTGCCAAATCAGTTGCACATCCTCCGCCAGTAGCTCTACCAGGTGGGCGTCTATTGCCTGGTTGATCGACTTCGCACCCAGGCTGCCGCCCACGATTAGTATCGTGCGTTTGCTCGCATTCAGCCCCAGCCACTCTTGTCCTTCAGCCCTTGTTATATTCAGCGAGGAGATGATCTTCCGCACCGGGTTGCCCGTGAGTATTATTTTATCCATCGGAAAAAAGCGCTCCATGTGTTCATATGCCACGCATATTGCTTTTGCCCTTCTGCCCAATATCTTATTGCTCTTACCCGCGTAAGAGTTCTGTTCTTGTATCAGCGTAGGCACATTCATACCCTGTGCAGCGCTCAGCATCGGGAAACTGGCATAACCGCCTACGCCCACTACTGCATTTGGCCTGAACTCTCTTATTATCCTTCTTGCCTGTGCCCTGCTCTTTAATAATTTATAAGGCAGTGCCAGGTTCTTTAATAAGCTGCTCCTGTTAAAACCGGCTATGTCTAATCCTATTATTTCAAAACCTTCCTGCGGTATCTTCTCCATTTCCATCTTTCCCTTAGCACCCACAAACAATAGCTGCGTGCCTGCCCTCATGCGCTGCAAAGCATGGCCTATCGCCACCGCGGGGAATATATGCCCCCCGGTGCCTCCGCCTGCTATTATGATGCGCATGTTGCTCATATACCCGGCAATGGTTTTGGCTTTGTTACACGTTTTGGTTTCAATAATTCTTTCACTTCTTCTTCATCCGGCTCTTCTTCAGTCTCTTCTTCCTCTTCTTCTTCTGTTATTTCTTTAGTTGCCTTAGCTTTCTTCTTTCCTTCCATTTCATCTACATATCGGCTCACGCTCAGCACTATGCCTATTGCGATACTGGTAAACCATATAGATGAGCCACCCATGCTTATCATAGGCAGGGTCAATCCCGTTACGGGTACCAGGTGCACGTTCACAGCCATATTCAGCATGGCCTGGAACACCAGTGTTATACTCAGCCCAACTGCAAGGAAAGCTCCGAAGGCATAAGGGCAGCGCCTGAATATCAATATGCTTCGCCACAGGAAAAGCAGGTATAGGAATATGATGGCTGCGCCGCCTATCAGCCCGTATTCTTCTATTATGATCGAGTAAATAAAATCAGAGTATGGGTGCGGCAGGAAATTGCGCTGCCTGCTGTTACCCGGGCCCAGGCCGGTAATGCCACCGTTGGCAATAGCGATCTTGGCTTGTTGTACCTGGTAAACAACTGTCTCTTTTTTACTGCCGTCTTTCTTCTTCCCGCCGCCTGTAAAATCTTCTATCCTTTGCTGCCATGTTGCCGCGCGGCCAAAACCGGTTGCTTTAGACACCAGGAAGAGTAGCACTACGCCCACCAATCCGCCAACGGCCAGCATGGCAATATGCTTCACTTTTACCCTGCCTATAAAGAACAGGATAGTACAGGTAAAGCCCAGCATCAATGCAGTAGAAAGGTTAGCAGGCGCTATCAGCAAACAGGTAACGATCACGGGCACCAATACAGGCACAAATCCTTTACGCAGGTCTTTGATCTCACCTTGCTTTACGCTCAGTATGCGCGCCAGCAACATGAACAGGGCCAGCTTCGCAAGGTCCGATGTCTGGAAAGTAAGGTTGATGACCGGTAGCCTTATCCAGCGCGAGCCCTCATTGAGCTTGGTACCAAAGAACAGTGTATATATAAGCAGGGGCACACTCACCAGGTAAAGCAGTAAGGCGAGCCTCGCGAACTTGGTATAGTTTACCTTATGTACCCAGTATATGATCAGCAAGCCAAGGCCCAGCACCAGCAATTGCTTGATGAGGTAATAGCTGCCATTCTTGTCCATCCTGTAGGCCAATGAACCCGTAGAGCTATACACAGCCATCAGGCTGATGAACGACAGCACGATCACCACGCCCCAAATGACCTGGTCTCCTTTCGTTCTATTTAGCAAACGTTTCATTTTCCTTTTGTCTCTCTTTTTATTTACAGTGCGCGTACAGCTTCTTTGAACTGCTCGCCGCGGTCTTCATAATTTTTGAACAGGTCGAAACTGGCACATGCCGGCGCCAGCAACACGGTGTCTCCTTTTTCAGTCAATGCGTATGCTGCGTGTACTGCATCATAAGCGCTCTGTGTATCCACCACCGCTGTCACTACTCCGTCAAATGCATCATGTATCGGTTTATTATCCAGGCCCAGGCATATTATTGCCTTCACCTTTTCTTTCACCAGTTCCATTATCTCGTTGTAGTCGTTTCCTTTATCTTGTCCGCCCAATATCAGCACCACAGGGGTCTTCATGCTCTCCAGCGCAAACCATACAGAGTTCACATTAGTGGCTTTACTGTCATTCACAAAATCCACCCCGCGGATGGTTGCCACAAACTCCAGCCTGTGTTCCAGGCCTTCGAAGGTGGCAAAGCTTTCCCTGATCTTTTCCTTGCGGATGCCTGCTATACGTGCCGAAATGCCTGCTGCCATGCTGTTGTATTGATTATGTTTCCCTTTTATCGAAAGATCATGAATGGACATATCGAGCTCTTCACCTCCGAAGCGAATGTGGATATTGTCATTTTCTACAAATCCGCCTTCATTATTTATTGAGTTCTGGTCGCTCATTGTGAAATATATTTTGCGTGAGTTAACTGTATGAGTTGTGAGGTAATCTTTAATGACAGGGTCATCCTGGTTTATTATAAAATAGTCGTCTTCTTTTTGATTTTCTGCTATCCTGAATTTCGATGCTACATAATTTTCAAACTTGTAATCGTACCTGTCCAGGTGGTCCGGGGTAATGTTCAGCAACACCGCTATGTCCGGGCAGAAATAATGGATATCGTCCAGCTGAAAACTGCTCACTTCCATCACATACCACTTACATGGCTGTTCGGCTATCTGCTTTGCAAAGCTGATTCCTATATTGCCCACCATGGCCACATCATAGTCAGCATCTTTCAGTAGATGGAAAGCCAGCTTGGTCGTAGTGCTCTTCCCATTGCTGCCCGTTATGGCTATGATCTTGCTGTCACCCTTGTACCTGTAGCCAAATTCTATTTCGCTGCATACTTCAATACCTGCGCTGCGTATCTCTTTCATCAGCCCGGTCTTCTCGCTTATACCGGGGCTCTTCACTACGCAGTCGGCCAATAGTATATGCGGTATTGTGTGCCTGCCTTCTTCAAACTGTATGCCTGCACGCAGCATAGTATCTTTAAATGTCTGCTTTATTGCTCCGCCATCGCTCACAAACACATCCCAGCCCTGCTGCTTGCCAAGCATGGCAGCGCCCACGCCGCTTTCGCCCGCTCCCAGTATCACCAGTTTTTTGTCTGCGCCTTTGGTCACTATTGCAGTTTTAATGTTACTATGCTTAATATGGCCAGTATGATGCCCACTATCCAAAACCTCGTTACTATTTTACTTTCATGATATCCCAGCTTTTGGTAATGGTGGTGCAGCGGCGACATCAAAAAGATGCGGCGGCCTTCCCCATATTTTTTCCATGTGCGGTCGAAATACCATACCTGTATCACTACCGACAAACTCTCTACGAGGAAGATGCCGCATATAATGGGTATCAAAAGCTCTTTGCGCATAATAATGGAGAGCGATGCGATGATACCCCCCAGTGCCAGGCTGCCCGTATCGCCCATGAATACCTGTGCGGGATAGGCATTATACCATAGGAAGCCTACGCATGCACCTATGAAAGCGCCCGTGAATATGGACAACTCCGCAAGGTTGGGTATGTTCATGATATTCAGGTAGTCGGCAAATATGTAGTTACCCGACAGGTATGCGAACACACCCAAACATATACCCGCAATGGCCGATGTACCTGTTGCCAGTCCGTCTATACCGTCCGTTATGTTCGCTCCGTTCGATACGGCTACTATAATGAATATCACGAACAGTATATAAATGATGGGCGTTACAACCTTTATCGATTTTTCGCCGAATATCTTTCCTATCTGCGCATAGCTTAGTTCATGTGTCTTTACGAAAGGAATAGTAGTTGTGGCACTTTTTATGCGGACATATTGATGCGTTCTGCCGGTTTCATCTTTTCTTTCATAAGGCCCCGATACTATTTGTTCAGTTGCATTGTATAAGGTCGGCTGACCTTTTACTACTTCGCGGCTTACTACCACATTCTGGTTATAGTACATGGTAGTACCTACTATAATACCCAGCCCCACCTGGCCCAGTATTTTAAACCATCCGGCCAGCCCTTCTTTATTCTTCCTGAATACTTTTATATAATCGTCTATAAAGCCCACCATACCCAGCCATATGGTTGATACCAGCATAAGAATGATATACACATTCGTGATACGCGCAAAAAGGAGTGTGGGTATCAGTATTGCTGCTATGATGATCAGGCCACCCATAGTAGGTGTTCCTTTCTTTGCTTTCTCTCCTTCAAGGCCCAGGTCACGTACTGTTTCACCTATTTGTTTACGCTGCAGGTATTTTATCAGGCGCTTACCCCATACCATGCTTATCACCAGCGACAATATGATCGCCATGGCTGCACGGAAAGTGATGTAATAAAACACCCCCGCTCCGAAAAGGCCAAAATGCTCACGCAGGTATGTAAACAAATAGTACAGCATTTATTTATTCAATAGTTTAAAAGCTTCGGTTAATATTTCCCTGTCATCAAAATGATGTTTTACTCCTTTTATTTCCTGGTAGGTCTCGTGCCCTTTGCCGGCTACCAGTAATATATCATCGGGCTGTGCCAATGCCACAGCTGTCTTTATCGCTTCTTTGCGGTCGGTTATGCGCAGCATCCTTCTTTTCTGCGCCATATTCAGCCCGCTCTCCATATCGTTCAGTATCTCCTCGGGGCTTTCACTGCGCGGGTTGTCCGATGTCAGTATGGCCTTATCACTATGCTCGCAGGCCACTTCAGCCATTATCGGCCGCTTGGTCTTATCCCTGTCGCCACCGCAACCCACCACGGTAATTATTTGCTGCCCGTCTGTACGTAATTGTTTTATGGTGGCCAGTACATTGAGCAGTGCATCCGGTGTATGCGCATAATCCACAATACCCAGTATCTTATCATTCGGCGACATGAATGTTTCAAACCTGCCCGGCGCACCATGCAGGTTGCTCAGTACTGCCAGTACCTGCATCTTGTCCGCACCCAGCAAAGTAGCGATACCATACACCGCCAGCAGGTTGTACGCATTAAAGGTGCCTATCATCCTGAAGTGCGCCTCCTGGTTCTCCACCAGCATCACAAGGCCCGTAAGGTTGTTCTCCAGCACTTTTCCCTTTATAGTAGCGGGCATCTTCAGGCTGTAGGTATTCTTGCCTGCTTTTGTATTCTGCAGCATCACCATACCGCGCTTGTCATCGGCATTGGTCAGTGCAAATGCCCCCGCAGGCAAATTGTCGAAGAAGCTCTTTTTTACTCGTATATATTCGTCAAATGTTTTGTGGTAGTCAAGATGGTCGTGCGTGATGTTAGTAAAGGCCGCGCCCGCAAATTCCAGCCCTTCTATCCTGCGCTGGTGTATGGCATGCGAGCTCACTTCCATGAACACGTATTCACAACCAGCTGCCGCCATGCGTGCCAGCAAGGCCTGTATCGCAATGGCGTCAGGCGTGGTATGAGTTGCCACCTCTACTATATGGTTTATATGGTTCTGCACGGTTGATATCAGCCCGCACTTATGTCCCATCGCCTCATACAATTGGAATAAAAGCGTAGCGCATGTGGTCTTGCCATTCGTCCCGGTAATACCCACCACCTTCATATTGTGGGAAGGATTACCATAAAATTCAGATGCCAATAATCCGGCAGCTGCTGCGCTGTCCTTTACCTGTACATATACTACGCCACCCTTAAGTTCACCCGGTATCGTTTCACAAACCACAGCCACGGCACCTTGCGCTATAGCTTTGTCAATGAACTCATGCCCGTCCACCACTGTACCACGCACAGCAATAAACACACTCCCTGCCTCCGCCTTGCGCGAGTCAATGCAAAGGCTGCTTACCTGCACAGAGGTATCCCCTTCTGTTTTGATGGTAGCGACGCTGGCCAGTATGTCCTTTAGTGCAGGCATTAACTTAATTGCAGTGTTATATTTTGTTTTTGTCCTTTATTTATTTTTGTTCCGGGCGGCACCGACTGCGACATCACCTTTCCTCTTCCGCTCAGCTGCACTTGCATACCCTGGTTTTCCAGCAGGTATATGGCGTCCTTCAATCCCATGCCCGTCACATCGGGCACTATACCTTCGTATGCTGGTCTTACCGTTACACGCAGGTTATTGCTTGAGTCAGACTTAACCTGCCCCATTGCACGTTCCGCTATATTGCCTGGGTTCATCAGGCCCATTGAATTCAGCAAGACATTATAGCTCCAGCCCGTTGCCACACTGCCTTGTACCTTGTCCTTCGCATTCCTTGCTATACTATCCAGTGGTCCGTCCCATGAGCCTTTGCTGCTTGCGAATATCCTGTCAGCAATCATCCTGAATACTGGCGCAGCTATCAGGCCGCCGTAATACACGCTTGAGTGCCTTTTGGTGCGGATCACTACTGCTATGGTGTACTTTGGTTTATCTGCTGGAAAGAAACCCACAAAGGAACCTTGGTACACGCCATCCGTATAAGCTATCCCTTTATCCGCTACCTGCGCTGTACCCGTTTTACCTGCCATAGTATAATATGGCGATTTGATACTTTTTGCAGTACCCATAGTAACCACCGAGTCCATGCAACGCCTCAACTGCGCGATAGTGCTTGAATCACCAATGTGTTCTTCTAGTACGGTAGGCTGTATGGTCTTTACATCTTTTCCATATTCTTTAATGGCACTCACCAGGTAAGGCTTCATCATCCTGCCCCCGTTGGCCACTGCATTATATACCATGCAGGTATGTAGCGGAGTAATAAGCACTTCATACCCCGTTGCCATCCATGGCAGTGTTGTAGCGCTCCAGCTCGTGTTGGCGGGTGACTTTATCACGGGGGTACGCTCACCGGCCAGGTCAATGCCTGTCTTTTCGTTCAAATGCTCATGCTTGAGATGGTCTACGAATTTTTGAGGATTTTTATAGTAATAAGTGTAAGCCAGTTTAGCCATCGCCGCGTTCGATGATTCTGCATACGCTTTCCATATTGGCATCACACCAAGCCCAAGGTGTGAGTCTTTCATCACCCTGTTACCAAATCGTATAGCACCACCTTCGGCATTTACATTATCATCAACAGTTATCAGCTTGTCATTCAGCAGCGCCAGCAGTGTATTTACTTTAAATGTCGATCCCGGCTCTGTAGGCATCAGCGCATAGTTCAGGTCTTCCCAATAGCTGCCGTCGCTTTGCCTGCCCAGGTTCACCAGGGCGCGTACCTTTCCTGTCTGCACTTCCATTACCACTGCCGTACCATAGAGGCACTCATATTGTTCCAGTACGCTCATAAGGGCATGCTCGGCTACATCCTGTATGCTCACATCCAGTGTGGTAACAATGTCTTTACCATTCTGCGCCTCCACTTCCGATCCTTCCACCGGCACCCACACATTTACGGTTGCCCTCTGCTCTACCCTGTTACCACCTGCCCCTTTCAACAATGTATCATAGCGCGATTCCAATCCGATCGTCTGGCTGTTCTCGCGCCACAAGCCTATGGTCCTGTAAGCCAGCATACCGTATGGATTGATCCGTTTCTCACGCGGGTCCTCAATAAAACCGCCATATGCCTTGCCCCTGTTAAATATGGGGAAGGAACGAACGGCCTGGTAATCATAATAAGCAAGATTCTTCCTCAGCAAAAAGTAGCGGTTGCCTTTTTTATATTCATTCTCCAGCATTTGCTTATATGCTGCAGCACTGGCATCGTGAAACAGGTTCGCCAGGCATTTGGATAAGCTATCCACATTTTCATTGAACAGCTTTTCGCTCATTACCGAAAAGTCAACATGTATATCAAACTGGGGAATGGAGGAGCAAAGTAGCTGCCCGTCCTCTGTATATATATTGCCACGCTCGGAAGGCAAAGCGGCATTGCGCGTATACATTTCCAGCGCCATCTTCTTCAATGCCGGTCCCTCTTTCACTTGTATCATCGCCGCTTTAATAACGATAGCTACGCCCAGCAGGCAAATACACGTAAAAGCCACATAAACACGAAACCGTATATCCTTCTTTATATCCACTTCCTCCTTCTGTTACTTTTTTGCTACTGCACTATCCACTTCTATCTTGTAGGCCGGCAGCATCATGGGTTTTAGTCCCAGCCTGCCCGCACTCTTTATCACTTCAGTTTCCATCCTTGCATTCATCAGCTGCGTCTTAATGTCCATATACTTCCAGCGCAGTTCCTTCAATACCTTGTTTTGCTTGTTCAGCTCCCGCTGCATCTCTACGGCATGCTGCGAGTTATTTATGTATAGCACGCCCAGTAAGGCTATAAAAGCCAGGTAGGGGATATTATGCACTATACCTTTGTAAGACACTTTTTCCAGCAACATCTTCCAGTCGCTCCTGATACGCTGCGCAGGCACCTCCTCGGGCTGTTCCTGCACTATATCCTTACTCTTGCTGCTCATCCTGTTTCTCTGCTATGCGTAGCCGCGCACTTCTCGAACGCGGGTTGTTTTTTATTTCCTCTGCCGTAGGTTCTATAGGTTTTGCATTCACAGGCCTCAGCGGGGCCTTCTCTTTTATCACTCCGTACATGTCACTTTCGTCCTCCTCCCACTTACCGCGTTTTATGTATTGCTTTACTATCCTGTCTTCTATCGAGTGGAAGGTGATCACGCTCAGCCTTCCTCCAGGGTTTAAACTTGCAGCTGCCTGTTGCAAAAATTCCCTCAAAGCACCCATCTCATCATTCACTTCTATCCTCAGTGCCTGGAACACCTGCGCCAGGTATTTATTGGGCAGTCCTTTCATCACCGGCAGTATCATCGCCTTCAGCGCTTCTATACTATTCAGCTTCGTCCTGCCGCGTTGCTCCACAATATGTTTTGCCAGCTGGCGTGCATTACGCACTTCACCGTATTGCTCAAACATTTTGTGCAGTTGCAGCTCGCTGTATGTCTTCAGCACATCTGCTGCGGTCACATCGCTGCGCTTGTCCATCCGCATATCCAGCGGACCCTCAAAGCGTATCGAAAAACCACGTTCCGCCGTGTCAAATTGAAAAGAACTTACTCCCAGGTCAGCCAATATCCCGTCTACCGTCTTATATCCGTGCAGCCGCAAAAAGCGGTTTATATATCTAAAGTTTTCTCTTACTTCTATCAGCCTGTCATCATCAGGCTTGTTCTTCCACGCATCAGCATCGTGGTCAAAAGCCAGCAGTTTGCCATTTGGGCCCAGCCTACTCAGTATCTCCCTGCTGTGGCCCCCTCCTCCGAAGGTGGCATCCACATAAATGCCATCTTCCTTTATTGCCAGTCCGTCTACCGCCTCCTTTAAAAGAACTGTCGTGTGGTAAAAAGTGGGACTGCCCATTTTTACATTTCAAAAGGGTTCATAAAATCGCCACCGGCCACCTCGGCTGCCAGGTCACTAAAGCCCGCAGCTTTCTCACGTATATAGTTATAGTATGTATCTTTATCCCATAATTCTACTTTGTCCGACTGTGCTGATAATACCATGTCTTTCCTGATGCCTGCATATTCCTGCAATGGCTTTGGCAGCAGTATCCTTCCTGCACTGTCCACATCTATTATCGTGGCACCGTTCTGGAATAGCCTTTTGAACTCACGCACCTTAGGGTTAAAGTCATTCAGTTTTGCCAGCTTCTGCGTCAGCAGGTTCCAGCGGTCTATATGGTACATGCTCAGGCAATTTTCAAAACCACGGTTTATCACGAAACGCTCAGCCGCATTTTCAGGCAGCTGCTTACGAAAGCCCGAAGGCAGCAGGAAGCGGCCCTTGGCATCGATAGCTATCTCATATTCCCCGAGGAAACTTGTCATTGATGAAAATTATCTTATTTTTCAATTATTACCACAAAATAACACAAACTCCCACAATTTTACACCACAAAGGTAAAACATATTTTTCCACATCTATATATAAATCTGAAAATTATACTGGGCTTGCCTTTCAGCCGTTTTTAGCGTTTATTCCCACATCACCTATGTTAATATGCTGTGGATTACTGTGGATATCTGTGGATAAACTCGCAAACATTGATTTTAACACACTTTTGCATGCAGCTTTAGGGAATACTCATTTCTTTCCATATTTTTGCCACCCAATTATGCCAATTCGCAGAAACTTATGGTCCTTTTGCCTTAGCCTCCTGTTGTTATTGAGCGCTTGTCACGGTTATGAAAAACTGTTGAAGAGCAGCGATGTAAACCTGAAGCTGACCAAGGCAAACGAATACTACGATAAAAAGTACTACCAGCACGCCAATCAATTGTACGAGAGCCTGATCCCGGTTATGAAAAACACCCGGAACTACCAGCCTCTGTACTATAAGTACTGCTACACCTTCTATTACATGAAGGATTACCTGTCTGCTTCCTACAACTTCAAGAACTACGTGGAATTCTTCCCAAGCAGCCCTGAAGCAGAGGAATGCGAGTTTATGTATGGCCTTTGCCTTTTCAAATATTCTCCCAAATACAGCCTTGATCCTACCAATACCACCAAGGCCATGGAGGCTTTACAGTCTTTTGTCAATACACACCCTAAATCCAAATACCTCATCGAGGCCAACGGTTATATCAACGAATCGCGCAATAAGCTGGAAATGAAGGCTGCCAGCGCTGCCAAGCTATATTACGATATCGGCCAGTTCAAAGCCGCCTCTGTAGCATACAAAAGCCTGATGCGTGCCTACCCCGAGTCGCCCAATACCGATAAATACCGTATGATGGAGGTTAAATCCCTCTACTATTACGCACATGCAAGCGTGCCGGAGAAGCAGGAAGAGCGCTATGCAGGCACAATTAACGCCTACCATGAATTAGTTGACGAATTTCCAAAATCTTTGTACCTTCGCGACGCCGAAAAGTATTATACACTGGCAGACAATCATATTAAAAAACTACGTGATGAGCACAAATAAAAGAGCAATGGCATCGGTTAACCCCCTGGTTGAAACACGCGATGTGATAGCTATTAAAAATAAAACAGGTAATCTTTACGAATCTATATCAGTAATGTCAAGGCGTGCAAGCCAGATAGCCGTTACTATGAAAGAAGAGTTGCACCGCAAGCTGGATGAATTTATCATCCACGGCGATAACCTCGAAGAGATACATGAGAACAAAGAGCAGATAGAAATATCACGCATCTACGAACGCATGGCTAATCCGTCTCTGCAGGCAATCAACGAATTCAACGAAGACAAGATATACCACCGCAAGAAATAAGAAAGCTTGAAGCATAAAAAGAGCCACCTGGTCCCGGGTGGCTTTTTTGTTTAAACCACTTCCATAAACCACCCAATCAACTAGTCAACCGATCAACTAGTCAACCATTTCCCCTAACTTCGCATGGTGATGAAAAAGGAATATAAACACCTCTTCTTTGACCTCGACCATACCCTCTGGGATTTTGATAAGAACTCCGAGCTTACCCTCAGGCGCTTACATACCGAGTACGGCCTGGCAAGCAGGGGCATCACAGACTTCGATACTTTTTACACGCGTTATTCTTTTCACAACGACCGTCTTTGGGCACGCTTTCGCAACGGCTACATCAGGCGCGACGAGCTACGCTGGAAACGCATGTGGCTGGCCCTGCTCGATTTTAAGATAGGCGATACAGCACTGGCACATGAACTCAGCACGGCCTACCTCGAGATATTGCCCACACAAGGCGCTTTGATTCCCGGGGCTAAGGAACTGCTGGAGCATTGCAAAGACAAGTACGTCATCCACATGATCACAAACGGCTTTGAGACTACCCAGTGGCTCAAGCTGCAATACTCAGGCATACGTTCTTATTTCAACACCGTCATCACTTCCGAGAAAAGCAATAGCCTCAAACCCCACCGCGAGATATTCGACTACGCGCTTAAGGCCACCGGCGCCCTGGCCGAACACAGCATTATGATAGGCGATGCACTCGAAATAGATGTGCTGGGCGCGTTCAACGCCGGCTGGGACCAGGTCTACTTCAACCCCCACAAAACCGCCCACGAAAAAACACCCACCTACGAGGTCTTTGAATTAAAAGCCTTAATGGAAATTCTATAGAAAACATGTCACCTCTCCCTTGGAGAGGCCGGGAGAGGTCTCTACCGTAGCACAATATCCTTCACCACTTGCTCCTTAAAATATTCATTGATGTTCTGTATCAATCGCTCCTTGCCAAACATAAGCTCCTGCTTCAATGGTGCTACATCAGTATAGATGGTCAGTACCCCATTGGCCATCTTAATATCACGGGTATATTTTGCTATCGTTTTGCTGGTAATGGCTTCCCATTCTTCACGCATACGCAGCTCCGTAACCTTAGGCTTCCAGTTCGATTTCTCCAGTAAAAGATTCAAGGCCTCGCCTATACTATATGAACCCATTTTCTGCAATTAATAAGAACATGTAAATTACGTTTTTTCATCCATTGCCCCACAAAAAAACAATAACATTCTACCCATTTCACGCAAAGCCCGGAGGGCTTTAATGTGAATAGCCCCGAATGCAATTCGGGGACAAGGACACGCACCGACCGCAACCATGAAGGGGTTGAACAACGTGTGGACAACATACTTCGTGGTATCTTAACAAACTATTTTTTGAATTTTGACTTTTGAATTTTGAATTAATGTATATTTGTGGGAAGCGATCCTCCGCAATATTCAGCCAATTCTTCCACGGCAGATACTTGCACCAATTTCAAACTACATCGCCATTACACGAAAAGGGGATTATCCTCCTTTTAACTAATTAACCAATTAACGAGTTAACTAATCAACTTTTAAACTAAACATGGAATATAATACTACGCGCTCACGGATGCTGATGCCCGAATACGGCCGCAACGTGCAGAAAATGGTAGAGTACCTGCTCACGGTTGAAGACCGTGCAGCACGCCTTCGCAATGCCGAAGCAGTGATAGAATTAATGGGCACACTAAATCCTCACCTTAAAACAGTGGAGGACTACAAGCATAAATTGTGGGACCATCTGTACCAGATGACGGGTTTCAATCTCGATGTCGATTCACCCTACCCACCTCCAACAGCCGAAGAGGTATTCAAAAAGCCCGAGCGCATCCCGTACCCACAGGCGCCTATCAAGGAGCGTCACCTGGGCAGGAACCTCACCTCACTGCTCGATAAAGCACTGGTCGAACCTGATGCGGACAAGCGCCAGGCCCTTACGCAGCTTATTGGCTACTACATGAAGCTGGCCTATACCAACTGGCATAAAGAACCGGTGCATGATGATATGATAAAGAACGAGCTCTCTATCTTGTCAGGCGGGCAGTTGACTTATGAAACAGGTGGCTACCGTGTACACTTCGATACGCGCACCAACTTCAAACAGCGCAGCAACGAGCGCAGTGGCGGCGGTGGTGGCCGTAACTATAAAGGCAGCAACCAGGGTGGTGAAAGAAACGACCGCGACCGCAGTGGTGGCGGAGGTAATCGCAACTTCGGCAACGGCGGCGGCGGTGGCAATAATTACAACAAGAACCGCAAGTTCAAGAACAACAAGAACAATAATAATAAACAACAACCACAATAAATACGCCCTGTAGCATGAGCTCATTCGAGATACGCGGAGGCAATACACTAAGCGGCAGCATTACGCCGCAGGGTGCCAAGAACGAGGCACTGCAGGTACTCTGTGCTGCCCTGCTTACCAGCGAGCCGGTAACTTATACCAATGTGCCCGACATACTGGATGTAAACACACTGATAGAGCTATTGGGCGATATGGGTGTGCGTGTAGAGCGTCCCGCGGCCAACACCGTGATACTGCATGCCGATAACATCAATCCCGATTTTTTTATTGACAAAGCTTTCAAAAAGAAATCAGGCAAGCTGCGCGGCGCGGTAATGCTGGCAGGCCCCCTGCTTGCCCGTTTCAAACGGGCACATATACCCCAGCCCGGTGGCGATAAAATAGGCCGCCGCAGGCTCGATACGCATATCCGTGGCTTCGAAAGGCTGGGTGTTACATTCGAATACGATAATGAAGAGAACCTCTTCACGCTCGACGGCGCCGGCCTTCGAGGCGGTTACATACTGATGGAGGAGCCTTCTGTTACCGGTACTGCCAATATCATAATGGCGGCCGTGCTGGCACCGGGTGTTACTAATATTTACAATGCTGCCTGCGAACCATACGTACAGCAGCTATGCAGTATGCTCAATAAAATGGGCGCGCGCATCAGTGGTATTGGCTCCAACCTTATTACCATCGAGGGAGTTAATAAACTGCATGGTTGCAGTCACCGCTTATTGGCCGATATGATCGAGGTAGGTTCATTTATTGGATTAGCAGCCATGACCAAAAGTGAGCTTACTATAAAGAATGCCGATGTTGCTCACCTCGGCATCATACCCGAAACCTTCGAGCGCCTCGGCGTCCATCTTTCCATTACAGGCGATGATATTCATATACCCGCACAGGAGTCTTACAGCATACAGAAATTCATAGACGGTTCGGTACTCACCATTTACGATCATCCATGGCCGGGCTTCACGCCCGATCTGCTCAGTATCATACTGGTAATGGCCACACAGGCAAGGGGCACGGTGCTCATTCACCAGAAGATGTTCGAGAGCCGCTTGTTCTTTGTGGATAAGCTGATTGAAATGGGTGCCCAGATAGTCCTTTGCGATCCGCACCGCGCGGTGGTCATAGGCCTCAACCGGCAGCAGCCCTTACGCGGCATCACCATGGTATCGCCCGATATTCGTGCGGGTGTAGCCCTGCTGATAGCGGCCCTTTCTGCACAGGGCAAAAGCACTATCCAGAATATCGACCAGGTAGACCGTGGTTATGAGCGCATAGACGAGCGCCTCAATGCACTGGGTGCAGACATAAAACGTATTCCTTAGAGAAATGTAAAGGCCCCCGGATAAACCGGGGGCCTTTTTACTTACTAATATTTGCTCGCTCACTATCTAACGCGATAGCGCTCTTTTTATTGTATCTCTTTACACCGCTTCCTGTGTCGGTGTAACGATTGGCATATTCTTCACCGCCTTTATTTTGCTGTAGCCACCCAGTACATTCCTAAGGTTATGGTAGCCCTGCCTTTTCAGCAGCGATGCTGCTATCACCGAGCGGTAGCCGCCCGCGCAGTGCACGTACAGGTTGTTGTCTATGTCTATCATGGCCACATTCAGCGGATCGGTCAAGGTATCCAACGGCGCATTCACAGCTCCTTTTACGTGGCCGGCAGCGAATTCGTTGGGCTTGCGCACATCCAGCACTTCCAGCCTGGTATCATGCGGTATGTCCATGGCCAGTTCGTCGGCTTCTATATCTATCACCAGGTCTATTTCTTCGCCGGCATTTTTCCATTTTTCAAATCCCCCTTCCAGGTAGCCCTGCACATTATCTATGCCCACGCGCGCCAGCCTAACCACGCTTTCCTTTTCTTTGCCTTCTTCGGTTACCAGTACCAGCGGTTGGTTGAAAGGCAGTATGATACCTGCCCACTCTGCAAAGCGGCCATCCAGGCCTATGCTTACCGACTCAGGCACAAAACCTTCGGTAAAAACCGTAGCAGGCCTTGTATCCAGTATCCACACCCCATTCTTCACTTTCTCTTTAAACGCTGCAATTGATAGTGGCTGCAATCCCTTTTCCATTACTTCATCCAGTCCTACAGAGCCTTCTTTGTTGATGCGTGCGTTTATCGGGAAGTATACTGGTGGTGTTGATAATCCCTCGGTCACCGTTTTTACAAAATCTTCCTTGCTCATATCCTGCAGCGCGTAGTTGCCCTGCTTTTGTGCGCCTATAGTGCTGAAGGTCTCAGGCCCTAAAGCCTTACCGCATGATGAGCCCGGCCCGTGTGCCGGGTACACGATGATGTTATCATCCAGCGTTTTTATTTTCGTGTTCAGGCTGTCGTACATCAGCGCGGCAAGGTCTTCTTTGGTCATATTACCACTAAACAGGTCAGGCCTGCCCACGTCGCCTACAAACAGGGTATCGCCTGTAAATATGCAATACGGCTTATCGTTTTCGTCATTCAGTAAATAGCAGGTGCTTTCCAGCGTATGCCCCGGTGTATGCAGCACTTTCATTTTCAGTTTCCCGATCGTGAACTCCTCACCATCCTTTGCAAGATGTATGGGGAAACGTGCTTCCGTTAGCGGACCATACACGATAGGCGCTCCCGTCTTCTTCGACAGTTCCTGGTGGCCGCTCACAAAGTCCGCATGAAAATGCGTCTCAAAGATGTACTTGATGGTTACACCTTTTTCCTTCGCCATGTTGATGTAAGTATCCACATCGCGCAGTGGATCTATAACCGCAGCTTCTCCCTCGCTGCTGATAAAATAGGCTGCTTCACTCAGGCAGCCCGTATATAATTGTTCTACTTGCATTCTAATTCAAAAGTAAAAAGTAAAAATTCAAAAAGTCGTAAGCTGTTGTAAACCAGAGAAATTGTCTTTCTACTTTATACTCCCGACTTTCTACTACATCACAAAAGTACAAAATCCCTTTTTAGTCCCTGTTACGGTTTGTAAATACCAATATATAGTAAACCAATGTGGCTACAGAGCTGATCGCAGCTACTACATAGGTCCTCGCAGCCCATTTCAGGGCATCGGCAGCTTTGTCATGCTCATAACTGGTGGTCAAGTGCGTAGATTCCATCCATTTCAGCGCCCTTGCGCTGGCATCGTATTCCACAGGCAGCGTAATAAGCGAAAAGACCGTTGATGCCGAGAACAGGATAATACCTATCAGCAATATCAGTTGGTTGCCATGCCCAAAGCCCATAACACCCAGCCCTGCCAGTATCACCCACTGCGAAAGCGTTGTGCTCACATTAACGATAGGCACCAGCGCGCTGCGCAGGCCCAGCATGCTATAGGCTGTGGCATGCTGCACAGCGTGCCCGCACTCATGCGCCGCCACTGCTGCCGATGATATGCTGCGCCCCTCGTATACATCCGGGCTCAGGTTCACCGTTTTTTCAGCAGGGTTATAGTGGTCGCTCAGGAAACCCTGCGCGCTTACTACCTGCACATCATATATGCCATTGTCCCGCAGCATCTGCTCGGCCACTTCCTTGCCGCTCATTCCTGCAGCAAGCGGTATCGCACC
>APMI01010202.1_pt1 | contig 25081 bp, 11 predicted proteins | sample 667938 | NCBI WGS metagenome assembly APMI01 (sample SAMN01084076, study PRJNA167559) | wastewater metagenome | biome: Wastewater | place: Denmark: Ejby Moelle, Odense | collected 2011-11-28
ATTTAGTTAATAACATACAGTACATTACCAACACCAATAGTATAATCTGACTGCATAGTTAGTTAATTTTTATCTAGATCTAGTATATTGAGTACTGAGTATTATTTTAGTATTTATGCCATCTATGGGTATTCAGTTATATTGAAACCTACTATTTATGGTTACTTAAATGGTAGACTCTTATTAATATGTTTACAATTAGGGATACCCATTCTATATTAGAAGCTAATAAGTGAGGCAACAACCATTGCAAAATTAACTAACACTGTATCTTATTTACCTATGAATTTGATATCGTTATCAGCTATTGTTAAACTATTCTGCACATTTCTATTACCAAAACTGTAATTACTATTATATGTAGTAGTAGGTGGCATCAGGATACTGTAGTGATAGACATTTGATAAATTTGATACCTGGGACATTAAGCCTGTGTACAGTTTCAAATTCAGAATCAAATTATTTGAATTTGTGAAAGACTAAGGATTTATGTTCATCATATTATGCATGTGCAGTAATGTGCCTATCAGCTATAGACTGCCACTAATTCTGCCAGTCGCCATATTTATATTATTCTGGTATTGCTTTTTTCGTTTTAATGTTGTTCTGGGATTATTTTAGCTTGAAACAGATACAAATCTCATCTATCTTACACTCTAATTTGCAGACTATAAGTATTAATGAGCTTTGTATGCCTACATGAACTTGACATTAGCGAGACCAAACATAAAATGTGGTTCATTTGTGCCTCTCTTTCGCTTGTTGTCAATGGTTGGCTATAGTTCTGACCAAATACTTGCAAGAATATTGCCTCCGTTTAGGATATCAACGACCAGTCTGCATAGATCATACTATTGTGGCCAGTCCTTGTTGACTAATAACTTAGTGCGAACAATAGTGCATATTGTTTCGTAATCGATGGGTAAAAGTTATGGACTCTGCAATAGTAATAACAGTGTTCTGAAATATGGTGTAGATAAATATTTAATTTGTCCATTATTCCTGTTATACCAGTCTATCATCTACACATAATTTCTGCTTTTAACCGCAATGGCCAATATATGAATTTCCTGACTATCAACATATTAGTGAATATATGGAAAATATTCCCCTAGATATTTGGATACTTTGACAATAGTACACAGATGATCACATAGTACTTGTCTCAATTTGCAGCTCTGCCTGTACAATTATGATTATGATTTATTTGTGCATGCGTAGTCGATCATGTCATATAATTGGTTACGCGTGTTTTATGATTTTTAACTGTTTTATATCTGCGATTATGAATATAATAATGATATTGCTAAGGATATTTGAGGGCGGGTTGGCTGATTTGCGAATAGCTAGTTCACTGTGCTAATGATGTATCGCATGCATTTCAACGATGAAGGCTTTCTCTCTCTCAATTTACTCAAGCACTAAAACAAGAACTTACACACCAAAATGCAAGTAGATTAAGATTGTTGACACTCGAAAAGTCGTTCTTACACAACTTATAAATTATTTTTACAGTTTTTAATCATGCGACACAAAAATTTAAGCTATTGTTCTGGGTAATTGTCAAAAATGCGCACCTGCTCACCTTGATTTATGTCTGATGCATTCAACATGAAAGAATTTGTAGAGTGATGCGACATGAACATCGAGTGACGGATTGATGAAGATGCTTGACGATCTGACATATCTAAATTCTACATTAAACTTTATTTTATCTCTCGCTTTAGTCCATCAAAGCCGATGTAATCTAAAGTCTTAATAGTGAGTGAAGATTAAGTATTCGTACCTAAACATTTAGTAAGTACAGGTAGCCAAGGTTGCACACCCTTGTCAATAATAAACTATCGCATGCAATTTCTGATAAGCTGATAGTAAAAATCACTATTTTCCTCCATCCAGAAAGTTTAAGGGCTCTATTTCACTATTTTCTTAACCATGCGGGTGATAAGTACGAATAATCTCTCGCATTGCATGAGATCATCTGCGGCTGTGCATGCTTACATGACTAAACCCACCCATGCTCCACTATGGTTGCTGTCTAGAAGGACTTGTTATAAGGAGTCTGTTACTTTTTGCCATTGTTATTATATATCACGAGTGCGATTGGCTGAAACGGGTGTTAATTTTAGCCAAGCCAAAAATCTGAGAAATTACAAATGCACTGATTTTGTTGATCTTAAGGGCTGCAATAGAGTCTAAGCATCACGGGGTTGGAAAGATGGTGGACGTAATTCTGGTACTTTACTGAGTAAACACATCGGTATGACAACTTGCAATAAATCTATACTGCACAGAATGTACGTATATTCAGAAGAAGTGAGTTGAGCCTGGTCTAAATACTCCAAATCAGAATCAATAAACTTGATGGCTTACTTGTAATCGATACGGTCAACAATTTTTGGTTATTTTGTCCAACTACCATAATATGAAAGGGAATCTGTCAACTGTTTCAATATTTGCAAGCATACCTTGACTCTCAAGTATGTGTTTATTTTGTTTAATTTAAACTTTGTCGTTGTAGCGAAAAACTATTTTATCTTCTTGGCTTTATCGTCGTTAGCTTATAGTTATGTTTTTCTGCCTAATACAGATAATTTTTGGTATTTTTTCCACATAACAGTAAAATAGTCACAATTATCCTTTTTGATAACATCCTTGTAAAATTTCCGATTATGATTCATAAAGAATATCATAATCTGAATCATCGCATTTTGCTCTGAGTATATTTCCACTTGAATTTATTTAAACAATTAAATAAACAATTAGCTTTATACTGACACACTCTTATCTCGATTATCATAGTTATTCACGAATAGAGTTTAGAGATAAGCGGTGTTTGGCATACGTGTGAAACTGCCATTGTAAAATTATTTTGTTGTCAGTTTTGATAAATATATAGGGTTGTCTACCAAGTATTATCTCAAGTATTGGCTTATTAAGAGTTCACTAACATTGCATACGTCTCTTAAGTACTATACGAGCACTCGCCAGAACATGTCGATTTTGTCACATTTGAAATATTGGCATTATTCACCCATTTATCTAGTAGTGAAGCCAAAATTTTATTTCCCACTGTGCTATCTCTTATATTGCTACGATTTCTAATTAGAGCAATCAAAATATTATAGACCTAATGCCATAGCTACTCTGAATTATGGCATTTTCTATATTTCCGCCATGGCTTTATTGTTCATGCTAATCTGTTTGCATATTTGTTTGAAATTCAATGCCCCAAATTTTCGCGTAGGCTACGGCTGATTGACTCTTTGCTAAACGACAGTCCCCAGTGTGTTCGGTTGCGGGTCTAAATTATTATCAATTTACTTGACGGTCTTAACCCTAATAAAGCATTCGATTGCGGTAACGAATTTGTTTGAGCTTGCTGAACGGGAATAGACGATGTGGGTTGCGGTTGACTGTTCAAAGGGGGAAATAGCGGTTGGTTTGCAGCTGTGCGAGTGTTGTTATCGCGGAATAAGTTCATACTAGATTCAGATTCATACTAAATTCAGCTTTGTTTTTGTAATATTATAAAGAGTGCGCTTAAATTACAAATTGTATATATAATAATCAACGGCACATAATTGTACACTCCATTTTATGCATTGGAATTATATTGTTTGATTATTAATATATTAACTAACTGGCGAATTTATTGTATGAAGGAAAAGAACAATAAAAGTCTATATAGTAAAATTATAGAAATAATTGATGTTACTTGAAAAATAATACAAATCAGTAAATTATTTCAACTGGGTCGATATCTCCAAATGGCCTAAACTCTATTATCTGGCTTCCCGATTTTTTATTATTATGACGCTTAAATTCCTGTGAAACTGTATGAAATGCACTTTAGCTTATCGTTATATAAGGATGAATATAGTCTATTGTTTTATTTACTCTCGGTTGACTCATAGTCTGTACTGTCTGTCTCGATCGGTGAGAACTATCATTATAAAGGGAAGATCTTTGGAGTCCTAAAATATTTTTACGAGTTAAATTGAAAAAAGGCGAAGGTGGTCTTTAGTATAATTTTAGCTTTTATTTCAGTCTGCTTTTGGTTGATTCCCTTCTGTTGCTAACTTACTGTGATTTCAGCCTTTATTTGAAGAATGTCTGCTCAAATACTTTTACTTGTTTATGATTTTCATGGTCAAATTATACCGTTGGTTGGGTGACAACTCTCTTTTTTACTTTGCTTTTTAGTAAACGATAAAGTTTGCCAGGACATTCACGATTGATGATATTCTTGAACTACTCATCGATGAAAAAATCATAAGTGGACTATTACTCTTCCTTGTAGTTGTTCACTTAGAATGGTCTTCGTGCATCTGTTTTGGCTCTAAACTTTTTCATTATTTTTATTGTGTGATGAAGCTTTAACAAATAATTACAACCTGCTAACAGTTTTATCTTTATAATGCTTTCTCAATAATAAAATATACTCCTGTAAAACTAATTCAATATCATAAAATACATCGATAGTAAAAATATAAATTATGTTTATAAATAGAATAAGAAAATGGAAATAAAATAATTTTGTTCAATTTTTTAATCTTTAACCCAAATATAAAATAAGCTAACCTTGTTCTCTCATGAGATCTCGAAGTTACGCCAATTATTTCTTAAGCACTCGATTTTGTTGATGCGCTTAGCAATCTCCTGTGCACTATTTTTCTATCTTTTTGATTTCTCTTTATCTGATCGCAAGCTTACTTTCCTTATTCTCTCTATTCTTGAATTAAGTTCTATAGTAATTCTTATTTTTGTCGATTGCTTGCTATAATTGATACATGGTGCCTCCCAATATCAGATCTGAGTCTGCTGATTATTTTAATGTTCTAATTGAGTTTTGCTAAATTGTTCGACGTGATCGATCTGAGTCTGCTGTCTTAGAGCTGTACTTCTTTGAAAGTGACTACATAAGTGCTCCAATTGATTATGGGCTTCTGCTTTTCATGTTTTCGATTGTTTTCTAGTATATTATAAACTATACTAGCTATTTATTTCATCATCTTAATAGTGAGTGAAGTACCAGAACTATGTTGTTGTATGTTTCATGGATAAAAATATTAAAAAATGAAGTCATATACAAACAATGCTCATATACCAGCAAGTTCATCATCGAGAAACTAGCACTCCATTGTATCTAAATTTTTATTGACTAAATATCCTTTACCATGTTTCCTGCCTTAACTAAAAATCCCATTAAAAGTCATACCCTTAGATACTAATATTTGCTTGCCTCTGCCTTCAGCTTTACCTTATTTTTGTTCACCTTAATATTGATTACCGACTTCTTTCTGATTATCCATTGAGAAGTCAGCACTGCATTCTAAATATGAGTCGAATACTCGCTGTTATACTTATTATTCTTCACCTTTCTATTGCACTGATTTGCGTTTGTTGAATTCTTTTTTCTTCCTGCCCGTGAGATGCAATATTTATTCATAAATTGAATGCGAATCTTAATCTAAAAATCCAAGTAACATATATGCAGTTTTTTGATCTTTCTGATCTTTCTGTTACTTCTGCTCTTTTGGTTATTTCTCACGCATTTCAATACAAGTTCTATTACAAAAGGGCAGCACTGACTCAGTGTTGTAAGCTTTGGGTCCAGTCACATCATAATTATTAAGGTTAAAGCATTTCTAGCCTAGCTTCACAAGCCGAACTTTAACTTATTTGCAGTCTCTTGACAGTCTGATTACTTTCTGCAGTTTAGGTAGATTCACGATATAATACATGTTGGCCTCGTCGTCGATGAAGAAGTATCGGAGTTAATATGATTTTTTGGCTAAGTTCTCTCGGAACAGCACTCCAATCCGATGATTTAAACAATACATCAATTATTATAAACAAGATGGATTTCTTAGTGTCTGTTTTATATAACAACTTCATATATGATAAATAGATAAATAGTACAGATTAATCAAAAATTTTAAAACAGCAGATAGTCCATTAACAGCACGCAATGCACAAGCAAACATTTCTCTTCTTAACTAGAATCCTTGGGTAAAGTAATTCCATATTTATCATTTTTGGACGTATACTATGAAAACCCATTAAATAAATGCATGACTTCGCCGACTAAATTTTACTACATTATTTCAGCTTACTATTAGCACTAAGTAAGAGTCTCCGTACGGAAGCCTACTTTGTAAATCTAGTATTTTATGTTGTTGAAATTGCAGAACGGTAAAATTATGAAATGGCCACGCTGCGGATTCTTGCTACATACTTTGTATATCAGTTGATCATGATCGTCGTAAATTTAGAATTATTGAAATTTTTATGTTAAACAGCAACAGTTGAATATTGTCGTCTCACGGATGCGGCCCACGTATTTTTTCTATAAAAACACTTTAACTTATGGTCTATCGTTAGGGCTTAAGCAGATGTTCAGGTTGCGGAATGCTAAATATGGAGTGAAATTCTGACGGTCTTTCCCAGTCATTTACCAAGGTCGGTGCGAAGCTGGGATTAATATTCTCTCGAGGAGACCGACTTTTTACTAAAAACTTAAATAGAGTGCTCCTGTATATGAGTAATCTTCGTCTGTTTAAAAGAGTTAGTATTCATTAGGTAAATCACAAGGCATGAAAGGTAGTCCAATTGGCATAGGGAACGGAAGCGCATAATTGCAATATTTCAATGGATCGGGTTTTTGTGCTAAAATGAAGTATCGTTGATCTTGGAGTCCATTCCATTCGAACATTATTAATGAAACTAAATATTATATATATACATAAATTGATATCGGATCATAAATCGAGATTCCTATTTTTCATAAAAATATCGCGGAAATGTTCAATTTTCTTTAGGTAAATAAACTTTATTTATGTGGCGACTCTGCTTAATACTATCTCTCGATTTAAGTGCCTAGTCTCAAACATTTCCAACAAGCCCTAATGAAATTTATCATTTAAGAGTAAACGTGTAAATTAAGCGCTATTTGCTTGTATTTTAGTAATTTATTTTAATTCTTTTTACTTGTAATGCTTCCTCAAATAAGAGTAAATTATGCGCAAAAGAAAAAAGTAAATATTCTTTGCTTTTGATTTGACCTTTATAAGCCCTTTATTTCTACGCTTTTTGTTTTTATTGAGAGCAATCTGAAAATCAGAGTCTTAATCATGTTACCCACTATACTATTAATCACTCTTTTGAGCTTAAGATTTTTTAGGACGGCCCCTTTTTTTTACTTCTGGCTCGCTGCTCGAAATTTCAATATCCTAAAAAATGTTATTGTCAAATTCGTTGACGGCATACAGTTCTGAAAACAACAAACTTTGATGTAATGTACTTAAGTTTGAGTCATAAAAATCATTTATCTTTGATTTTTGCTAATGGAGTTAAGCTGCTTGTTCGGGCTTATTAAAGCCCACTTATTACATTTCTTCTATTCGATCAAACAAATCGTCGTTATAGTTATAGTCTCTCATGCAATTTCCTTGGTACAAATAAATATTACATTTAATTGATTGATTCTAAAAAAGAGTAATTTACAGGCTACCATCTGACCAGGCCTTTATTTATTATAATCTTCATATAATAACTTATTGAAAATTAATCTTCTATAATAACTTCCAGTATTCTTTATTATTGTTTAATGAAAATAGATCCTCGTATGGCAGTTACGACTTCTAGAAGACGGTATGATTGATAGATACACAAATTTATTGAATAGTTAGTTATTTATTTACAGTTTAATCATTTCTTTTTGGCTTACTTAGCAACTGCCTTTTTACCAGCATCTTTTGCAACAGGTGATTTTACTTTTGATCGGTTAGTTCGAGCGTCTCCGGCTCCATCTTCATCGTTGGTGAGTTCATATCTTTGCATGAAACCTTCAGTAAATGTCACCACTGATCTTCTTCTTAGGTCTCGTTTCCATAGTTCTACAATTAAACAAATGAGTACTTTGATGATAGACAACTTTGTTGTTTTTGTCATAAGACATCGAAGTTGAGAGCTTTTGTAAGAATTTTGCGTTTATTTTTGTTAAATGATTGTCCACAATTTTGGTCTCGCTTACGTTCTGATCTTTTATCAAATTTGTAAGTTTCTTATCTTTAGGATCTTTAAGATCTTTCTCTTACGATTTTGCTTTCTTAAGTTCCTTCTTCTCCTTCTTTTCTTCCTTTTTAGCTCTCCTTTTTTATGATGTTGTTTTTGCATCTTATTTTTATACTGTTTTTGCGGTACTCTTATCTTTTTCTTTATCTTTCTGTTCGCTTACAGGTTAGCTTTGACTAGGCTGTGGTTTCTTTTCAGTTAACTCTCTCAATAATTTATATTTTCTCTATTCCTATAATTTTATCTTCTTGTATTAAACTCTATCTTTTTCACGACTTGGGTTGAACAAATAATCAAGCAAACCGCTGATCTGATTTTTCGAGAAGTCATCGCTTGTGGAGTTGAACACTTTGTAATACAAGTTTTTAATTTCTTGAGTAATCGCTGGCTGCTTTTTAAGAATATACTCGAGATATTCAGTATATGCCCCAGGTCTAAAATTATTAATATATTTACGTATCGATGTCTTTGAAAATATAACCGAAATTCTTAAGCTGTGGTTATGTGAGATCTATTTGCTTTTCATATAAAGTTGCTTTAAGGATTTTATCAATATGGTCCTTCAAGTTTCGGCTGAACAACATCATACTTCTTATCTGAGCATCCAACACAGTCTCGTTATTCTCATTTAGATTTTTCTTAATTTATTCGAGTAAGCTTATATATTTTTATTCGTTTTGGCTGTTAACAATTAAAGCAACTGCGTATTCATTGGCATTCGTCGGATTTTTCTTTTTACTAAAATATATGTCTAATATTTATGGAATAAAAGAAGGGATTTTTGTGCGAGGCTTGAACGAAGAAGATACGATTCTGATCATCTCAAATAATTGTTTATTTGCTTGCTCACTCTACAATTCTTTGTGTAATTTTTCAGCTTTTATGTTCTATTCAGGTGATAGACTCTTATTAATTTGATATTATTTGATTTTAAATTATTCTCTTAAGATAGAGAAGAAATCATTTAATGCCTCATATTTTTCAGTTGCGACTAAATTAGAGATATAAGGCTCGAAAAGTTTGGTTTATATTTTAATATTGGCTCTGTTGCAGTACTTACGTACAAACTGAAGCAAATCTGACTCCATATCTTTAAATGTTTGGATACTGGTTGTTATCTTTTTAAGTGATTCATAAGAAATTGTTGATTCTCTAACATTTATTAAGTTCACAATCTCCAGTAAAGTCAAACCTATTTTCTACTTTGAGCAAATATCACAAATTTGTGAAATCAGCTTTTCAGATATATTTTTCTTAAATAGTAGAATATGAGCAACAATTCTCTTAAATTTATGTCTCTGAGTCTTCAAAACATGATCTTCAAGCATACTTTCATAGATTTAATCAGGGAGCGCAAAACCGAACGCACAGCCTTTCAAATACTCACCATAATCCTTAGAAATATCCCCTGCAGTTGAATTAAATTAAACATTTAGTCCCTTTGGAGCTTCAATATTATTGTTTATGTTTGTAAGGAAGAAATAATATTTTATGAGAGTGTTAATTTTATTAACAACAGGAATATTAGAGTATGTTTGTATTATTTCATTTATGTTTCCTTCGTTGATTTTGTTAATATGCTTCTTGAATTATTACTCCACTTCAACAATAGTTTTACATTTGCTGAAGTCAAATATAGTCACTTTACTTTATGTCTTAACAGGTTACGCGCTTTTTTACGTTTATTTTACTATTTTTCTGTAATTTTCATATTGCTTACTACTTTCTTACTGTTTGTTTCTTTCGCCTTCGCCTCCATCTGTATCTTTAACACTGCAAAAAGTCGCCACAGGTTTCTTCTTTCCGAACAAAGAAACTTTTTGGTTTGCCCTCTGAAATCTTTATTGTTAAGTATTTGGTTGATTTTACTCAGTAGATTGCTTGAACATTGAACTTTTATTTTTTTTATTACCCCATTTTTATTTTCTATCTTATACTTTATCATTTCCTTCTGAACTATGTGTCCTGTTATTCTGTCCTTCTTCGTTTGATCTTTACAGACGTTTATATCCCGGTCTATTATTGAAAAAGTTACTACCTTTTGGTTTCCTGTACATTATTTTTTAAAGCTGAGCTTAACTCAACCGATCGTAGTCAGGAGCAAATTTTCGCTTGCTTTCTTTGAATATTTCTTTGAGAGTGAACAAAGCTTGGTGATCAGTGTCTTGAGATTCAGCTTTTGCTAATCGCTAAAATCGAGCTACTTATTGAACATCGTCAGATCGAATGACAAAATTGTCAGCATAGTATTTTAAAGCTTTATGATATTCACCCTTAATAATACTTTGAACAAGTCCATATTCAGTGAAACCAAGTCCTGCTTGAACAAGTTGCTCTTTCTTTTTGCCACACAGCTTAACAATATGGGAACTCAAGTCATGTTTAAAGGGATATGATACCTCAATGAATTTTTCAGGACTTAAGATAATGTTGTTATTTTATTCAAGTTCAGAGTATCTAATTTATGCGTCCTTTGATTTTTCAGTAAAATACTTTAGCGCTTTCTTATAAGTTTCATATAAGTGAGGGTCTCCATTTTCGAATAGTAGTCTGGGTAGAGTGTTAAAAAAATAATTTTTAGATTGTTCTTTGTCTTTTAGCGTAGTAAAAATATCATTGAAATTTAATGCCGTTTGACTTTAATTTTCATTCGAACTTTTTAATCTTGATGCGATAATCATAGTAAGGACCCACAATCTTGTCGCCTAAATAAGATTTCTCGTTGTACTAATAATTTTTAACAAAATATTTTTACTCAACTGTTCTCCAAAATAATAGTATGAGGATTTGAGATCTTTGCTGAGGTTACCGCCATCAATCGATAATTTATTAAACTATTTGATGATTAATTAAGTATACTCGTTTTTAGCTGTGGGGTTAGCATGCATAGCGAACCAGTAAAATTTCAATGGGTTGACATGATGAAGTTGACCAGCAGCTACCAGATCGACAATTTTGTTCAAATCGTGAGCTGAAACTACAATATCTTTGGCCCAGCTCTCATCTGAGATTGCTAGTTTCTCAAAAAAAAGATTGAGGAGACCATTTCTTTGATGGTTATCAATAACAGTCTTCAATATATCACCAACGAATTATTTATTTAAAGTGTCGTTTTTGTAAGCACCGTTTTTGAAATGCTCTTGTACTTGTTACATGGTAAATCTTTTAAGAGTATCGCTTTTAATATTTCGAGTGATAGCAGGAGCAGGCTTATTTTCTTGATTGATCCATCCATCAAAATTAAAGCTTCGATAGATCAGCTGTTAAGGATTAATGTTGATCTTTTTTTAATAAGCTTCTAGTTGCAAATTTTTCTGTCTTTGCACAGATGACTCCATTTCTTAAATCTTACTTTTAAGTTAATCAATATTTTAAATATTCTTGAACTCCTCCAGCTTATCTTTCCAATCGACTTCCTTCCTCTCGAACATGAGAAACTAATCGACAACTCCGATATTATTTTTATTGGGGAATCTATTGGCATTGTTATATTTCTGGTTTTTGTGTCTAGGCTGTTTGAATCCCAGTTGTTGCGCCTATTAAACTACTGCTTGCTCAGCCTATGCGATCACTTACTCTGGCTGGGCGGCTTCTTCTGTCTGCTCGACTTTGGGTTATTATTACTGCTTTGTTGAAAAAGAGCAGCTCGGGCTTAATATTAGGCGGGGATGTAGCCTTGGTGCCAGGATGAACGGGAAGACTCGTCTCAATATCATAAATAAATTAATATTGATATATGATTTTCACACTATTTATTCAATCTTATACAAAATCTTTAAGAATTTAGCTACATATATTCTAAAATTAGTAGCTCATATTTATTCGTGTATCAATTAATTATTATCATTATTGATAATTTTTGATAGTCGTCGATATTATTTGAAACTAAAATATTTGTAAACAATTTGATAGATGGCACGATAGAATTAATGTAGACACAGTATAAAATAGATTGACTGATTCTTAACACAGATTAAATAAAATTATAAAAATTGGATGGATCAAAGGCTATACCATTACTAATACCGACGACCTCGTCTCAGCAACCCCACATAGTAATTACAAAATAATGCAGTTCATCCTTTAATGTCAACAACTCTATGACGTACTTCATGAGTAATCCCGCAAATACAGGAAGTGTGATTGATCAAAGAAGCTCATATGAAGAATCCTTCAGGCAACCTATTCCTGTGAATACTGGCAATTATTATAACTCATCTGCGATATTTGCAAACCGAAGCAGAGAGACACCGCCTCAGTCATTTGGCTCTGAGACTCCGCGGGAGAGAAGTAAACAGTTTTACATTTTTAGCGCAGTCGCATTTATCGAACTACGGGAACAGCAGTCTGGCATTCAACGAGCGTGAGATCTATAACAAGCAAAATAGCAAATTCAACATCATCAGTCTCAAGCCAAAAGAAGTGCCGGATCAAATAAAACAGTACCCCAAACTAACGCTATAAGACAAAGATAACTATTATTACAGGAAAGTGCAGAAAGCAAGAGAGCAAGAAATGAACAGCTCAATGCGCAATAGTTCACTTCCCACGCATTATGAGAACGTAGCAGGAAAGCACACTTTTGTTCCATAAGAAGGTAAAGCACCTAACTATTACCCTAATAGCAGATATTTTACACCGAAAATGCTTAATCATGCGGATGAGGTTGGAAATATTCTATGATGAATGTCTGATTAATGAAATTTTAAATTTTGTCACTCTTTTTATGCTTATAATTGATCAGTGTTCTTCATTATTGTGAATAGGTTATCAATAATAGACAGATATAAACTTCAACATTGAGGATGAGACTCCAGTTCCAGTTGAACAGAATAAACATTTCGCCAGTGTGCCACATCCAGCTGGTTCGTCATGCAGATTAAACCCGTGGCAAGCATGCAGCAGGTGCCTTACATGGTGCTCTCTATGATGATGAGGCTCATGTGACGAACATCCTGCCTTATCCTTAAACTGAAAGCCGAGAATAAATTGATGCTATGGAGAGAAGACATTAAGATTTAGTTGATAAGTTTAGAATGGATCGGGCTAATCTTGGCTGGTATGTCGTATCGCAGAAGAGCAGTTTCTGGGATTAACTTTAAAATGTCTATCTCAATGAAGTATCTATACTTTAAAATGTAGAAAATTAATAATACCAACTTCTTCCTTGTTTTTGACTATGAAGCTAGAGAAATTGGAAAAAGTCCATATAAAGCATATCGTCTAGCAGATAAGTTCGCTCTTCAAAAATAATTCGACGTGACAGCTCTTGGAGAAGTAGAGCCAACAGATCTTTTAGTATAAATTCCTGTAATTGTGCAAAAGAATTAAATCTTTGAGGCTTTAATGCTTTTCAACAAAAAGAACTTAATGAAAGATTTTATAAGCAACCGAAAAAGCTAAAAGAAAGACAATCTTAAAAACAAAGTTGAACAGTATATTGAAGCATTATAATAACAGGCTGAGAATCTGCAAACGACAGAGAGAAAAGCAAAATAACTTAAAAATGTTTCCTTGAGTGAATACTCGAAGAAAGTGGGAGTCGTTCTTAGGGCAGCTGATCAATAGAAAAATGTAAGAAGCTACGAGAAGAACATTAATGACGTGAAGATAATTTTAGAAAATTGCTGATTTTACATAAACTTATACATTGTTTGTCACTTATTTTTAATAATTCAATCAAGAAAGTATACTGAATATAATCTAAACAATATCATACATTTTTCTTAATTTACTGCTTATTATTTTTATTCAACTATTAACTAATTTGCTGTTTCTTAATTTCTTTCATTTTGTTCACAATCTTGCTATATTACTCATTTGAAATTTGGCAGCAATAAGTGGGTATCATCATAATAGCTATCAGAATAGTGGCAAGGACAATACCAGAAATAAGTTCATTATTAAGACCTTATATCATATCTTAGTTATTTGATCTATGCAGTCTATGTTTAAATTATTTGTATGGAATTTATAGAAGAGCGATAGACTGAGTATAAGAATTTATTAGAAAATATTGAATATAAATTAGGCGCCTGTTTGTATATTTCAATATAATGTTCGCGAAGTAACTTTTTAGTATAAATACAGAGCTGACATTATAACAGATACTTATAATTTATTTGATATACAAAGATGACCAACATATCCGATTGGGAATTCGATCTAAGTGCACCCGTCTACTTGATTCATCCTAACTATAAATTTTGGGAAGTTAGACTCGATGGCAAGACTGTGCATTTCCGTGTGGGTAAGCTTAAAGATGGAGTATAAAGTAAAATTTAGTAAAGTAATAAGCCATACTCTTCCAATAGTGTAGCCAAGCAAACTATGATCACGAAAATATAACAGAAATTGACCAGTAGTTATGTGCCTAAGGATGCTAAGAAAGTATAAAGTACCCATGCTGAGTAGAAAAAGTAGAAATAAAAATAAAAACCAAAATTGGAGATCAAGAAGAATAAGAAAGTATTTTCAGGAGAGTACTATGAGAAAGGCAAGTAGGCAGTAAAATTAGAAGTAAGTGACAATAAAGTTAAAATCACTAGGATAGATAGCGGCAAGTAAAAATACGAAATCAGAAGCTTTGGAGACTACGATGAAGCTGTGTAATTTTGTCTTCAGTAGTAAAGTTGGATGCTTGGTGATGGCTACAAAGCAAACAACTCTAAATTTATCTATTCGTTTATTGATGATGAACCAGCACCTGGAAATCATTTGAAAACAAAAAAGAAATAATAATCAAGCACAGGTGGTGGAGGTGGAAATTTTTTGTCTATAACCAGGATGACTGATGAAGCAATTTCTCACAGATCAAGAAATAATTCAACTACTAAAAGTGATCGTAGTTACCAAGGTAACAGTGACAGTGAAGATAATGGTTATGTACCATCCAAGTTAGGAAATCCTTCATCTGGTCCAATTTCTGTATTGTTGGCTGAAACTTGGGATAATGAAGTTGATCCCAAAGGATGGATAATGAGTTAAAAACTGGATGGAGTTCGATGTTTCTGGACTGGGACTACTATGTACTCGAGAAATGGAAACAGATTCTTCTTCCCTAAATTTTTCACACGCGGATGGCCAAAGAGTCAAATGGACGGTGAACTATTCATTGACCGAGGGAAATTCTCTGAAACTCTTTCAGCTATTAAGAAATCGGTTCCAATTGACTCATAATGGCAAAAAGTAAAATATCTTGTCTTCGACGTTCCTGGTCTTAAGCTTCCATTTAAGGATCGTCTTAAAGCTATGGAGAACGTGATAAAATAAGTCGATAGTCCTTACTTGAAATGTCACGCTCATCGACCATGTGAAGGGTATGATGATCTTTGGAAAGAATTAGACTTGGTTAATAAAATATAAGGAGAAGGGCTTATGCTTCGAGATCCCGAATCCAAATACGAGAACAGAAGATCTAAATCTTTACTCAAAGTAAAAACATTCTATGACGATGAAGCTGAGGTTTTAGGATATAAACCAGGTACTGGAAGATGTCATGGCATGGTTGGAGCACTCAAAGTCAGAAATACTCATGGCGTTGAATTTGAAGTAGGCAGTGGCATGACTGATGACATCAGGAGACATCCACCAAAAATAGGATCTAAAATTACTTATAAGTATCAATAATTCAACAAAGATTCAGGCAAGCCAAGATTCCCAACTTATATGCGAACTTTCGATAAAATTTGATGTGTGATAGAATTTTACAATCTGATTGATACTCTTTTTAGTCAATTTATACTTTATCCCTTTTATTAATAATCCTGTTCAACCTGTTTCAAAAAGTGAGTATTTATATTAATTTGTTAAGTGAAAATATAATATTATTGGATATTATAGAATTATCATGAAAGGTGAACTCCCAATGAAAAAATATTTCTCCCTTGATCAAAGCTCAGATCGAGGCTTTTTCGGGTCTAGAAGAGAAGGAGGAATCTCAAACATTCCTATCACGGACCTTAAGAAGTACATATCTTACATTGCTGGAGCTTTCTAAAGAAAGAAGAACAAAGATTGGCTCAAGTCTGTGGAATAATTTTCCGACTTAATATAATCCGATCCAATCTTGAGAATGAACTGGGAGTACGGTATCTATCAATGTAAGCAAACTTTGGAAGGTTTAACTGGCGAGGATGTTCTTGAAATGATCGACACAGTATGTAAAAAATCACCATCGTTTTCCCACAGCGCACTCGTTGGTTTTCCTATAAATGCTCTGTTCGTTTAGTTTATGCAGAATTAGAATGGTAGGACTTTCTTTTCACATTAACGTGTGAACAAAGCAATTAAAAATATCTTGAATGAATATGGACAGATGCTTCAGTCTCCCGAGTCAGTAAAGTACTTGACTGACGAGAATGATTAGCATGGATGGTTCGGTAAGGAAGCAAACGAAGTTATTCACAATTAATGGTATAAATGTGATCCAACTTTGCCCAACTATGGCTATAAAAACTGGAATTAATGGTTTTTAAGAGAGTTCAAGGCTGGAATGAGGCCTATTGGGGCAGGCACTCCTATTGGAGTTAAGGATGAAGACGTCATTGTGAACTCATGCGAATCGGCTCCACTTTAGAAACCCAAGCAACCACAATATGATTGTTTAGCCACTGATAAATTTTGGCTTAAGGATGATCATTACTCTCTAAGTGATATGTTCGGAGGGAAGAAATATAAGAAAGAGCACTTGGCTAAACATTTCCATGGAGGAACAGTCTATCAAGCTTTTTTGAGTGCCCTTTACTATCACAGATGGCACTCTCCAATCGATGGCCAAATTGAAGATATTTACTAAATCGACGGTACTTACTATTTGGATCAGTCTCAGTTCATCCCGTATGATCAAGGATCACCAAATGATAGTGAATCTTTCTTGACAGCAGTTGCAGCTAGAAAAGTTATTCTAATCAAGGCAGACAACCCCAAGATTGGAAAAGTGGCAATTATTTATGTTGGTATGGCTGAGGTATCAAGCTGTGTCAACACTGTTAAAATTGGAGATAAAGTTAAGAAAGGCGATCAACTTGGGTACTTTATGTTCGGAGGTTCGTCCCATGCTATTATTTTTGAAAAGAAAGTCAAGCTTGTGTTCAAAGAGGAGAGTGGATTATACTCATACTGCAAATAAAAAAAGGCTTTTGAAACAATAAAACAGAATTTGGGATCTTACTTGGCTCACGTTCAATGATTACACATCTATAGAACAAATACAGTATTATTTACAATTTTACTTTTATTATGATTTATATCTTTACAATATCGATATAAAGATATGAATCAAAAGAAGTATATAAGCTACTTCTTCTGTAATTAAAAACATGCTACACAATGGCTGACATCAATCAACTATTTCAAAAATTTTATAGATTCTTAACCAATTTTACGTATGAACTGGGAGCATGGAATATCTCAATGTAAATAACTAAAAAATAAAAGCGGAGATGATGTTCTGGATATGATAAATACAATATGTAGAACTCCGCCTTCTTTCTCAAACCACGCATTAGTTGGATTTCCATTAAATATTGTATTTCTTGAACTTGCACAAAATCCAAACGGACGAGCATTTTTCTCAAATTAGAAAGTGAACAAACATCTCAAATAAATACTAAACGACTATGCAAAATTTCTACAATCACCTGACTCTTTAAAATATTTAACTGAAGAAAAATAACTCGGGTGGTTAAGCAAATAAGCAAATGATCGTATTCATAATTAGTGGTTTAAGTGTAATCCGCATCTTCTGCATTATGGGTACAAATCGTGGAATGATTGGTTTATCAGAGAATTCAAGGATGGTCTAAGACTCATTGGTAATTAAACTCCTTAAAACATCAACGCATAATAAGTTATCATAAATTCATGTGAATCATCACCTACGCCTATACCGGTACAACCCCAGTATAACTGCAAGTTAAACGATAATTTCTGGATAAAAGATAACAAATATTCGCTTAGTGACATGTTCGGAGCTAGAAAGTATAATAAATAACATTTGGTTTAACATTTTATTGGTGGCACTGTGTATCAAGCATTTTTAAGTACAATGGACTATCACAGATGGCACTCTCCAGTCGATGGCATAATATAAGACATATACCAAATAGATGGAACTTACTATTTTGATCAGTCCCAGTTTATCCCTTTTGATGCATAATCGCCCAAAAATAGTGAGTGCTTTCTGACAGCAGTGGCAACCCGTAAAGTTATAGTCATTAAAGCTAATAATGTAAAAATAGGAAAATTGGCGATTATTTATGTTGGCATGGCGGAAGTGTCAAGCTGTGTGTCCACTGTTAAAATAGGAGATACAGTTAAAAAGGGACAACAGTTAGGGTACTTTATGTTTGGGGGATCCACTCATGTTATCATATTCTAGAAAAATGCACGTTTACATTTTGGAAGATCTTCACAATTTTATATAAAATTGAAAGATAACAGTCTGAAACCAGTAAAACAAAATGTGAATTCTTACTTAGCTCATGTTCTTTGATATTTCGACTATTTTTAATCATTATGGTATAATATTACAATGGAAAAATAAGGCAATTCAATTGATCATTTTCAATAATTAATTTACTAATTATTGGCTTTCTGCATATCTAGTACTTTAAGTGCTGCATGTTTGAGTACATCACTGCTACTCTATTACAATATTCTGTTTAATTTAATGGTGCCGCCAGCTTACTAGAACTTGATCCAGAACTGCAATTTGGCTCCATACTGATTTTTCTCCGCTTATAATAATTCTTAGACTCCTTAAATAATATCATGATTGAGTTATTAATCAACATAGGCCCACAAATAGCCTGCAAACACATCTGCAATATTATTGGCCAATAGTATTTCAAGTAGATTGTCAACACATTGTGATCCATTGTATAGCGTAGATTTGATAAAATTAACTAGACAAATTAACGACTACTTCTTATGCGCATATTTGCTACTACTATTACTATTACTATTAGTATGACTATTACCAATGGCTAAATGTTGGAAAATATGTGAAATAATAACCAAATAATTATTAAGTATCATCTATGATAACACTTGCTACAGTAATATCGGCTGCAGTAACCGTAAAGTATATGTGTGGAATAGTGGGTTATTACTTTTGAATAATGATGTGCATATTATACCCACGTGTGATTAGAAATGATTAATATACAATTTATAGATTTTATTCTAGTATTACTATGGAATATTTGGGCCATATATCACCTGTAAAAATGATAAATATTTTATTATTAACTAGTCACTTGTGGATGATTGTTGCTGGGTTTTTAGGAATTTCTCAAACCATACTCCCAGTTTAATTATCTATTTTTTATGAGTAAGTATCAACTAAGGGTTATTATCCAATGAATGACCAAATAGAACAGTTAATGCTTATAATAGTATATAGGTCAATTTTTTCTATTCATCTCTCAGAAATTGATTGTACTATATTTTATTATTTCCTGATTAATTATTACTAACATTATTGGACTATGACACCATTTTGCCATCATCATCACCTCCTAACATATTAAACATAATTTTAACAATTTGTTTCACTAGTCTCGGTTGTAATTCCTGTTTGTAAGACTGTTATTGTTGTTGTTATCTTTATTGCTATGACTGTTGTTAATCTAATTAATAGTAATCGATAGCAGTATACAAATTATTGAGCATATGCGCATAGTATACAAGTAGCCGAGGTAACCCATTTTTCTTCTTTTATTTGGCCCATTTTAAGCAAATGCCAGCAAAAGAGTGTTCCTTATCTTTATCTCTTTTTTATACCAAATTCCTCAATACTAAATTAATAAGTGGTCGATGATTCTTCAATATATATCGCACTGATTTACAAGTGTTGAACATATTTGATATACTCAATACTATATTTTACTACGCTTATTATATTTGGTTATGGGAGTGCTATTTTGGATTTAAGTATATTTATTATGCGATTTTGTATAAAATTAGTAAGTGGTCATCATTTGGCAGTAATGTATATGATGTGTAATTTGTCAATATCCAGAATATCTTACGATTCCATTTTATCCCATTATGTTATGATTATGATCTAGGCTATATTAAGTGATCGATAAGCAGGTGATACAGTCTGTCATCAATCATACAGTTGATATGCTCCATATTTTTACTACTGGAATACAAGAACATACAATGCACTCTTTACTAATTGAGCCCATACTTTAAACAATCGCCAATGACAGCATTCAAATTAATATTCTTCAATAAATTGTAGTCGTTGGGGTCAGCTATGAAAGTTTGTTTAAATCGGATTTATTTCTTATACTGCTATATTTGGCGATTGCGGATCTATAACCTGAATTGCTAGCGTTTATGAATACCATATTGCACTGTGTTTGAATGCTATGATTAGCAATTAACCCAGTTTTGAGAAGAGATTGAGGGGTTAGTATTGGGGAATGTGAAGGGGTTCGAAGATGGCGGCAATTTTGTAGAGAACATACTATTATATATAATATTAAGTAACATAATATATCACAGTATATACAATATAATATATAAGTTATACTCCTTCTCACTCTATATCTCATTCAATCTAGCCATCAATAATGAAGTCAATGAATGTTTCACTGTAAAATTAAAAACGTGCACTATAACTAAAATACTTGATCTCGACAAGCAGCCCATAAAACTAAAAATCGCTACTATAATCTTTAAACCATCTATACCCATTCACTGAACACCCATTACGTACATGCCCACCAGTATAGCTATTCTAATCCGCATCATAATCAATAGTGACCACAAATTTACCATAATAATTAGCCACACAGTCCTATCTTATACTGACTGGAGGACTGATGGTCGTGAAAGGCATGCAGGAATTTGTTGAAAATCGGTATCTCACCATTGAGAATTAAGACACCATGCTCTTTGATATGAAGTATAGATAACCAGGTGAAAAAATTATATTGAAGACTTTGTAAAATACTACATATATTAAGATGCATAATATATGGATTAATTTAGCTAAAAAGAAACATAAATAGTACACATAAGACTATATAAAACAGAAATTACTGTCAATACCATTTTTCGCAAACTTATCATTCGAGTAATTCAACAAAATATGCAAGGCAGCAACTACGATGACAATGGGCCCAGGCGACATCTTAATAAAAACAGGCCAAACTCCCTATCACATGTACATTGTGATATAGGGCGAGTTATGCTTTGAGAAAAAGGTCAAATTTTTAAAAGATAAATAATTATGGGCTGATGTTATTAACTAACTACAAAGATAATAAGATGATACATGCTAACAGATGTTCAATCATTTGGTTAAGAATCCCAGAGCTAATTAATAGACTTTTGAAGTTATATTCAAACTTAAGAATGTTAGTTAGAATTAAATTATATGTGCACAGGAGACATTGTGTGAATAGAAGCTCACCTATGATATTGTATCAACACTGAAAACGAAGCTTATCTGTCTAAAATACCCAGATTTCTATATTCTAAACTCTGACAGACTAGAAAAAATCAGATTATGGCCAGTTTTTACTAAAAATGATGTCTAATTAAGGAAAGATTACTACTATCAAATTCGATGGCAAGATTTTAAAGAAGAAGTTAAAAAATAATCGAAATTGAACAAAATTGAGAAGCAAAGATTTTAGGATTTTCTTAGAAAAGCAGTAAATTTGAGTCAGTAGAAACATTACTATTGTCCGCATAAAGTAGGATAAGGTAACATTATTGACTCACCAGCAAGTCAAGTTTCAAAATTAAAATCAATGACTTACACTCATGCTCCAGTATGATTAATAACAAATATTTATTTTAATTAAACATTTATTGATACTTAATTTTCTCTTTAATAAATACTAACATATCATAACTTCTTGAAAACTAACATCTGTGCACTTTTGCTTCTGGTATTTTCATCGATTTATTGTTTTGATGGATGTTATGTCTTTATTTTCGAGTATAATTTCTGTTTTTATTTGATACATCGATGCACAATATCACGCTCTAAAGAATGAAACGTAATAATCATAATTAACGCATTTTTATTCAAAACAGTATCCATATTTTAGCACAAATTCTTCAAACTTTCCAGTTCTCCATTAACAGCCACCCGCATCGCTTGGAAAACTTGTGCAACCTTTTTAGTTTTACCATTTTGGAAACATCCAACCACACAGTCTCTTAATTAAAATGTTGTTTTTGGTTTTTTATTCTATATTTACTTGGCTGCCAGTTTTGCCTATGTTGTGTTAAGATCCCCATATTTTACCAAAATATCAACGATTTATATGAATGATAGTCTTTTTATCTAAAATATTAGGATAATGGAGTTACCAACTATTAACAAGTTTATACTGATTTATTAGTATCAGCATTAGTGAATTGACCATCTATGACATTACTACGGCTATATCGCATATCTAGTTTAGTATCTTTATTCCATGAAAATCCCTAGTTTTATTCCAACTGCAACGAATTGAACCCGAGATCAGCCAAAAGTATATCATATTTATTGCCCATTTTCAACATCTGTGTGAAATTGCTATTAATTAAACTCAATCTCGACTGGTCCCCCGTCTGTAATTAAACAGTTTCTTTATATTTGAGTAATATTTCGGCATCAAGATCGAAACCTGAGCTGGCTGAATATATAATTTATTACATTGAACAGTTTGGAAATTGTTTCAGTATTGCATTCGAGTGGCCACCTAATCCGAAATTGCAGTCTGCTAGTGTTATTTTTCTATGAATGTTTAGAGATGCGATTGTTTTTAGCACATTTTGGAGCATCACAGGGTAGTGCATGTCTGATTAGATCTATATTATTAATTATGATAGTGAGAATTACTAAATTAATGAATAAATGAGCAAGTAAAAAATAAATAAAACAATGCAAAATTTTAATCATCGTCCACACTAAAATGATGACATCAGCATTAACCCTTAGGTGAAGGTGGTTTACCATCGTTACAACTAATGCATCCGCTATCATCACAGTTGTCACAGTTAAAGACCATCGAGCATGGCAAGCATTCCCCAAAAAGTTGATCATAAGTTGTGCCTTGAATACATTTTGAATTTATTGAGTATTTTACGATTTACTGACGGTCAATTGGTGGACCTCCGGCTGAATTTGTTGAAGAATTATTTTTAAGGATGTCTAAAGTTAATGATCCTGTTTGATCTTTGAATGCGTTAAACAGTCCTCCTGTATTCCCTATCGGAGCTTGGAATATGGACACGTCCGCGCAACTCGCTGATAGCTGTGTTGTTCCTGTGCACATGCATTTCCCATTCACACACGCTCCATTTTTGTTGCAGTGATATGGACAAGTTTTCTTACCCATACAATAATTCGCAAAGCTCTTCGGGCATGTCAAAGTGCCATCAAATCCAACAGGTGCAGAAATAACTTGCCCCTCTTTAACACAAACAATTACATAAGTTCCAACTAGTACATATAAACTTTTTCCCGTAGCTGAACAAATGGCAACATAACATCTATTATTAAGTCCACTAGCAGTGATTCCAGTTTGCCTAAAACTTGAGTCAAAGCATCTTGAAGTTGAGCCACCTCTTTCCATTGCATTCATAATTGAGTTCAGATTTTTGGCTTAATAATTTTCATCCACGCAGATTGTGTTGACGAAATATTTTGGTAACATGCATGAGCCGGTAAATGCATCGACATCGCATCGACCGATACCAGTACCATCAAAATCGCACATGAATGTTTTTGTTACACAGAATTCATCTCCAGTACAACTGTCAATATTAAGAAAATCGCATCCTTTATTTTTACCCCAAGTCATTGGTTAAGCCATTGATGTGTTGACAGATGTATACCAGCCAGTTGAGTTCAGTAAAGCCAAAGTAAAGATACTGACTAATGAATTCTTCTTATTTGTAGCAATCATATACTAATTCCCTACTACTTTTTTCTCCCAATGTGAGGCGATTAAAGTGCCGTCTTGATCTTCTAAAGGTAAACCTTTGGACCCAGTACAATTGAAATAATTCTTAAGTTATCTCTGAATATCAGGAGTACTCAAGTAGTAATTGCCAGAGGGATCTTGCACCAGTGGGTTGCCTTTGGGGTACATTTCGTACATTGAAGATGAAAATCCTAATACATGTGTGAGTTCATGCATGCCAACAAATAGTATTTCCTGGAAGCCTTACTGATCGAATTTAAGGTAATAGTTATTGAACATGACCATACCCCAGATTGGTCTCTTAGTTGACTCCAAAAACACACAGGGGATAGATTTGGCAATATAGACTGCATCAGATCGCTGTTAATTGCCAGCCAGTATCCCAATATCTCCAATGGTGCCATCAGTTGCATAAGTCTGTGGAACTTTCAATAGACTGCCTAAGTAAAAATATTGTATACATTCAAGAGTCTTATTGCTAGGGAAGTACAATCGCGGTAGTCTGGTCACGTTAAGAACATTGTAGAAATATGAAGCCGTGATGTTCAGTACCCGCTTTATCGTGTTTATCTATGTTGGACCACCCACTGTCAGTTGAGTATAGTCTACGAATATTCTTAGTCTATGGATATAGTATATAGTGTACCTTCCATTTTATGCCGTTTGTAGTAGTCTCGCATCAGTTAAATCATTAAAGAAAGTTTTCGGTTGCTTATGCGCGAAGGAATCATGAGAACAGCGGTGTTCTTGAGTAGGATATACAATAGCGAGTACTAATAGCAAAAAGACGGCTATTTTTGGCATGTTTAATATTATACCCCAAAGTTTCAGTAAATGATATAACGAAATATTATAATAAGCTTTATATTATACGACAACAGACATATCAAAATTTGATGTTAGACCAATATGAGCAATTAAAATCTTTTATATTAAGAATTTTTGATGACATAATTATAAAATACTTGATTTTAATAAGTAATTAATTAACTTATCTGAAGAAATATTTGAAATTTAATCAATCGTTGTCTGTATATGACTTTTTCGATTTAATTCAT
>APMI01024158.1_pt1 | contig 25079 bp, 23 predicted proteins | sample 667938 | NCBI WGS metagenome assembly APMI01 (sample SAMN01084076, study PRJNA167559) | wastewater metagenome | biome: Wastewater | place: Denmark: Ejby Moelle, Odense | collected 2011-11-28
CCCAGAAAAAGAGTTATCATTTCAGGAATCAAACACATGAGATATGTAAAACCTAATCGACTGATTATTACAGGAGTCAAGGGATTTATTGCTCTGATTGAGTTGACTGAGATGAAAGTATTGAAAGAAGTCACAATCAAATAATAAATTACATCTCTTACAGAGTTTGAAGGAGATCTTGGATTTATTGCCACAGACAAAGCCTCAATTTATATTTTGAATGCCGAAAATCTAAGTATTAACCAATTTTATTCAAGCCACTCAGCTAAAGTGAATCAGATATGCTTTTTAGACACATACTGCTAAGTTTTTGCATCATGCGCAGGCCACGAAATTATTCTATGGCGAAATCGTACATTAGCACCAATCATTAAGATAACACTTCCCAATATCACTTGCTTAAGTTTAAATTTAGTTCATGATGGGACCAGTATTATCAGTGGTTGGAGTGATGATTGTATCCGCTTCTTTAATCCCAAGACTGGCAAGAAAATAAACGAAATCAAAAATGCTCACAATGGCAAAGTAACTGCGTTGACATCCAATAACACATCTGATCGTCTGTATTCAGGCGGTTAAGATGGAAGAATTAGGTCATGGAAGCTATAAAAATAAAGATTCGGTATTATTGAGAATATTTTTTCAGGCCACAAGTCAGAAATTCACTGTTTGAGACTGTACGCTGAATAACTGTACTCATGCAGCTAAGATGGGAGCTTTGGTATTTGGAATCCATTCAACGGAGAGAAGAAAACGATAGTAAGGGCCTCGAATTTTTTAAAAAGAGTGATTCCAATTGATGAATATTACGTTTATGGGATTGGCTCTGGTCCTAATCTTGATATAATCGCCAAAAACGATGGTAGAGTTGTGGAATCATACTATGTTGGTGGCTCACATCTCAATGATTTTGATTTGTATGAAAGGGAAGAGAAGGATCAAAACCAAAAACTCCCGAAGAAATATCTAGTATTTGGAGGAGAGCTTCATGAAATTATACTTCGAAAAATAGATTCGTTAGCACTGAAGAAATAAAAAATGGAAAGTTATCAAGCATATGGAGAAGTAACATGCGTTAAATTTGCTCCTGATGGCTCTACAATGATTGTAGCAACTGCAGATGGCTCCGTTCTGTGCTTTGAGTTCAATAACGATGTGTGATAAAATTAAAGCGATATTTTAGGATATTTATATGCACAGTTTTAAAAGATGCTCAGCTTCTTCGACATGATATTAATTAAAGCTTAAATGATAAAAATAATTGTTTTTAAGGCATCAAATAACGCAGCTATTATGGTTTTGCTCACATAAATCTAGGGTCATTGGCTATGCATAGATGAAAATGTACCTCCCATAATTTTGGCTGCTTCTTTCTGGAACTCACTGATATATGCAAAGGTGAACGGAAGAATCAGTAAAATGAAACCTATGCGTGGACGAAATTGGTACCTGTGGAGACTATCCATAATCCCTTTCTGGTCCTGCCCCAGATGGAGGCGAACATGGCGATCATTTTCTTGTAGCAGTAGTAGAAGAAGTTGTCCTTCTTGGGCTTGCTCACGCTGCTGCTAGTGGACAATTTGCTAGAGGTTACTGTCGATTTGCCGGTGTTGTTTTTTGAGGCCAACATTTATGTATTATTTATGATTGCTTTCTGAAAATATACATATTTAAAATTAACTCTTACATCGTCATTGATAAAGTCTGAAAATAAATGATGTACATTATCAAGTATGGTTTCAAATTTTAAGCTTACCAATGCTTGGATTAGGTTTTCCTGGCTTTGTTGTGTTTCTGTTATTCATTTTACTAAAGAAATCTGCGCTCTTACTATACTTTGTAGTGTTGTTCATTTTGGTCTTTGCAATTTTTTTACGTGCTTCTGCTTCGATTTTAGTCATTCCACCATATTATATCGATTTATTTATTCGCTTTTTATCTTGTTATTTTTTTCTTTGACGTGCATTACGCTTATTTCTAAGTCTTAATGTTTTTTTGTTGATTTATTTATCAGCCTAAAATTTATTAATTAACTTTGGTCCGTCAATTTCTCCATTCCAATTTGTGACTGGCACTTTATCTTCTGCAACAATTGCTTAAACTCCATTTTTCTGGATGCTTGCAGTTGGTTTTAATGCGAAACCTGTGTTTGAGAGACTATCAAGGTAATAATTTACTTATTTGAGAGAGTCCATAATTTATTTTTTCAGTTTTTAATTTTTGTTGTCACCGAGTCCCAAACTATTTCTAAACTAAATTTAATACAACTCTGCCAATCCTTTACTACTTTTTTAAGTGCTAACATTTTCTATTCTTTTCTTAATGGATGAAGTATTAGGTATAATTCTCACTCTGTCGTCAAAAATTTCATCTAATATTCTCTGTTTAATAATAGATTCAAGGGAAGAGTTGTAGTTTTATGTTATTTCATGAGTAAATTTAACTCCTGATTTATATTATAACTCAGTGTCAAGTAAACTATTAGTTGGACGCTCTCTTGCTTTTATTTAACCACCTAGCACCCAGTTTTTATTTTTAAGAACTTTTTCTTACAAGCGATCAATTTGTTTGTCAAGCTAAGTTGAAACTAATTATTCAGTTTTATTTTTTGTGTTTTATAGTTCTATTTGCCGGAACTGATCGAAATTATCTTAAATATAGTCATCTTCTCCAGCATTATCTTTAGCTTTAAATTTCTAATCCATTTTGTTGACATTGAAATTTCCAAATTATGGATCATCTTCCATTTATTAATTTTAATAAGATTCCATATCTTCTTCATCAAGTTACTCTCCATATAAGCCTACATCTTATTAACTTATCTGTTAGCTAGGAACATTTTCTGGTTATTCTTATCCTTCTTACTTTTAATTATCGTTAGCTTATTGTTAATCGTGCATATTGTTGTCTTATTATTGTTATTGATCATCTTCTAATTGGTGTTAATCTTATTCTTATTCTTTATCGAGATCATCATAATCTTATTCTTATTATACTTCAGCAGAGTGTTACTCATCTTATTCTATATGCTTATCTTCACCATTCACTTGATCTTAATCATAATCTTATGCTTAATCTTCACTTTTAATTTAGTTTTCAATCTTGGTTGTCAGCTTAGACAATGGTGCTCTCAAGTGCTCATACACTAGTGACAAACACTGCTGTTAATTTAGTCCCTGTGACTGAAATTTGCGTTTGGGTAACAATGTAGAATATAGCTAACCTATTGTATCAGTCAAGGGTTGGTGTTTTTTGAGTGACTGCTATATCTCTTGGTACACTTGCATTGTTGTTATTAATATATGATTAATTATAATACCCATTCTTTTGTTACATACAAAGTGAAAGTAGATATAAATTTACCCAATCAACCTATGCGAGTGCCTTGTCCTTGAAAATATCCTGGTCTATTTTAGGCAACAGGTTCAGGTGCTCTTCTATATACTCCTTAATCAGCACCTTGGTTCGGATTAGCAGGAGGCATGAAGTTCATACCTCCCATTAGACCCTCTTGGTTCAAGGCTTTAAAATGCCTGTATGCATAATGACTGAAATAAATAGCATTGCCGAAATATAAGAAAGACATGATGACGTACAGACTGACAAATACGGTGTCATTCTTAAACAATTGGTTATACTCGATCCTGCGTTGTTATGATATACTTACATGCCGATCAGAAGAATAGTAGATTGAATCAGGTCAGTGACACTAAACAGAAAGAAGACCAATGTTAAGCACCAGTTGAATTGAGTCCAACTCATGAACAGCATGTACAGCAGGAGCAGATACATGAAAATGCTAAAAATACTATTAGCTAAAATAGCTAGCACACTCATCAAGACTAGACCGGCTCCAAGTATCTGTAGTATTAGTCGACACTTTTTTATTTCAGGGTTTGGAGGAGGAAGCGGCTAAGGACATTGACACATCTGAAATTATTATATAAAGTAATATTATAAATGTTAGCTCTACATGATTATATAAGTAAATGGGTCAGAACTAAAATCGATCACTGTTGAGAAATCCCCTCATCAAAATACGTCCTATGTTAGGATTTTATATAGCAGCAGCTACTCTTTCTTTATCATTAATTTGCTTGTTGATTTCAACTTCGCTGACGTGAGTGCCCGGTGTGATCATGACTCGAGACTTCAAATTTTTAGGTAAGAATCTGATTAGCTTAACTCTAATCATGAGTCCAATCATTTGAGCCATAGAACAGTGAGGTATTGTGGGCGTAAAGAACACTTATACGAGATTCTCGCTGCGTAGATAAACTCGTTATAAGTTGACGACATTGAGTTGTTCTAATGTAAGTGGGTACTCAGGATCATTTATGTGTCGAATAAGCTAGAATATTTACAGCTAGTCATAAGGGTCAGCAACATCATCATCCAACTATAATTAGTTTCGCTCTTTCTTCTCCGTGGATGATAGCTGATATGCTTCATATAGTTTAGGTTGTGGGTTTTCAAGACTCATCCAAATAAATTAATTATAAAGAATTGAGAAAAGACAAACAATATCAAAATAATTGGCAATCAGGATTCGTTTTACTATTTTGTTTCTTATTAAAAAATTCTCCAATAATATAATTAATAATATTATCGAGTCCTTCCCTATTCAGCGAACTACATTCGAAATATTGGTATCGGTTGTTAAATTTATCTCGAATTATGTCACGTACATATTGATCTGTCACGGGTAACTGCTTTAAATTCTTTGCTCTTTCTGTATACTATTTTCTCAGGTCGGTTTTATTTCCTACAATGATCTTGAGGGAACGGGGAGATTTTTATTATAACTAAGGTAGCCACTAACTATAAATAATCTTACTTTTTTGATTGCATTGGCAAAGGAATCCGGCTCCACAACTGAGAAAACTACTAGAAACACTTAATTCATACTGATAGCCAAATCTTGAAGCTTCCTAAGTTATTCCTGACCTGAGACTGTGCTAAAATTGTATTATTATTACTTCAATTGGAGTATTAATTGTTTATCCCCTGCTTTGATTTGTTTGATATACTGCTTTACCAAAACAGGACCATACTAAGTTGGAAATTAATTATCTGCTATCACTGATAATATGCAGTTCTTTCCTACTGCGCCATCTCCGATAGTCAATATTTTTATTATATGAGGCTCACTTTTCATTTTGGTAGATTAAATAAAGATTATAAGCATGCCTGTCTATGATTAATTTAGTATTTGTTAAAGCTTCAATCCATTTTATTTTGTGTTAAGTCATGTTTTAACTCATAAAAATTATTATAAATGGCGTAAGTGACTTAGTATGGTCAGGTTTTAAGATATTTTTATATAAATATACAGTAAGAAGAGAGTCCTTTATAATTATTTGATATGTTGAGGCAAATCGGCACTCTGCCTCCCGAAGCGCAAGGCTGCTTCCATGATTACATGACAGGAGATCTCTACACTTGCGTACAGGGTCAGCTTCAGAAGTGCAACTCAAAATCAGGCAATCATCCCATTCATTTACCCATGAATATATCAGGCTCAGCCGTGAGTCCAGAAAGCTACCTTCACAAGCTGATAATAGTGGAAGAGAACATTGCTTTAAACACATAGGGCACAATCGCAACCAGTAAGACCAGCGCCATCTGCACAGTTAGAAGTACAAAAGCATTATGCGATCGAGCATGCTGGCAATTCCATGTCCCTGGATCACTGTACGGAATCGAACTTGGTATTTGCCAACTAAGTACTAATGGTGCGTTAAAGTACTTATCATTCACTTTTAACTCATCCACCAGCAGAACTGTCACTTTTCTAGTTGATAACATGGAACTCAAGGCCTGGGTCAATGAGACATCGCATCATAAAAAGAATAGCAAACCTATTGAATGGGAACTCTCTTCATGCTATCCTTATGCTAAAATTACGATGCAAGGGTTGACAGTTGTATTTAACTCGCTTTCAGTGGAACCAAACAGTAAAATATCGTCATTTTATAACCCATTTAATACACTGACTTCATCAGAAATAAAAACTCCATCAGTAACCCAAAACGAGGCGATACCTTAGGCTCGTCTGGTGGATGTGAAACAGTTGAACAAAAATAAATTTTTACTCATTGCTGAAGGTAATATTATCAAGATCATCTAAAGAAGTCAATAAACTGAACAATTTTAATTTAATACCTTTACAGTGCATTAAGGAGCTGTCTGGAACGTATTCACCAAATATGAATGGAATAAAGTAAACGAGTTAAAGGAACACTTTGGCTTTTAAGAAATTAATTGGGAAAATAAAGGATACAATCTATAGGAAGTGTTCAAGTTCATTCGTTAATTAGTTATCAAAGCAGATCAATCATAATAAATTAAAAAGAGCACTGCTTACGAAGAAGTCTTATATATCTTAACCAAAAAAGTCGCTCAATTACGTCCATATTTTGCTGCATAGATTCCATGTTCATTACCGAACTGTCAAATTGATCGGGAGTTATTTCATAGTAGTCTCAAGTATTTCCCTACTCTAAACTCATCACCCGTTCGTGAGATTCCGACTTCTGTCATCAATGCGAGCACCTGGCACAAGCTTGAAGGCGCAATTGCTGATGTTTCATAACATTATGTGTGTACTGTCAAAAGGTCCGAAAATCCCAAAGAATTCGTTGTATGGCTGTATCATATTGGTTAATTTGGCATCAAGAAAGTTTTCAATCAGACTATCAACACTGATCAGGCTGAGTTCTCAAAGCAGAAAAAAATATAAGGTTTCACTGACATTGAAACTAGTCTATGGAAATAAAACGCACAAGCAACAGAAATTTACAAATTACTGTCCGGTTGTCTAGCTGCACCGAGTACAGGGGATAACAATATTTTCGAACCAACATAAAAAGATATTAACTAGCTAGTCGAAATATTTAAAACACCGAAATAAGAAGCAGTACTCGCTTTGTAACAGACAGGCAATCTCGAGGATGCATTGGCTTGGCTTGCCGATACTAATCGTAAGCAAACTCGAAAGAGAAAACTTCAGGGGCAAGGTCAAAACCAGCAAGAGGCCTAAATTAAATTAAACTGTTCAATCATTGAACTACCAAGTCGAAATTTGAATGCTCGATTGCTGCTTCAAATTGAATCTACTATTTGTTGTATCGGTTTTGATCCCAAAACATTCGCTGATCATTATGTGCAGAGGACAGAAAAAGGCTTTATGAATTTATCAACATTTGAATTTGGAAGCAGCCTAAGCGATTTGTCAGGCAATTTCATTCACAGAGGACTTAATCACAAACAATTAACGATACTTGACCAAATTTAGTTTGCTTCTAATTAGGGCAAAAGCTCACTTATAACTCTATTCCGCAACACAAAGGGCTCAATTTATCTTGCTTACAAAAATTAAATGCAAGGGATAAGCACTGTTGAACTCGATTACACTGAATAAAATAGTTATAAATAAGCGACTTGTCTCAAAATTGGTAATGAAAAGACTGAAATTGTTAACCCATAGTAAGCTAAGACGACTAAAATTAGGAAAACTGTTCATGGTTAATTATTGTCAACTTTAAAACTAGCACTATCGGATGGATTCATACCAAGGACCGTTGCTATTTTCTAGAATGATGTGTTCAGTAATATCAAAAATCTTGAGTCAGAAGAGCTCATTAACACTATGTAAGTCTGGATAAAAATTACCAATCCTCTTTCTTTAACTTTTTCATAGCCTGAGCAATCAACAGTACCAAAATCATCAAATAATAGTGTAAATTAATCAAAATACGTGCCTTTATTAGTACAGAATGGCCCTCCAGGGTGCAACATGAATTACCCGATATGTTCAATACTGTACCCAAAATCTCCATTACCTTTCCTAGCAAACTACCCATACTCTTTGACATTCAAGCACTTACACTCCAAATGTATGAAAGTTGAGCAAGTTATTATTCAGAGAATCGGTTAAAGATACAACGTCAATGAAATTAAATAAGGTACTGTTTACTTTGTTGATGATGCTGGAGTGCAGAGCTCCAAATCTAGGTTCAAATTTGGGTCCAAGAATTAGCTTGTGTTGCCTGTTCAGGAATAAGGATATTGGAGATATATGGTTATATAACCATCCTATCATGCTGGAACTAAACTACCATATTAAATTGGGTTCTTGGGAGCAAAGGGATCCTCTATTGAGGTTGAATAGTACGAATAAACACTTAAGAGCAAAATTTAATAGAGCTTATAACTACAAAACAGCAGTGGAAAATGTCGGTTTGAACTTGCAAAATTAACACCTTTATCTAACTCTTGCTACAAAGCAACTTTGGTTCTCCACAATAATGTTACAGAAGAAGGCGATCAGACAAAAGTAAGTTCAAAATAATCAAGTCTAATGCCATTGATGCATATTTGCCACTCAAGTGTTCGTTCTCATGTTGCTCCTAAGTAAGCCTCGGGTACTTAACTCAGAACTTCTGCTATCAGTGCTCTAACCCCTTCTGAAGTTCTCAAGCACATGAGCAGAGATATAAGTCGACCTTCAGGCAAGGAGAGACATCATCTTTCGACCATTGGGTTAATTTTCAGAGAAATCAGCCGGAACTAAAATATTAAGTTGGACAACTATAATGAGGAAGAAATCAAAATGTTGATCGATTTATGGATCGGTAATTAGGAAATTAATCTTAGAGATTATTAGAAGATCTACCACAAAATTACAGCACAAAACGCAGCGGGAGCAAAGTATATCAAAACTTTGGCTAATGACTTAGGTAAAGGTGTACTTCCAATTCCTCCTGAGCAAATGCAAACTTTATTAAATCTACTCTTATCTGATCAATCTACATCAATTGAGCTATCCAATCATATTTTGCACGATTTGCTCTCTCACCTGCCTAAAGTCCGCAATGAGTTGTACAATGTTCTGCAGAAAAATTACAACTGTCCATATTTAATGCTGTAACATAACTATTATGGCAAGCATTACTTCAACGCAATACAGGGCATTCTGAGTGACAAAGAGGCTAGCAAGGTATGCGATCGTATGTTTAATGAATAGCCTATCAATGATTACAAGTTTGCAGCAATCAAGGAGAACAAGTACCGTAAAATTGTGATTAAGTTTAATAAAAAAGCTTCAATCCGCAACATTGCTCTACGATTTGATCGCAGCGAAACAGTGTCTAAATCACTAATTTCAGTATATTCCTTCTGCGCACATAGTCACAACAAGCATCTATGCCATCAAGGACTTCTACAGTAACATCAATGGCTACAAGTCACTAGGAATCCCTATCGCAAGGAAATGATGACAATGTTCGGCACTAATCATCCTTGGTTGAACGCATATGGAATTACTTTCGATCATAGAGTAGAGACCACTTACCTAGAAATTTAGATTATGTTTGCCAACTCAGGCATTTTCGGTAAAGAGGTCTCTCCTGGAGTCATTGAAATTGTGCCTTAAGTTTACGGTTACTTCCTTGGTGAGCCAGAGCATAATCACAACCTTGAGTAGAACTATTTCAATTACATTGAATAATAAAAAATATTTTTGGCCAAAATTCCTCAAACCTTACAGATCGAATCTGAGTCAAATCAGCAATCCCAAAATGCTCACAGCACACAATAATCAGGTCGAGCATCATGGTTACTATCTAAATATTTAATAAATAAACAAAACACTCCGTAATACAATCTCTATGAACAGACTAATGTACAAGCGTAATCGTCAGTACTGCAGCGAGATGAGCACTAATCTGAATTTTTGACTGAACTTAATAGATTGCTAGTAGCTGGGCTTAAGGATGACAAATTCGATAACAAATAAATGGCTGTACTATAAGAAAACTATCATAAAATTATGGCAAGCTTAAACCATAAACAGCATGGAGGTCATGGAATCATTAAAGTTAGCTGGAAATTAGGGCTTGATTTCATTTACACTAATCTCATTTGGGTGTTGGATATTATGGGTAAGCATAATATTCAACTTCAATAAAAAACAGCTAAAGAGCTCTTATAGAAGATCGTAAAAGTAGAGTCTGGTCCCATCACATTCACTTGCCTGAAATGGTTATCAAAGTATCCTGAACTGCTGATGCAGTGTCTCAATTATGTCAAGATCAACGGACAAGATGAGAAAAACACTTTCAACTCAATTTCAAGTGCTTTCATTCAAGGAGCAGGTACTACTGAGATTGATGTGACAGATGGCAATATCAAGAAAGCTGTGGAAGCTGGCGATAAGAGACTTGGATAATCCTTATTGAATATTATTATCGATAGCAAAGAACCCAGAGAGCACACCATCAAGCAGTGTATTTAACTAGGTAATTTTACAGGCAAACACTAAAAAGTCCTAGACTACATTCTTAGATTTAAGGAATGTTCTGAAACTAAGTAACATCAACCCAAACCTGAGAAGAAGCACACTGACCACGTTATGCAATAACATACAGACACCGAGCATAATTAAGTTAAACATCATGATGTTCATGATGCTGATGCCCGACACTTGTTTTCAAACAGTCATCAACACTCTGTCCATGACATTATGCTTTAGTATCTGTTCAGCAGATCGATTTCCCAAGAAACAGTACGCAAACACTTCATCAACAAGTTGTCATCAAAGGAGTTATAATCGATGATCTTAGCCATCCGCAAGTACAAGAGCAAAGGTAAGGCTCATCATGAACTACATGTTAGCCTCGAACAGCTTCTCAACTCCTTGCTTAGCGACAGAGAAGTCAAGCACATCAGCTTTGAAATGGTTTCACTTATCTTCGAACTTGAGAAATTATCCATTGACTAGCAATGGGATTATCTATAAAAGTGCAATGCTCTCTGCCCTGAAGCTCATGACATAATTTACATTCGTTATCTGTCTTATGCACGAGAGCAAAAGGATGAACTTATACAGTTAGTCACTTTCCATAGAGACTTGTTACTATCTGCACTAAAATCATAGAAAAACGGTGAACTTCCTAGCAATTTCCTTACATAAATATATCACTGTGACAAAAACGTTTTCTTGGATGTTATTGCTTCAATTCCTGACAACGAAAACTAAATACATCCACTTCATGCAGACATATACTCTCTCATAATTACTATTCTAGAAGTTCATTGCAACCTAGGAGGCATTGAAGGTTCCAAACTGGCGACCCCTACTGAAAGTTTATGGCTATTGACTGTTTTGAGATTATTCAAGATGTCAGCTATTTCAACTCTTACCTCATAAACACTGACTGCTCCATATGTTTAAGGTCTGCTTAAGTGGTACTTGCTCAACAATTAGTACTAGGAACTTATTTCTAACCCGATCAACAGATCTCAGACCACTAACAATATGCGGGCCATTAGTGAGCACGTTAATGACGTCATCAAGAGAGTAGGTGGAGCACGCAACATCAACAAAATATTTAGAGCCTATAAATAAATCAAGAATGACATCAAAAGCGATACAAAAAGACTTATCAATACTAAACATGTTATTCTAGGAAGACTACAGTTCGGAGTATATAAACTTATGGAAAATAACATGGATCCACACAGTCTATCGGAAGTGCTCGTAGGTAATAGCTAAACTAAAGGTCTTGCTGAAGAAATTATTAAAGAACTTGAATAATAGCACACAAGCAAACTAATTTCTAATCAATAGTCAAGTTCATCTGCATCCAAATAAATAGACTTACTTGAATAATCACAGGCATATGTTTTGCAAGCAGGTTCGACTACAGCTCTTCAAAATTTATCATGCAAGGATCTTCAATCATATAAATCTGGATCAAAATCATATGCCACTAAAGTCACAGTCTTAAACAGGAAGATGTTCATTAAGCCCACCAAAAAAGTATACTTAAGTAAATTTGTCATTGGGTTCAATGTGCAAGACACCCCCGATAAGAACAATATTCTACCAGATTCAGTGGAGTTGTTTGGCGGAATAGTTCCTTAAGGTGAGCTCACTACCTTACCTGCAGGGTGCCTTAAGAAAATTGCTGATTTATAGCCAATCGAAGACCAAGTTTATTTACAATATGGTGTAAAACTGTTTGCTTTCAATTTTGACTGCATTAAACGACAATACCGAAATCAGGCCTGCAATTTGTTGGAAGTTCGCATGAAATCAGTAGCACAGACTTCGACCAGCGATGTTCTTTAAAGCCAGCAAAAATCAACAAAAAATGCAGTATATCATGTTAGTTTTGTATCAGCGAGTGGTCAAAACGAATAAATAAAGAAATAATTGTCTTTCTCTAACATTTATATGAAAATGTTAACTTTCCTTAGTGCAAGCGAGTGTGAAGAAGTCCTTAAAACATTTATTAAACATCTGGACAAGAACAAAGGAATGGTCAACAGACTTATTGCATTACTAAGCGCAAAAATGCAAAAGAATAAAGACGAATCAAATAAAAGTCTATAAAAGTTGTTAGTTGCATTAAACAAGCAGGGAGTTCCTGTTCTGTAGAGTCTGCTTCATGAAAAATCTGTTAATCAAACTTTGATAAATACTATACTAAAATCTAATTTGACTGTCGAGAGCATCGATTTAGTACTGGATAACATTTTAAATCATCCACTCAAGGAATAACCAATAAAGAACATTATCTAGAGCATAAAAATAGCAGGATATAAAACTCATTCAAAACAATCAAAGAGAAAGCTTCCTTAGATTGTTGAATTAGCCGAGAAATATGCCTCACTGGTAAAGAAATCCCATTAAAGCAGCAAATACAAATAATAATCACTATTAACTCGTAGACTGTTAGCTTGCATAACGACAACTCCGACAATATTCAATATTTCACCCATTGAACTAACAGAGAAATTATTCACTTCAGTCAAAGACACCGAATATTCAACTGTATTTTATCCGATAGTAGCCGCATACGTATGTTGCAGCAACGAGACTCTGAATTGGTTCCTCACTTCTGGTAAATTAGAATAAATGTCCAATGATCTGCTTAATCAAATGAGCTCATACAATAGATCTAAGGACAAGTCTACGTAACATAAAATATCGAATTTGATTTGTTTGATATCGGCACTCAGTATCCATCCGCCTATTCGTCAACGCTTGATTCTCAACCCCGATAATCTTGAGATTGGAAGATTGCCAATTAAAGTATTTAGATTATTATCGAATGAGTAAACTCTTATTGTTCAGTACCCAGTTTATATTATGAAAAAATTCATAAACTTCTTCCAGTCGACTTGCACAACAGCTGAGTCATAGTCTACAAACTAATCAGCAATGAAATGCTCATAGTAATTCGCCTGCAGATTAATTGATGTTATGGTAAAATTGCCAGATGTCTCAAGTTCATACCACAACTATTTTATTCATGAGTTTTTCTTCCATATTATCAACGCATACAACGGAGTATTGGTTAACTTTATATGGAGAGGTCCACAAACGCAAGTCAAATAAAGTGCTTAGTATCTGACAAAGCCTACTGAGGTACTTGAGAGGTACCCTATCAGAAAGAACGATACCATCAAATAAATTAATGGAGAGTATTATAGATTGGCAGTTCTTACTGAAGATTTGACTTGTTCTCATCACAAAGTCATTCTTGTCTAAGATGCTATTGTTGCTTAGAAAAATCAATAAAAATGGACATGGCACACGGCTTCATAAAAGTAAGACAAACAAATCGTTGAAATTGTGGACGATGGCAAAACAGTTAAGCTTGAAATGAAATTAGGAGAATCTGTAAATGTCAAGCTTAACGAGTCATCAACAAAATTACCAAGACTATTCATTCGTGATTCATAGATTGTGCATGAACTTAAAAAACTACTTACAAATCAGGCATTACTGCGAATTGGCCAACCAACAATTTTCCCATCCAAATACAGCTCATCACTGCCCATCACTCTCGGCATGCTGCCTTCCATCTATCTGTTACCTGCTGAAATGACTCTAGGTGACTTAGTTAAAGAAATTAATATTTGCGGATATGTACTACAGCCATAGACTCGTGATGCTCTATCTATTAAGTTGCATGGAAGAGAAGAGTAACAAAAGATAACTTCAACCGAAAGCCTTAATGTTTTATTTAAGAAGGCAAGTACCACTAAGCCAGTAATCGACCTATAAATAAATGCTCATGATCTCTTCAAGTTGACCACAATATAAAAAATCGCAGCTCAAAAATCAGATGAAACATCAGGAGCATCAACTAAATTTATTCCGCAAGAGACAATATTCAAATCGTTCTAGAAACAGAAGGGTCTATAAAAAATGATAAAAGTGATCATGGCATGTGTAAAGAACTGGCAAAATCAAGAACAGTCGAAGATCTGGCTGCAATACTTAAATGAGTTATCTAGTTTCTCATGTTTCCCTATTTTCAGTTCTATGTACATGAACAAACAAGAAAATGTCTAACTTTTGTTTAATCTTCTAAGTGGACTGCCTGATAAATAAGACAACAAGAAATGGCTTGATTAAGAAAAGAAGTCAGTCAAATTCCTTTACGAAATTATTAAAGGAGTGTTCTAAGTTTAAGGAGATCAAGCTATCGTAGTCAGGAAATATGCTGTTGAGAGTGGTTTCTATCAAACTATGCTTGAAAGACTACATATTATTACAAAAGAGCCCAAGAGAGTTAAAAATGATGATCAAAAATAAGAGTAATAATAGGTGGAAGCACCGACTGAAATGAAGAAGAAGACATCTGAAGAAGAGTATAAGAAATAAATTAAGAAGAAGAAAGGTATAGGATACGGTAATGATGCATCAACATCTCAAAAGTGGGATATTGCTGGACATTAATCAGCTCAAAAAGAATTATCCGATCAAATTATTGGTTTGATAAAGATATTGGAAAAATTCCTTTCTTATCCTAAGTTTAAGCTCCCAGAGTCATTTCTTGAGTAAACTTATTCATCAGCCATTCTTCCTATTCTTTAAGCCTCATTGAGAGGAGGATCCTTGCTCTAAATATCTAAAAATGCAGAGCTTTTCAAAGAGCAGCTTAGATTTATCAAATCAATATCTAAAAATGAAGTACTCATCCCTTGCCTAATGGAAATCCCCAAGACTTATGAGCCTAAGCAATTATAATCCATCTTTTCATTATTAACTACACTCTAGGGTATTTCTAAAATATTCTTGAACTGTTTAACAGGTTCAGTATCCTAGAAAACTTCAGAATAAATTGCTAAATAAATTATATAAACTTTCAACTAAGTCGAATAAGCAATATAACACTATAAGAGTGACCATGTTGATTAAGAAGGAGACAAAAAGATTTTGTAGCTTCCTTTAACAAAAAAATATCCAATTTTGATGAAAGACTTAAGGTTTGATTACATTGACATGAAGGACAAGAATGGAAAAATGAAACATCATTACAGTTCATCTTATCAAGCAAAGCACACTTCTCCATCAACCAAAACAATCCGTTTGGCTCAAGAACTAGCCGATATCAGTCAAGCATTACCAATTGAGCATACTAATGCCATATTTGTTCGATGCGATAAAGATCGTGTAGATTTCATGCAGGCACTAATTATGGGATCGAATGGAACTCCATACGGTCATGGCGCATATTTATTCGATATCCACTTCGATGATTCATATCCGAATAACCCACCCAAAGTGAACTTAACTACTACAGGCTCTGGAGCCATCCGATTCAATCCTAACTTATACGCATGTGGAAAAGTGTGCTTGAGTTTGTTGGGTACTTGGAGAGGCAGTGCTATGGAAAATTGGGATCCTAAAGTTTCAACTCTACTTCAAGTTCTAGTTTCCATTCAAAGTATCATCATGGCTGAATAAATTTACTTTAATGAACCCGGTTTCGAGCATGAACAAGGCACAGTTGAAGGAGAAAAGAAAAACTAAGCTTACTCTAATATTGTCAGATATGGTAACATTAAGTTTGCGATGATTTAAAATCTGAAGAACCCACCCAAAGGATTTGAAACTGTTATCAGAAGACACTTCTATCTTAAGAAAGCTGAAATTCTGGAGGAGTGCAAGAAATGGCTCAAATTTGCTGAGAAAAGAGAAGCTGCTTACACTGGACTTGTTAGTGATCATAATAATAACTGGGCAAATACATTTAAAAAATCAAAAAATGAATACAAAACAATGTTATAGAAAGCCATAAGCGAATTATAAATGGAGTTGAATAAACTTCCTTAACCTTCCGCTAAAGATTTAGTAAAAGAGCCAAAAGCTAAAAAATAGAAGAAATAGAAAAAGTAAATCAAAGCAGTAGAGAAGGATGAAAATCTTTAATAAATTGATGTTACTTATGATGTGAAGCAAGCCGATGGAAATAGTAAAGCTAAGGAGCTCGACATTAATGATTAAAAAGTTAAAGATAGATGGAGTCGATATATTGGTGCAATGGGTCTCTAAGCTGTCAGTAAACAATCAAAAGCAAGCATTTTCTTATTTGGATTATCTGGTCTCGGTATCGAAATCGCTAAAAATATTGTACTCAGTGGATGCAAAAGATTCACAGTATGCGATGATCAATCTGCAACATGGACTGATCTCTCTGGCCAATTTTACTTATCAGAGGAATAAATATCTAAAAATAGAGTGGATTCATGCCTATACAAACTACAAGATTTAAATAACTATGTTCGAGTTGACAGCATTCCAAAACTAGACTTATCTAATTTGCAATAAAACGTACTAAAATAATACGACGTGGTAATCACAACTGTGCACAATGACTCTGAAATCATTATTCTAGACAATTACTGCAGCAAGAACAACATCAAGTTGATTGTAGCTAAGTGCGAAGGACCATATGGTTATATCTTTAATGATTTTGGAACCAAGTTCGAAGTGCTTGACAAAAATGGTGAATAAGCTGTCTAGTGTTTCGTGGAAAATATTACCAATGAAGAGGAAGGAGTCGTCAGCTTAATGAAAGGACAGAAGCATCCTTATGAAGATGGCGATGTTGTTAAAATTACCAGTGTGAAGGGTATGTAAAATAAAAATGAACAAGGCAAAAGCATCAATGACACTATTCACAAAATCAAAGTAATCAACCAAAACTCATTCAAAATAGGTAATACAACAGATTACACCGAGTATGCTGGTAATGGTTTGGTTAAAAACCTAAAAATGGCTAATCAAGTTGACTTTAAATCATTCTAATAATCTCTTCAGCTTGTCAACATTGACCCAAATTTGGCTTACTATGACTTCGCAAAGAGTGTTTACAACAAAACATTGCATCTGTGCTTTAGAGCTCTTAGTACATACAGAGCAGAGCGAAAGGGCGATTACCCAAAACCATGGAGTTGGGAAGATGCTGAATAATTATTTAAGCACTATGAAAAAGCAGCTCGAGGAAATAACGACCAAGCATAAATTTCTGAAGCAGACAAAGCTTATGTATATAGGTTTAGTTTCACTTGCTCAGGATCATTTGCACCACTGGCTGCTTTTTATGGTGGACTTGTAGCTCAAGAGGCATTCAAAGCTATCACTTCTAAATACATGCCCATTAATCAATTTTTCTTAACTGACTTTACTGAAGTAATTGAAGATTTGCCAAAAGAATTTAATGAATGGAAATAAATTGTTACTAAAATTAATTACAAGGAGCAAAATGATAGATTTGAAGGTCTTAGACGTATAACAGGAAACGATCTTCTTGATAAAATTAGGGAATGCAAAGTTTTCGTTATTGGCTCTGGTGCAATCGGTTGTGAACTTTTGAAAAATTATGCGATGGTTAATTTGGCAACTAGTTAAAAACCAGGAAAAGGAACTATTGTTGTCACAGATCCAGATCATATCGAAGTTTCTAACTTAAACAGACAATTTTTATTTAGAGAAAAACATTTACAAAAACCTAAGAGTGCTACAGCTGCAGCAGTGGTCAAACAAATGAATAAATATTTGAAAGGTGAAAATAAAATACGCGCTAAGTTAATTAAAGTTTGCGAGGCCACAAAGTAAAGCTTTTCAAATTAATTTTTCTAGAGTATGGACATCGTCACTAATGCACTTGACAATGTACAAGCTCGACAATACGTTGATTTAAGATGTGTCGAGAATAAAGTTGCTTTGCTGGAAAGTGGTACTTTGAGCACGAAAGGTCACGTGCAAGTAATTGTGCCATATAAGACTGAAACTTATGGAAGCAAAGCTGATCCAGCTGAAGAAGGAGACATCCCTCACTGCACATTAAAAATGTTCCCTGAATAAACTTTACACTGTGTGGAGTGGGCGAGAGACCTGTTCGGAAGAACATTTACTATGAAGCCAAAAGCTTTACAAAAAGTCATTTAATCTATCGATACTTACACTCCTAATGAGTCATAAGTGAGCGTCTTCAAAGACTGTCTTTAAATGTTACGGTAAAAGCCAACAAACTTAGATGATGCAGTTTACACCGCAACTAAGTAATTTTTCAAATTTTATCGCAACGATATCATGCAGTTGCTCTACACATATCCTCTAGATGCAAAGACTAAAGACGGTAAAGATTTCTGGAAACTACCCAAGCGTCCTCCAAAACCAATTGAGCAAATAAACCCAGAAGACAAACTGCATGGTGAGTTTATAACAGCATATGCGGTCCTTCTATGCAAAATATTCAACATCCCTTACCCGAAAGATTTCAGAACTTAATAGCGAAGAAAATAGATAGCTGCTCAAGCTGCAAAAATTCAGGTTGACCCGTTCGTGCCTTCGGATAAGATTGCCAAAGAAATGGCCACTGAAGTAGAGTAAAACAAAAATAAGAATAAATAACAATAAATGGTAGAAGAAGAGATTAAATAGAAAGATTAACCTGAAACTTCGGACTATGTTGAGCTATTCAAATAGATTAAATAAATTATTGCTGAATAGAAGGAGCAAGGCAACCAAATGAAGATATCAGCTGAATAATTTGAGAAAGACGACGATGCAAATGGTCACATTGATTTAATCTACTCGATGGCGAACCTTCGTGCTGCCAATTATAAGCTCGATCCAATGGACTGGATTACTACAAAACTGAAAGCAGGCAGAATTACTCCAGCATTATCTACTACAACTAGCTGCATTGCTGCTTTGCAAACAATCGAACTGATCAAATACTTGAAGAAAGTGCCTATAGACCAAATGAAAAATACTTTCCTGAACCTAGCAGTACCAATAATTCAAGCGGGTGAGCCAGGAGAAGTCTAGAAAATAAAAATACACGGTTAGCTTACCACTAACGTATGGGAGCGCTGGAATATCGACGATATAGATCTTAATGAAATCACAGTCGGCTAGTTGTTCAAGAAAATAGAATAGAAATACCAAATTAAGATCAAAACTATTAATATTTGCGGAGGTGGTCCATTATACTCTGACCTTGTCATGGGCCTCGAAAGCAAAAAGGAAGAAAAAGAGAAGTTTATGAGCAAAAAATTCAAAGATGTGCTTGCTGATTAGGTTGCTATTGAAGAACTTAAGGGATTTGTCGATTTGACATTGGTGATGGCTGTGGGCGAATAATTTGTTAAGCATGTCCCAACCTTAAGAGTAAATTTCAAAAAATGATCATATTTATAACTTAACTAGGTCAATTGTTTCTATTTTCATAAATATATTAGTATACGATTCTTTTTACTTCACCTTTATGTTTATTTTTTGTTGAATTGGATAGAAAACCGAAATATTGAGCGTTTCTTTATTGTTATAAATCTAAGATGACAGTTACTAATATAATAAATAATATACTAGATGTTATTCAATACTATCTAAATCACATTGCCCTCATAAAGAGTCTCAACTGAGGCCCTAAAGAGAAACTTGAACATTTTTAACATTAAGCAGGTCCAATTGGATAAATCTCATGCTTTTGTTGAATTTGAAAATCAGAAAGAACTTGAAAGTTTCCTGTTCACAAACGCCAACTTCAACATTCGAGGACTCAACAACGCTCACTACTAAGTTGTTAATCCTTCCACTGAGTGGAGATTTTCACCTGAGCAAAGCTACAAGGTCAATGATTTGCCTGAAGAGAAAGAAGAAACGGATGCGGGTTCTTAAGAAAACAATTCTGATAAGAAGTCTGAAAAAGATTCTGAGAAAAAAGAGGAAAGAGAAGTTCTTGAAAAAGAGGACTCTGTGGCTATGCTTCATGAAGCTTTAAGGATATAGAAAGAAAAGCAATAATAATGGAGAAGATCTCAACAAGAAAAATAAAAACCAGAATCAGAAATCCAATTACCCAACTAGAAAGCTCTGTTTGATAAAATCAAAGAATTTGGAATGTCCATTCCTGAACAAATCCCTCCTATGATATAGAAACTGAAACAAAATACAGGACCTATTTATGATCAAATTGCCCCAATTATGTAAAAGGTCAAACGCAACATCGAGCCTATTTCCGATCAAATTGCTCCAATGATGTAGAAATTGAAGCGCAATGTTGAACCTATTTCCAATCAAATTACTCCCATGGTCGAAAAACTTAAACGTCAGGCTGAACCTATTTCTGATCAAATTGCTCCTATGATGGAAAAACTAAAACGTAACACTGAGCAAGCTAAAGTTTATGCTCAAAATGAAATTAATCGAGGACTATAAGTTTGTGAAAACTACGTCAACAAGCCTGAATTCGATAACGTTAAAGTCATGGCAAGAGAAAATGGAGTCACTGTCTTACTAATCCTAATCGCATTCATCGTCTTACTTCTATGATTTGTTTATCTCCTACTACTTTTACAATCAATTAATTGATATATTTAAAGATTTAAAAATTTGATAATTCAGAAGATTAAATTACTTCAACATCAAATTAATGAGCATTTATCGTCTTTCTTCTTTTTGGTCATTTTTGGGGCTTTGGCTTGCATTGCTAATCTCATGGCTTAGTCAAAAACGTTTTTCAAGCCTTATTGAGTCAATGCACTGCATTCCACGTATCTTGCTTTGCACTCCTCTTCGATTATCTGTCTTGCAACTTCTTTTCTGATGGGAGCTTTTTTGGGGTCTTTCACTTTTTGAAGCTACTCCTATCTTAAGTCGATTTTATTGCCGACAAATATTTTGATAGACTCAGGTGACACTTGCTCAAGTTCAGGCAACCACTGAACATAAAATGAAATCGTACCTTCTTGCGGGCGTTCACAAATGAGTCGGGATCAATGACTGAAAAAACAATCAAGAAAACATCACAGTGAGTGTACGCTAATACTCTAAGTTTGTTGTACTCTTCCTGACCGGCTGTGTCCCTGAATAACAATAGATCTACCATAGTCCTAGGTTGACCAGTTTGCCATCGACTTTGACTGTGGCCGAGTAGTTATCAAATATGGTAGGAACGTAGTCGGTAGGGAACTCGTTTTTAGTATAGCTTATTAAAACGCAGGTTTTCCCGACGCATCCGTCTCCGACCGCGACAACTTTTATGGGATAGGGGTCGCTTGACATCTCAGATAGAATTAATGAATAATAAAATAACACATCATCCTGATTTATAGTTTGTGCTATGATAACACCTTTAAACAGTAGTCCTAAAAACACAAATTTAATATCACTTTCAAACTGTAAAGTTAGTCCATCCAAATCCATTAATGAAAGATTAAAATATAATCAAATAATGCACATATATAATCAGGATTGTTATAATCGTATTGATTATTTTAAAGGGCTTTCAAGAGATTTTTTATTTACCATTACTGTTGTTACTGTCCTTTTCTTAGTGGCTGAGTTTATCGTCGAAGTGTATCTGTTATCTTATTACGATGGGGTTGGAAATTTGCCCACCAATAGGGAAGTTCTCTCCAAAACTCGAAGAGACTAGTTTTCATGTTAATGATAGAATGTTAAAGGCTATACTTTTTCTGGAGGTTAATCTTATGAATATTGTATTACACAATTGCCTCTCAGTATAACACAATCTTCTTCAATTAAGTGATTTCCTTATTCTAATCTCTTGAGCTTGAAGGTGGACATCACTTCATCAAGCTGTGGTTTGTCAAGATGTGACATAAATAGAGAAATTTCCTTATTGCTGGAGTACATTTTGAGCAGGCTAAACATGTGTTACTTCCAAAATGCTTATTAAAACTCAGGGAAGTAGTCCATTATTTTTTATATATAGTTTTTGCGCACGCTCAGTACGATCATTAATGTATTAGTTGTTACAATTGACTTATTAGTACTGGAAAGTAAAGATTACCATCCATAAATATCGCCTACCACTAATGATTATTTATAATTTAAGTTTCTGTTTAACAATTCAATTGTACAACCACCTCTTCTGATGAAATTAACATACTTTGCTATGGTCGAACTTGTCTGTATTATCTCTTTGCTACTATAGCTTTCAAAAATGGACAGTCGCTCCTAAAGTACAGCCAATATTTTGTCAGGCAACAAGCCAAACACCTTGTCTTACTTGAGAGATTATTTAAAAGAAATTGTTTTCCAAGTAGGATTATGCAATTACAGTGAGGTCTTCTTTTTATTTATCAAATTAGACAGTAATTAATATTCGCTTTGTTCCAGTTGACCACTCTCATTGTAAGTATCGATGATATCTAAATTAAAATATTTATACTTCTGAAGGACAATAGCAAGTTGAAAGAAGCTTTTCGAGTGACGACTTATTGCTCGATTTCAGGAAAGCTAGGCTTGAGTTAATTAAGTAAGAACTCCTCAGCCTCTCGCTGACTTTCTTCGCTTTATTTGAGAATCAATTTCATTGCCTATTCATTCAGACCACCTCCGAATTTAATTTATTTAAATTATTCTCTCGCCTCTTCATTAGCTTGAATATATGAACTGACAACATCATAGCAATATGAAATATAGTTGAACAGGTACTCACGAGCAAGTGATCCAATTAAATAAGATTTCCTGAGTTCAGATACAAAACGGATATATGAGGTAATTTGATGCTTGATCCAACTCCAGCTTTATATAGCTTCCGTATCTAAATCTAAGTCTACGTTTGCTGACTGTAATAACAACATTACGGCATCCGGCATTGTGTTATGTTCCTCATGGTAAATCCAATACTTATACTTTAAGGACTTTAGGAACCTTTTACGAATTTATATTATGATTTGATATTTTAAATTATGCTGTTAGTACTCCCGTTCTGCCATGTTGTTTGTCTGGTTATTCCTGTTTGCAAATTATTGCAAAGTTTGTTATAAATAGTACATTTCTTTCTTCTCAAATCGACTTGTTGTCTTGAAATTGTTCTTTTCTATGATATTGTCGATCTCGGCTTATAATTTGTTAAGCTAGCTGATTCCAATCTTCGTATTAATTTCCTCCCAATCCACAGTATTTAAGTACTTTTCTCCAATCATGTCCCTCTTTTTATCATCGACCTTCTATTTGAATGTTTGAATGTACTCTTTGAAGAATTTATACTCGATTTTGGTCAGATTGGAAATTTTAAGCAAGTTGATGATAATGCCTGTAGTCATGCCGTTGATTAGAAGAGTGAGCAAGGAGTTGGCTGTCACATGCATCAGGAATAGATTTCGAGTTGTCATCGAATATTTTGTATTCTCGAAAACTATCATAGCGAATGATATTCCAATTGCTCCTTTGAGTCCTCCGTAAGCAATTACTAAGCTCTACTTCCACTGTAGTCCGTAACCGAGATTAGATAGTCTTGGCTGGAAGATAAGAATAGACAAATATCTGCAAATTAATACTATCAGGTACACCATAAAAAATGGCACAATATGCGGTTCTGATATGACCATTTAATCTTTGAAAACATTGACTCCAACTAGAACACCAGCAATTAAGAAAATGCTAGTTTCTGCAATGAATACAGCATAGGTCCAGAAACTTTCCATCGCAACCGAAGCTTCACCAACTATATGTGCCTTACCGAAAGCACCCATAAAAATACCATAGGTTACTAAAGAGATGATGCCGGATACTTTAATGTTCGTGAACTCCATGAGCATGTATATTGTGTAGCAGAAGATAATCATAATGGTGACCACAAGTACTCCGTTAGAGCTGATTCTTTTTAAGAAGAACAAAGCAAGGAAGCCGAATAACAGACCAAAGAAGACTCCTCCTAGTACCTCCATCAATAAAAGAGGTACAATATCGAATATCAATCGTTCTTTGTCCACAATTACTATTTCGTTGGTGATCTGAAAAATCAACACACAAGTGCAATAATTAAAGAGAGATTCACCTTATATGAGCGAAATCAACATCTGTGGAGTACCGTACTGTTTCAGTTTGCCGATGAAGGAAAATATGTCTGTGCAACATAATGTTGTGGCCAATAAAAAGGCTTACTTCCATGTATAGACATCCTGAATTATAATGATAGTACGTCCTCGCCGATTAGTACTTTTATTCCGAGCATGATTAGGATGGCTGCTAAAATTGTACAAAGTACTCCTAAAATAAGTGTTTGACCAAATTGCTTCTTGAGCATGTACCATTAAGATTTGAATGCGCTTTCAAATATAAGAGTAGGTAGAAAAATAGCTAAAATTCCGTTTGGATTGAGCACACTTATCAGTTTTGTTGCATCGCCGACAAATCCGAGATGTTCATGGTACCTACCCAACAAAAGCCCAGTGATAAGTAATAATGGGTTAATAGGTATCTAAAATTGTCTTATGTTTACATTGACTTTATCGCACATTGCCTTAAGCATACCGCTGTAGAGTAAGCCTCCAAAAATGAACAGAACGCTAAGCCCAGCGCCTGGTATAGATTATCCGTGCCCTTCCGCCCTGGCAGTTTTAACAACCGCCATGAAGATCAAGATTACGCTCCATGCATGTTTCATCGATGTAATGCTTTGATATTATGATAATATGAACTAATTCGTATGATATTATAACAGCATCATATTTAAACTTCAATAACTTATATATTATCACTATTGGGTAGGGTCATTGCACTTACTTTCTATGTTCTAGTTAAGAGCTAGATAGTTGCCATTGTTATCAGGCAGTGCCCACATTAATGCGATGCAGACTATGATGAAAACTGCTATTAATACAACTGCTAAGTATTTTATAAATTTTTAACAGTTGCTTTGCTCTTATTTCTTATGAATATGGAAAAATAATCCCATCAGTGCACCTGTTACAAATCCTGCGATATGCGCTGTGAAATCGACATTATTATT
>APMI01003888.1_pt1 | contig 25076 bp, 24 predicted proteins | sample 667938 | NCBI WGS metagenome assembly APMI01 (sample SAMN01084076, study PRJNA167559) | wastewater metagenome | biome: Wastewater | place: Denmark: Ejby Moelle, Odense | collected 2011-11-28
AGGCATTCGGTTGGGACGTGCGCGGTGGTGATGGTGATGCTTTCGAGGAGTTCGGCGTCGGGGCCGTACTGGCACAGGAGCCGGTGTTGGAGGTCGGCGCGTGCCTCGAGGGCGGCGTGCTCGGTGGAGTAGGAGCCGGCGATGTCGTGGCAGTTCCATACCAGCCATACGCGGGTCACGGAGGCGGGAACCGGAAGACGGTCGGCGAGGAGCTCTTCGACGAGCATTCGGAGCTCTTCGGTGTAGTGGGCGTAGAAGGTGGAGTCCATAGCTGGGATGGGGGTGTCGTCCATCGCCTGGAGGATCCGCTCAGCGCGGGTGTGCAGGTCTTCGTGGTCCGGCTCGAGGTGGTTCATCCGTACCTCCGGGTGACGCCGGTGAAGGTGGCGCGGTCGGCGGGGATGGTGAGGAGGTCGGCGTCGGCGAGCAGCTGCTGGCCGGTCTCGTGCAGCAGCAGTCGGGTCTCGGGGTCGATGGCTGCGTTGAAGGCGCGCACGTGCCGGTCGGGGACGAGGGAAAACGGGCTGGTCCACATGGGTCCGCGAGTCAGGCGTGTCCAGATCCAGCCCAGGGCCAGGACTCGGGGCGCGTACCCGTCGATCTCGGGCAGGTTGCTCGCCGGCACGGGAAGCCGGGGCAGCGTGGTGATGGGACGCAGGATGTCGCGGCGGCGCTGGTAGTCGATCAGACCGTCGTTGAGAAGCACCGTGACTGCGTCGCCCAGGAGAAGTGCGTCGATGTGGCTGATGCCGCGGCCGAGGCGGACGCCGTCCAGCAGCCGGCTGGTGTCGGTGTCGGCGGCGCCGAAGGCGACGGCCGCGCGGCTGGACGAGGGCGAGCCTTCGTGGGTTTGGGTGAGCAGCATGTGCAGCGCGAGGGCGGCGTGCCAGCGGGTGCGCCAGTCGGCGGCGTTGGGCAGGCCGTCATCGTCGGGATGCGGAAGCAGGGCCGGGACGTGCTCCGGGCGTATGCCGTGCCGGACGCCATGGTGCTCGAGCTGGGTGAGGAGCCAACGCAGGCGGCCACTGTCGGTGGCGTTGAATCCGGCGACGATCGTCCGCCGCGGGGGCGCCGGCGGACGCTGCGGAAGGTACTTGCGTGGGTGGCGTGTCGGTGTGCCGCGTCGGCGCGTGTGGCCTTCACGGGAGAGTTGGTCGTGGAAGCCCGTTGAGTGCAGGGCCGGGCCCGCGCTGACCAGGATCGTGGAGACGGTGGCGGGGTCTGCGCTGGGGAACGCGCCCCAGGCCCGGGCGGCCGGTTCGTCGACTGCTGGGAGGGCGTCGTGGCGGCGGGGCCAGGTGTCGTCGATGGTCTGGGCGACGAGGGCGCACAGGCGACGGAATCGGCCGAGCCGGACTCGGGCGCTGTGGTGAGTGATGGACGCCTCAGCCATCTCAAGGAGCTCGTCGACGAGAACGGTGAGGTCCCGCGGGGCGTCCACGATCGCGGCTGTCGACGCGGCGCTGGCGGGGACGAGCAGGACATTGCACTGGCGGCACATCGGTGAGAACGCGGTCTGCCAGAGCAGCTCACGTCGCCCGGTTCGGGGCGTGCACCGTGGGCAGATCCAGTCGGCCGAGAAGTGCAGGCGCCAGCCGCCGCGGTGGGTGCGGCCCTGACCGCGGACGGTGGGCGGGTAGCGGTCCATCGTCAGCTGCGCTGCGACTGCTGTGTCGAGTCCGGCGAGGGTGGCGAGGATGTCGAGCTTGCCGGCGGGGACGCCGACGTCGTGGCGGTGCGCCGGCAGGACCCGGCTGCGCGTGAGGCCGTTGGCGTCAGCGAGGCGGGCGGCATACGAGGTGAGCGGTTCTCCCGTCGCAGGGACCGGGCGGACAGGCAGGGCCACAGTCATGACCGGCGCTTCTTGTTCTTGGCCTCGTCGAGTTGGCCGTCGATCGAGCGTTCGCTGAGCTTGATCGCGTCGAGGTCGTCGTGGGTGATGCTGCTGCGCCGGTCGTGGACGGCGTCCAGGACGGAGCCGGTGACGAGTTTGGCGACCTCGCCGACGAAGCCTTGAGTTCGCCGCCAGATGTGTTGGGCCAGCTTGGTGACGAACAGGTCCGGTGCCGCATCGGGCAGGTGCTGCAGGGGCCGGTCGGAGGCGGTCGCGAGGAGGTCCTGCCAGGCTGCCTTGTTCTCAATGCTGCTGATCTTGAAGGCGTCCACCGTCATCGTGGTCAACCGGGCGCGGATCTGCGGGTCGTCGAGGATGGCGGTGCTCTCGAGGTTGGCACCGACGAGGATGACGGTGCCGTTGTTGATCTCGCCGAGCTCGGTGTTGAGGAACTTGATGTAGTCCAGGACCTCGCGGCCCTTGGCGTTGGTCGACCGGAGCATGTGGGCGTCGTCCAGGATCACGACCTGCACGCCGTGCATCCGCAGCGCATGCAGCACGCGAGTGGTCGTGGTGCGCGCGAGACCCTCGGGTGGATAGCCCAGGTAGAGCAGGATCAGCGCGTTGATCTCCTTGATCGAGCTCGACGCCATCAGGGTCACGAAGACGACCGGCACCCAGTCCGCGATCATCCCGGGCTTCGGAGACCACGTGGGTCGGGATTCGTTGACCTGGTCGCCGAGCACGCCTCGATGGACACCGAATCCCCACTGCTTAAGCAGCGTGGACTTGCCCGCCGAGTACGGTGCCGTAACCGCGACCATCGGCATCGCGCCCGGCGGTCGGAGCCGGTTCGTCTCAACGATGTCGTCGAGGTGGGCCTTCACGGCCTCCATCGGCTTCGAGACGACGACCGTGGCGTTCATCGCCACGCGCAACCGACGGAAGTAGTCGTCTCGGCCGGCTCGAGACCAGCCGTCGTACGCGGCGATGGAGACCGAATCGGGCCACGCCGGTGGTGGCGCTGTTGCCTGCCGATGCCAGTCGTGTGCGTCCACGTCACACCATCTCTCGGTAGTCGGGCCAGGGCTCGTCGTCGGTCTGCTGGGCGGGTTCAGCGGCTCCAGGCTTGGAACTGTCGTCTGTCGCCGCGGGGGCGGGGAAGCGCAGGACGTTGCCTTGCTGATCGAGTTCGAGGGCTCGATGGGCTTCGGCGACCTCGGCGTGGTCGCGTTGGGCTTGTCCCCACCGGATGTATGCCGCGGAGAGCTGCGCTCGTGAATCGTCCTTGCCTTTGGGGGTGCTGATGTCGCCGATCTCGTCGATGATCTGGAGCATGATCGTGCGCTTCTTGAGCGCTCGATTCCCGCCGCGTTCTTGGATGCGTTCGTTGACCCGGTCGACCAGGACGTCCACCAGGGGTGCGTCGATGAGATGCCTTCCTCGCCAGCCGATCTCATGGATCCGGTCGGTGTCGGGATGACGGAACCAGATACGCGTCATGTCGCGCGGATCGTGGTGGAACGGGATCGCGCTGTCCTGTTCACGGAACGTCCCTTTGCGGACATGACGGAAGTCCTCGAGGACCTCGTCGTCGTAGGTCAGGTTCTTGAACTCGACCCCGGCGTGGCCGGGCGCGAGCCAGATGATGGGGAGGAACTGGTAGATCAGGTCGGGGTGCACCGGGATCGTGACGCGGCCGGTGATCGCGAAGAGAGCATCCCAGTACTCCAGCGGCGTGACGCGCCTGCCCGGTTCACCCGGAAGGTGCAAACCGTCGTGAGGTTGCCTGCTGTAGTCCAGCGTGAGGAAGCGCTGCATGTCGGTTAAGTACTTCTCGGCGGTGCACATCGGTTCGTCGGCAACGACCCCGACCCACGACCCTCGCTCGTAGATGCCGCGACCCTTGAACGCCTCGGACTGCTGGTAGAAGCGCTGGTAGGTCTCGTGGAGCCTCTCAATATGCGGGTTGTCGCTGGGCTTCTTCCCCCTGCTGAGCTGCAGGGTGATGCCGAACTGGTCGAGCAACGACCGGAAGTGCTTGCCGACGTAGATGGAGCCGTGGTCGGAGCGTACGGAGGTTGGCGTCACGCCGGGAATCTGGTGTTCTCCCCAGATCGCCAAGTCCGGCTTGGCGACGCCTCGGCGCCCGGTCCGCACCGGGTTGCCGTTGAAGTCCAGCGACTGGGGCACGCCGATCCATCGCCAGTCGTCGATCGTCGGCCCATCGGGGCCCTTCTCGACCAGCATCGACTGTTGACGCATCGTGTCGTAGAGCAGTAGTCCGACGTCGACGCCGTTGGCAGAGCGGGGGAAGAGGCGCATCGCGGTGACGACCCGCGATGGTGTGCTCATCATCGAGCCGATCTCAACGCTGACGGGGCGGTCCTGGATCGGGTCCCAGATGAGGTTGTCGCCGCGGCAGATGTCGGTGCAGCACTGGGTGCTGTGCTGGGCCGGGTAGCTCTCATGCCCGGAGACTTTGCGCAGACTGCGGGACTTCTGTTGCTTGGTCGTTCTTCCGATGGCGCGCCAGTGGTGACTGAGGTACTCCTCCATGAGTCGCTCGGGTAGGTTCTCGATGACGAGGCCTTCCTGCTTCATCTGCAGGCGGATTCGGCGTTCGATCTCGTTGCGGCTGATCGCGCTGCGGCGACCGTCGAACTGTCGGAAGTGTTCTTCGGCGATGCGGCGGAAGTTGGCGTCGAGGGCGTCGAAGCCCTGCTTGTCGCGGATGCTGCGTCCGTCGACGAGACCGCCGAGCCCGAGGGTCAGCCAGTTCTTGTCCCAGGTCATCATGGCTCGACCGGTGATGCTCGGCTTCTGGATCTCACCGTCATAGACGCGCTGCATGATCGTGCGGTCGACGGTCCGCTCGAAAGAGACCAGACGGCCCATGTGCTCGTATCGCTTGGTGATGCTGACGCCGTAGGTCTCGCCGAACGGCCAGAAGGGCTCGCCTGGTTGCGCGAGCTCGGCCAAGCCCTCACGGAAGCCGCTGCGGCACTCCATGACGCATTGCTGTCGGAACAACGCGGTCGCTTGGACGTCAGCGGGTAGCTGGACGAACCAGGGCAGCAGGGAGGAATGGAGCACCTGGACTCCCGAGTCGCTGATCTCTCTGGCATCCAGTTCCGTGTAGGCGGTGAAGTAGATGTCTCCCGTCGAGCCCTTGAGGTGGACACCGTGCCTGTCGAGTTCAACAACGATGGCAATCCCGCGGTTGGTGAGGATGCGCATCCCAGGGGAGATCTCGACGGTGGCTCTACCCATCGGAGGCTCCGTGGGCCCACACGATTGGCGCTGATCGTCCGATCCAGTGGTCTAGGTCGACGACCAAGTCGCCGCGCCATGCGTAGTGCCACATCGCGGAGACGAGGTGGCCGGCGCCGTGGTCGGCCTCGATGACGTCGTTCATGGTCGCGCCCATGTCACACAGGTCGACCAGCTCAGCCTTGGCCGCCGGGTACCAGGGTCGGTCGTGCCGGTATGCCGCGAGCCACCTCAGGTTGTACTTCTTGGCGCGCGAGTGACCGGGGAAGACGGCGTAGCCCCAGCCGACTTCCTGACACGCGGCGGCGGTCGCGTCGCTCTGGATCCCGAACTTGTCGTCTTGTCGCTCCGCCGAGCGGACGTTCCAGATGGTGACGCGACCGGCTGTGTCGAGCATGAGCAGGTCGGGTGTGTGGATCGTGCGCCGCCCGTTAGGCATCGTCACCCGGAGGCGAGCGGGCTGCGGCACGAACCAGGCAGCGGTCGGGTCGCGCTCCAACATGAGCAGCAGGTCGTACTCCAGACCCGACTCCAGCTTCAAGGTGGTGCCCGTGACGAAGCAGTGCGCCTGCACCGGGATGTGCCTCGACTTCTCCGTCGACCGCGGGTTCCGGATCGGCCGCAACCCGCGGACGTCCGGGGGCCCGAGGGACCAGTCCCAACGGATCGGATCCGACCCCTGAGGACGGAAGGTCCAGTCGGTCACCCGAGCCACGGGGGCTGGCTGCACCTGCGCAGCATCAATAGACTGACCCAACGGAGGATCCTCGCTTGACTAGAGCGTTCCATCGGATCCACCACGAGGGCGCGCCTTGCTACCAACAGGGCGTGCCCTCACCTACGTGTGGACCCATTGCCCACAGTAGGGGCAGAACCACCACCAACGCAATAGTTTGCCCGCATGGTCCTGCCGAACACGCCCGGGTCGCGCCTTTGATTCGACTGCATAACCATGCATTTCTGGAGCGGGCGACCGCGCCCGCATCGCCCCTTGAAATCTATATCAAGCCCCGAATAGCGGCATTGTCGCAGGTCATGACTATACGGGCTATCCTCAGACCCATGAGCAGCTTGCCTGTCGGAAAGCCACGAAAGTCGTATGCTGACGAGCACATGCAAGCCAGTCGGGGCCTGACCAGCCCCAACCGAACCGGCCTGACCAGCCGGCTGACCTCGGAGGATGGTTCCACCTCCACGAGGAACGTTGTGAGACCTTCTTTGGAAGTGCTACGTAAGCGACGGGGACGTGACGCGCGCCCGGACAACCTCGTTGAGGACGTCCGGGCATGCATCCAACCGGTCGCTGAGACGTGCTGCCTGTCGCCCACCTGTCATGAGGTCGTCAGCTGGCCGAAGACCGGAGGTCGTCCGAGCCGATTCTGCTCCCGCGCCTGCCAGGAGCGCTTCGATCGCGAACGCGGGCGACTGCTGGCGGAGGTCTCGGCGATAGAGGCTGCGCTGCCGTTGGCGTCTGCCCCGGCCGAGCGTCGGTATCTCGCCAACCAACTGAGTCGCCGGTCGTGGCTCTTGGAACGCTATCCGTTGCCCTACAAGGAGCAGGACCGCCTGCTTAAGCTGGACAGGGAGACCCGCAAGTGACGACAGCACGGCTCGAGCTTGTCTGGCCCGGGAAGGACAAGTTCCTGCTCGTACCCAAGGACGAGACGGGCAAGCCGATCTGGGTGAAGCGCGACCATCCAGCTGCTTCCGAGGTCCGGCTCGCCGACTTCGTCGGCTTGGTCGGTGAGGTGCCGGAGGATCCGTATGCCGCGAACCTCCTCTTCACAGGTGATTCACTCGACGTGCTGCGCATCCTGTGCGAGGTCCCGGAGTACCGCGCCATCTACAGAGGCAAGGTCAAGCTCGTCTACATCGACCCGCCGTTCAACACGGGTCAAGCGTTCGAGCACTACGACGACTGGATGGAGCACTCGACCTGGCTGTCGTTCATGCGCGAGCGGCTCCTCCTGATCAGAGACCTCCTCGCCCCCGACGGCTCGGTCTGGGTGCACCTCGACGACGCAGAGCAGCACCGCATGCGCCTGCTCATGGACGAGGTGTTCGGTGCGTCGGCGTTTGCAGGCACCGTGATCTGGCGAGCAGCGGACACCGGCAACTACGACGCCAAGAAGTTCTCTTTCGATGCAAACCAGATCCACGTCTACGGTCGGCAACCGGACTGGCGGGCCAATGGAGTCGAGCGCAACGCCCAGCAATCGTCGCACTACTCGAACCCGGACGACGACCCGAGAGGGCCATGGTTCGATGGGAACCCTCTCGGTTCGCCAAACCCCCGAGAGAACCTCATGTACGACTTGGTCTCGCCGCAGGGCCACACCGTGCGTCACCCGCCGAACGGTTGGCGATGGTCTCGAGAGACCTTGGAATCGAAGATGGCCAGTGGCGAAGTTCGGTTCAACCCTGCTGGCACACGCATCATCTACCGGACCTATCTGTTTGAGCAGCGAGCCCTTCCCCCAAGCACGCTCTGGGACGACACGGACATAACGGGAAGCAACCGCAAGGCCAAGAATGAGCTCAAGCGGCTCTTTCAGCTTGGGGCCAAGCAGGTATTCGCCACGCCTAAACCGGAGGCCCTGCTCAAGCGCGTGATAGAAGTCGCCACCGAACCGGGTGATGTGGTCATCGACTGCTTCGCAGGCTCTGGCTCCACAGCTGCGGTGGCGCACAAGATGGGGCGTCGCTGGGTGACCTCGGAGATACTGCCCACGACTGTGGAGCAGTTCACGTTGCCGCGTCTCACCAAGGTGGTGGCCGGCGAGGACCCCGGCGGCATCACCAAGTCGGCCTGCTGGGAAGGAGGCGGCGGCTTCCGGACCGTGACTGTGGGACCGTCGATGTATGAGGACACGCCTTTCGGTGTCCTCCTCGCTGAGTGGGCAACGAACGGTCGCTTCGCTCGGGCGGTCGCCGGGCAGCTCGGGTTCGAGTTCCAGGAAGGCGCGACGCCACTGTGCGGGGTTCGTGGGCGGATGCGCTTGGCCGTCGTCGATGGCACGGTCGGTCCTGAAGAGGTCCGACAGGTCGTCGGCGCTCTGGGAGACAAGGAGCGGGTGACGATCGTCGCGAAGTCCGTTCTCCCTGAGGCGGAGTCGACGCTGGCCGATTTCAGTCCTGGTTCCAGGATCCGCAAGGCGCCTCGGGATCTGCTGACAAGTGGGGCACGGCGGATGCGGCGCCGCACCGAGGTGAGTCAGCGGCATACCGGAGAAGCCACGGAAGGATCGGGCGCGTGAGGATCGACTACGACCCCGCCTTGGTCGAGCAGGTGAGCTACAACCTCGACCTGCGCGAGCCGAACCAGCAGGCACTCGATGCTCTCGCGAGGTCGTTGGGTGAGGCCGAGCCGGGCGCCGAGTTCATCGCTGACCTCGCGACCGGTGTCGGCAAGACCTACATCGCCGGTGGATTGCTCGACTACCTATACGAGTCCGGGGTGCGCAACGTCCTGATCGTCACGCCCGGGTCGACGATCCAACGCAAGACGATCGACAACCTCACTCCCGGCCACCCGAAGTATTTGCGGGGCATGCAGTCACGGCCGATGGTCATCACCCTCGACACCGTCGAGCGGGGCGAGGTCGGAGCGGCCTTGGCCGACGAGGACCGGTTCAAGGTGTTCGTCTTCACGGTGCAGTCGCTGCTGCGGCCCAACAAGGAGGACCGCCGTCGGGCGTTCCAACCGCACGAGACCCTCGGCACCGCCGTGCGGACCTATCTGGAGCAGGCGGATGACCTGGTCGTCATCGCGGATGAGCACCACGTCTACTACTCGGGCTCGGCGAAGAAGTTCGAGGCAGCGATCACCGAGCTGCACCCCTTGGCGACGATCGGCCTGACGGCGACCCCGCACGCGGCCTCGGAGTCGATGATCGTCTACCGGTATCCGTTGTCTGAGGCGATCGCGGACGGGTGGGTGAAGATCCCCGTGCTGGTGACTCGGCAGGACGGCATCCATGACGTGCGCACCCAACTGGCCGACGGGCTGACGCTGCTGGATGCCAAGCGGGAGGCAATGCGGGCCTATTGCGCTCAGGTGCGGGGGCGGAAGTTCGCCGAACCGGTGATGTTCCTCGTTGCCTCGACCATCGACGAGGCCACCGAGTACCGCGACCTGCTCATCGGCTCGGACATGCTCGGCTCACCGGAGCAGGTGCTGCTCGTGACCTCCGAAGAGCCCGACGCGACCTTGGCGCTGTTGGATCGGCTCGAGGACCCGGATTCGGCGGTGCGGGCCGTGGTGTCGGTCTCGATGCTCAAGGAAGGCTGGGACGTCAAGAACATCTACGTCATCGCCTCCGTGCGCTCCATGGAGTCCAGCCTGCTCACCGAACAGATCCTCGGCCGCGGGCTACGCCTGCCATTCGGGCAGCGCACCGGCAACCCGATGCTCGACACCGTCGAAGTCCTGTCACACCGGTCATTCGCGACCCTGCTCAAGCAGGCCAAGTCCCTACTCGAGCAGACCCTCGGCGACCGCGTCGACAAAGCATCCGTCGTCGTCAACCCCGTCGCGGGACGGTTCACACGCGGGACTGAAGCCGGTGGCACGGGAGAGTTCTCGGGCGACTTCTTCCCTGCATCGGGGACGGTCGAGATCGACCTGCCCGGTCACGCTGCGACGGACCCCAACCAGGGAAGCCTCTTCGAGGTCGACGAGGACGTTGACGCGGAGGCAGGCTCGCGGCATACCGGTCTGATGGTCTCGACGATGGACGCCCGCGTCAGTGCTGGCGCGGCGTCCGCAGAAACCTTGCGTCGAGTGCTGACGCCAAGGACACCTGGCGGGGTGAAGATCCCGCTCTTCCTCCCCTCGGTCGTGACGCGGTGGGAGCGGGACCGGTTCACGCTCGCCTCGATAAACCTCGACTCCGTCGAGGCCCTCGGTCGCACTTTCGCCGAGGACAACGCACCCACCCTGACCCGCAAGGCCATCGATGCCGAGCGGGACGCCACGGGGGCCGCGCACGTGATCATCCGGGATGAGATCGAGCAGGTCATCGCGACTCAGACCGTCATGCCTTTCGACACCATCGAGAACGACCTCGTTGGGCGGCTGATCCGGACCAACGCCGTCGAGGCCTCCGTGACTGAGCTGAACGCGGCGGTCGGGGTGGCGCGGGCGTTCCTGGCCGGCGCGGGCGTGACTGAGAAGACGCCATGGCGGCCTGAACACGGCCGGCTCGCGACGGCGCGGCTGACCGAGTGGATCCAAGCGAAGCAGACGTCATCGCCCGCGCGCGAGGTTCGCGAGGTGCGTCCGGTGCGGTGGCCGGAGCCGTCGGAGCGCTACGAGACCCGGCCGGCGGCCGATCGTCAGGTGGTCACGTCAGCGCGTGAGTTCGTTCGGGGCTACCCGTATGCCGGCTATGCCAAGTCGGTCTATGAGGTCAACGCGTTCGATGCATACTCGACCGAGTTCATGCTGGCCGATCTGTTCGAGAAGTCGGCGCCGGTCAGGGCGTGGGTGCGCATCGATGAGACCGTGCCGCTGCGCATCACGTACCTGGCCGGGGCGGTCCAACGGCAGTACGAGCCCGACTTCATCGTCATCGACGATGCCGGTGTGCACTGGATCGTTGAAGGCAAACGGGACGTCGACATGGCCTCGCCGGTCGTCATCGCCAAACGCGAGGCCGCCGCCGCGTGGGTCAAGACCGTCAACGGCTCTGACGAGGTCCACGAGACCTGGGCCTACCTGTTGGCGTCTGAGTCCGTCTGCAGCGCCGCCACGTCCTGGGAAGCGCTCAAGTCCGGCAGCCAGGTGTTCCGATGAGGCTGTCGGTGGGCCCGCCTACCGTCTATCTCGAACACATGTCCGAGGAGGATCGATGAGCAAGTCCGCGATCGAATGGACCGAGGTCACGTGGAACCCTGTTACCGGCTGCGACCGCGTCGCTGCGGGATGCGACAACTGCTACGCCCTGGCCCTGGCCAAACGCCTGAAGGCGATGGGTGCCGAGAAATATCAGAACGATGGCGACCCTCGAACTAGCGGTCCGGGATTCGCAGTCACGATTCATCCGAAGTCTCTGGACCAGCCGTATCGCTGGGCAGGCTCGCGCCTCGTCTTCGTCAACTCGATGAGCGACCTCTTCCACGCGAGAGTTCCTCTCGAGTTCGTTCGCGACGTCTTCGACGTCATCCGCGACACCCCACAACACACCTATCAGGTGCTCACCAAGCGGGCCAGCCGGTTGAGGCGCGTAGCCGACCAACTCAGTTGGCCCGCCAACCTCTGGATGGGAGTGTCCGTCGAAGACACGGCGGCGGTTGAAAGAATCGAAGACCTTCGGGGAACCCCAGCTGCGGTCAAATTCCTCTCCTGTGAACCACTGATTGGAGATCTCGGCCAACTCGACCTGAGTCAGATCGACTGGGTGATCGTGGGTGGCGAGTCTGGCCCCAGAGCTCGCCCCATGGACGCGCGGTGGGCTGAGTCCATCCGTGATCAATGCGCCGCCGCTGGCGTGCCCTTCTTCTTCAAGCAGTGGGGTGGACGCACCCCGAAGGCCAGGGGCCGTCAACTCGATGGCCGAGTTTGGGATGATCTCCCCCAGCCCGTCGCGTCGTCGTCAACGTTTGAGGACGATGACCTTGGCGTCCAACGGGCCCTTTGAGCAGGGTTCGACCAAGCTTGCCGACTCAAGCAGCTTGAGGGCGGACCGCAAGTGTGTCTCGCGGGCAAGCCCTAGGGTCTTTCCCAGCACCCGTCCAAGTGAGCCTCGGACCGACACGGTTCCAGACTCTGCAAGGAGTGCCCTAATGTTTGAGGCGATCTCGGTGACCCACGCGCCCGGATCGTCATCGAAGTCGAGCGCGCGCATGACCAGCTGACCCTGGTTTCGGTCTTCCTCCTGCTTGACCAAGAAGTCCCTCCAGTCTTGGCGCGCGAGGGACATGGCGTTGGCCATCTCCCACAGGCCGTCCGGGTGGGCCGTGAATAGCACGAGTTCGTAGATGGGCTGCGCTGTCAGAGAGTCAGCGACATCCGCGGTCATGAACCCGAAGCCTCTCGCCGCTCCGATGACGCGCGTCGCAAAGCCGACGAGAATCTCGTGTATCCAACCCTCCGTCGCAGTCATGGCAATGCTTTGCCACCAGTCCCCACCGAGCGCTCGGTCCAGGGCAGCGATTTGGGCCCCCCGAGCAGCATGGTCCGAGTCACTTCGAAGGACGCCCGCGATGCGGCGCACTGCGTCATACGAAAAGTTCATGAGCAGCTCGGTCTTCGGCTGCAGCGTGGCCGACCATCCACTCTTGCGCCGCCCGATCAAGGTCTGGACCACCACGTCAAATGGCACGGTAAGGCCGAACGGATCCAAGAAGACGAAGAGTGGGGCATCGCCCACGGTGGAGATCACCCCGTTCAGATTCGTCTCCACAGTCCCTTGACGAACCTCGTAGGTGTCGAGAGGCACACCCTTCTCGAGAAGAAGGTCGTTGAGGCGCGCGATGTAGGCAGGCTCCTTGTCCGAGAAGATTGAGTGAACCGTTCGCAGCCGGGCCATGGCTATAGCCGTATCGACGACCAACTCTGGCGAGCCTGGCGCCTGGTTGTCGTAACGCCCAGGTCCCGAGTATGCGTCGTAGATGAAGACCCTCTTGCCCGGCGCCCGCGAACCGACCTTGCCCGCCCACGCAGGTACGTAGGTGCGCAGGAGGCGATGCTTGTAGACGGCCGCCGCCTGCGGCGACTCGAAGAAGGTCGAGTTGTTCGTCACGAACTCAGGCTTTCACCCAGGGCCGGCAGACAGCGCGGAGGGCGTCAAAGTCACTCATAAGCACCGGGAGGGAAATCATCCCTGTCGATATGCACGCAAGATCGCACGACCTCGTGCGGGCTACTTTGCACGATCGGTCGAACTGGGGGGCCTTGTGCGAGATCCGCAGCGGGCGCTTGGGCGAGCGGGTTGACGGTGAGTCACTCCCAAGTCTCGCCAGTTGCCTGCTCGTAGCTCTGTCGGAACGTGTCAAGCTTCTGCTGGTCCTCGTCGTCTTCGACACCGTGCTCCTGGAGCCACTTGAGATGGTCAAGCCCGCTGGGGTGGTGTACGAGGGTGATTCCTCGTCGGGGGGTTAGGCGCTGATCGCGCTGGCGATGGCCAGGGGGTCCTCCTTGTCGTCGGTGACGCCCGCGGCCAGGGCGGCGCGGCACTGCTTGAGCAGCTCAAGGCCGAGGTAGCGGCGCTGCTCAACCCACTCGTCGTGCTGTTCGGCCAGGACGGCGCCGACGAGGCGGATGACGGCGTCGCGGTTGGGGAAGATCCCGACCACGTCGGTGCGGCGGCGGATCTCCCGGTTGAGGCGCTCGTTGGGGTTGTTGGACCAGATCTGTCGCCAGCACGCCTTGGGGAAGACGGTGAACGCGAGGATCTCCTCCCGGGCGTCCTCGAGGTAGGCCGCCACGGTCGGGAGCTTCTCGCGGAGCGACTCGGTGATCCGGTCGAACTGGGCGTGCACCGATGCGGCGTCGGGCTGGTCGTACACGCTGTGCAGCAGCGCCTTGACCCACGGCCACGAGCTCTTCGGGGTCGCGGACATCAGGTTGGCGGCGAAGTGGGTGCGGCACCGCTGCCACCCGGTGCCGGGCAGGGTCGCCCCGATCGCGTCGACGAGGCCGGCGTGTGCGTCGGAGGTGACCAGGCCGACCGGGCCGGCGGAGGTGAGGCCGCGGGCGACCATGTCCCGGAAGAAGCTCAGCCACCCCGCGTGGGTCTCGGACGTGGCGGTGTGCACGCCGAGGATCTCCCGATACCCCTCCGCGTTGACGCCGGTGGCGACCATGACCGCGACCTTCACGACCCGGCCGTGCTCGCGGACCTTCATCACCAGCGCGTCCGCCGCCACGAACGTGTACGGGCCGGCGTCCAGGGGTCGGGTGCGGAACGCGGCGACCTGCTCATCGAGGTCCTTGGCCATCTCCGAGACCTGGGACTTCGACAGGCCGGTGATCCCGAGGGTCCGCACCAGCTTGTCCATCCGGCGCGTACTGACGCCCAGGAGGTAGCAGGTGGCGACCACCGTGGTCAGGGCGGCCTCCGCGCGGCGGCGGCGCTCCATCAGCCACTCCGGGAACAACGAGCCTTCGCGCAGCTTCGGCACCGCGACATCGAGGGTGCCGACCCGGGTGTCCAGGTCCCGATGCCGGTACCCGTTGCGCCGGTTGACCCGCTCCGGGTCACGCACCCCGTACTCCGCGCCGCACACCGCGTCGGCCTGGGCCGAGAGCAGGGCGTTCACGAACGTGGTCAGCAGGTCACGCATCAAGTCCGGCGAGGCCTGGGACAGCTCCTCACGCAGGAACCGGGCCGGGTCGATACTGGGGGCGGCGGTCATCGTGGTGCTCCTCTTCGAGTGGGTTGTGGAAGATCTCTCGAAGAATCACCCGGTGACCGCCGCTCACATCGGTAGCGACACGGTCACCGGCTGCTCGTACACCACCTTGGCGGACTCAACTCTTGAGATCAACCATTTCCTCCACCGAGAGGCTGTTGAACCATCGCGCTCCCTCCTCAGTCCATCCCTCGTCGGGGACGTCTCGCCTTCCCATGTGCTTATCTCCCTGCCGTTGAGTGGGCTTGCCAGTCCGCTGGTCGGACATTCGAGCACCCGAATGTTCGCCGCACTCCCGGCTACTTCTTCTTCTGGCCCTTGAGCTTCTGGATCTGCTCGAGAAGGCTGGCTTTCTCGTTCAGTCGCTTGGCCTCCGCGCGAAGCTCGCGAGGCGACTTGTTCTTTGCTCCAGGTGTACGTCCCATGCTGGGCTCCTTCAAAGATTAATTTGGGTTAGATCTATCATATTTGAGAGAGGGGGAACCGTCAGGCGAATGGCGGATCTGGACCAACACGCTGACGGTGCGGCTGGCTACCCATCCGTGTGGCTGCCCCGGTTCCGGCTGGCGATCATCCAAACTTGGCGGCCGCACACAGCGAGCGTTGCGCTGGACCCATCGGCTGTTGCTCGCTACTGCGCCCGGTTCCACAGTCCCGTGCCGGCCAACGCCGCGATGGTCTGACGCTCCAAGGCCACGGCCGCCGCCCTATCCGCGCAGGTTGCCCAGCGGATCTCGAGGTCGGCTCTGGTCAGGGCCTGGGCCGCCCAGACCCGGGTTCGGCCGGGGTATCCCGCGCACACGTCGGCGAGGCGTTGGGACAGCCAGTCCGAGTCCGCGAGGGCTCGGTCCATGGCCGCCTCGCCGAGCCCAGAGACGGCTGCCTTGCCGGACAGGTAGACGCGCAGACGACCTCGTAACCCGCGGCCGCTGCGCTCTCCGGCCATTCCGACGTAGACGACCTGGCCGCTGTGCCGCTCACGAGCCATGTAGACGCCTGGGGCCGTGGGAGCGTCAGCGACCGACTCGATCAGTGGTGCCCACGAGGACCAGTCGGCCAAGTCGTCGGTCGCGTGCGGCACAGTCACGGGGCGGGCCGCGGCCAGACCTCGCACAGCACCTCGGCGAGCTTCACCGATCGCTTCCGGATGTCGTCCTCCGTCCACGCGTCGACGTGGCTGTCGACGATGTCGCGGCTCAGGAGCAGGACGCTGTACTTGTTCAGCAGGGAACGCTTGCCGAGGCCCTTGTTCTCGCCGGTCGTCTTCAGCGGAGCCGTATCGGAGTCGGTCCACGGCCGGTGCGACAGGGTGCCGTTGAGGTCCGAGGTGACGAGGGTGAGGTTGCCCAGTGTGTTGACGAGCTTCTCGCGGACCGCGGCTTCTTCGGGGGAGAGTTTGGGCTCGGGGTCCCAGTGGCTCCGCCACGCCTGTGGCATGACGTGCTCAACCGACAGCTTCGGCGGAATCGTGACTGCCTCGTGCCGCTGGGTCCGCAGTTTGAGCTCGAGGGCCTCAAGGACGACCCGGAGTCGGGCTTGGCGCACGTTGCCGTACAGCTTGATGCCGGGCAGCCCAGTGATCACGTCGTCGTCGCTGGGCCAGGCCCGGGCGTCCGAGGTCTGGTTGGCGAGGTAGTCCCTGACCGTGGCGCCAACCTCGTCGACCGGAACCGGGTCCAAGGCCGCAAGGATGGCGACCATCATCTTGTTGACGTCCTTCATGGTGCTGCGCAACAGGGTGCGGCGGACGACCCAGCTCTCCAGCGCGCCGAGGGCTACGGCGATCTGGTCGTCCGGGACCTTGTGGTTCTCCGAGAGCATCCACAGCAGGAGCGGGGTCGTGGATGCCAGCTCCAGCGACTCGACCACGCGCCCGTAGAACCTGCCTTGGACCGTCTCTCGGGAGAGCTGGGCGAACCCTCGGAACGTGTTCGCGTCCCGCCTCAGCTCACTGAGAAGTCCCTCGGCGTCCTGCACTGTGGTCATCAGCGGCTTGGCGTAGGTGACGAACTCGCGGAACACCTCGTCGGTCAGGACCTCTTCGCGGCGACGCATGGTGAGCCAGTACTGCAGGAAGATGTCGATCCGCGACCGAAGGTGACGGCCCTGGGTGATCTCGTCCCGCCACCAGGTGTCGTCGAAGTCGGCCCAGTACTTCTCGGGCCACGAGTCGACGTCGGCGTGCACCTGCTCACCCACCTGGAAGATCCAGTTCTTGATGAGGTCGGCCTTCAGCAGCGGGGTGCCGCGGTCGTTGAGGGTCTCGAAGATGACCTGGTCGTCGTCGTGACCGGTGAGGTTGATTGCGACCACGTACAGGCGGGACTGAACCACGTCGGCAAGCGCAGCCACCCGTGCCTGCTCGTCGCCGGCCGCCTCCTCGCCTTCGTCGACGACACCCTCGAGCCAGTTGCCCACCTCTGTCCGAAAGAACTCGTGAGCTTCGACGATCAGATGGTCTCCGGGGTGCGAGCCCGTGCGGTCCATGGCGAACTCGAAAGCTGATCGGTCCGATCGCGACGGCCACAGCTTGAATCGCTCTGGCCGTCCGGCGAAGCGTTTGGCGTGGTTGAGGATCAACTCCTCAATCGCTTCGGCTTCGACCTCGTGCCCTCTGCTCAGAACCGCCTCGTGGACAGCGTCGAGCATGATCTGCAGCGTTGTGCTGCGCTGCTGTCCGTCGATTACGGATTGCCGCGTGACGTCACCGGCCGTTGCCGATTTCAGCTTGAACACCACTGCGCCGAGGAAGTGGCCCCCGACCGCCGCCAGTGCGTCCTCGTCCCCGTTCGCGGCAACGATCTTCTCTGCTACCCGGCGGACGTCCTGCCACAAGGGCTGCCACTGGTCCTCCAGCGTCCAGACGTACGGCCGTTGGAACGCAGGGATCTCGTAGTGCACGGTCGTGCCGAAGAGTTCACGCGGGTTGAGTGCGTCGGCCTTCACGCGGTCGCCTCTGACTCGTTCGGGTCGCCATGGGCCGCTGTTGCGGGCGACAGGTGCCGACGACTGCAGAGCAGGACAAGGATCGGCGTCTCGGTCTCGCGGGTCGTCACCATCGGGCCATGACCTCGTCTACGTTCGGAGCGCCCTTTGCCAAGGTGGTGCGCCAGTCGAGCTTCCTGAGGTGCTGCAGGTGGCCTACGAAAACGATTGGCGCGAGGTCGGCATCGGCTGCGGCCTGGATGACCCAAGGTGCGCTCAGTCGGTCCGGCAGTTGAGGTAGCCCGTCGGGGAGGATCCAACCCGCGGCGGTCGCGTTGGCGTCGCGTTCCTGAGTTGCTTCGTCTGAGTCGTCGTCTGGGTCATCGTCAACGTCGATGGTCTCCACGATCGGTTGGTCGTCCTTGACGTGCCCCCGTGTCAGGTGCGCGATCTCGTGGACGAGGGCGAAGAGGACCTTGTCCAGTCGCTTCCCTCGACCAGACAGGCCAATGACGCGGGTCTGATCGACGATCATTGCGCAGCCGTCGATCTTGGCTCCGGGCAGTGCGGGAACGTAGACCAGCCGGACACCCGCTCGGCCTAGCAGCCCTGGGAGGTCAGCAAAGTCCGCCGGACCCTTGACTGCTCGCGGCAGTGCCGCGCCCACGACTTCCAGAGCCTTCCGTGAGTAACGCTCGGTCACAGGTTTGTCACGTGCAGCGTGGCGAACCATGTACATCCAAGAGGTCTGGAGAGAGGAAGGGGCTTCCCCGTGATTGGAGCGCTTGGCGGCGGCCGCCAGGCGCGGCTCCTCATCAAGCGAGTTCAACTCGAAGAATCGCAGGACGTCAAGCTCAAGGTCGTCCAGCGACGTTCCGGCGATAGCTCCCACCTTCCGAAGGAGCGGGATGGGTCCTTTGGCGTTGAGGCGGGCACGACGACGTACGCCGTCCAGGTCGCTCTGCGACTTGGCATCCTGCTTCTGCAGCCACAGGAGGTACTGGTCCTGCAAGCTCAGCCACATCTCTGCACTGGTCCCAAGGGCAGCGCCGATCTGCGCAGCAGACTCGCGAGTGATCTCCTTCTTCCCGGAGATGATCTCGGAGACGAACTGCGCTGGGCGGTCGAGGATGGCGGCAAACTCGGCCTGAGTCCAGCCGCGCGCCTCAAGCTCGTCGGCCAGGAACTCCCCAGCGGGGAACACCTCGGCTAGTACAGCGTTCATCTCCATCCCTCTATCGATGTTCAGTGGTAGTCGACCACTTCGAGGAGGACCGCCATCCGGTCCCCTTCCGTCCTGAAGGTGAGGATCAGCCGGAACTGATCGTTGAGGCGCATCGACGTCTGGCCCAGGCGGTCGCCCTTCAACTTCTCCATCCGAAGACCCCGCATCTGGTACAGGTCGCGCTCGTCCCGTGCGGCCACGATGAGCTGGACTTTCTTCCGATACGACCGGACGACGGTCGGGTCCCACCCGTTCGGTGCGTACTCCCGCTCTTCGGCGAGTCGGCGTAGCACTTCGTCGTGGTACTCGACGCGCAACGTGACCTCATTCCATCACCCCAGAGATGAAGACCCGCATGTAGCGAATCCTAGACGGTCCATGTTTCCATGTCCGGCCGACAGGCCCCGCTTCATAGACTCGCTCTCTCATCTTCACCCCTTCGGTGAAGCTCAGTATGCTACATTCTACCTCGACGGGCAACCGCTCGCCGACCATCAACCCCAGGAGCCACCATGCCCAACGACGCCGACACCCAGCTGCACCCGAAGACCTACGCGGTGGTCATCAACGGAACCCCGCACACGCTCCACGACGAGATCGCCAGCTACGAGAGGCTGGGCGCGCTGGCGTTCCCCGGCCACGACCCGGCCGCGATCTTCACCGTCGCCTACAAGAACGCGATCGCCTCCCACGGCGGAAGCGGGACGCTCGTGGCCGGCGAGTCCGTCAAGATCAAGAAGAAGGGGACGAGCTTCGATGTCCGCCTCACGACTCGTTCGTAACAGCCCTGACCTCCAGCGACTCGTCGACGAGGGCTACACGGTCCGGATCGTCGACGGCTACCTCGTCGTCGACGACATCCCCTACGTCGACCCCGCCAGGGAAGTCCGGTGGGGCTCGTTTATCTGTCCGCTGGACCTCACCGGTAATCGGACTGCCAAGCCCAGCAACCACGTCATGGCCTTTGTCGGGTCGACACCGTGCAACCGGGACGGCGGCGAGATCTCACCCGGGTTCGCAAACCCTGGCCTCACGTACGGATGGGCGGCCGGCCCGGAGTTGACGCCCTCCGTTGGCTTCTCCCAGAAGCCCCGGCCCGATGGATACGCCGACTTCCACGAGAAGGTCACCACCTACGCAGCCATCCTGCTCGGGCCCGCTCACGCGATAGATCCGAGTGCGACACCACTGCAGGGCAAGCCCTTCACCACGGACGAGGACGACGGGGTGTTCGTCTACGTTGACACCTTCTCCAGCCGTGCCGGCATTACCGGCCGCAACCAGTTGCTGGAGTTGCCCAAGGTCGTGATCGTCGGGCTCGGCGGGACCGGCGCCTACATCCTCGACCTTCTGGCCAAGACCCCGATCCGCAACATCCACCTCTACGACTCCGACACCTTCAAGACGCACAACGCCTTCCGCGCACCTGGCGCGGCCTCCAGTGAGGACCTGCGAGGCCAGATCGCCAAGGTCGACTACTACGCGGCCAACTACGCCAGGATGCGTCGGCACATCCACGCTCACGTTGCGAACGTGACAGCAGCCAACGTCGACGAACTAGCCGACGCCAACTTCGTGTTCCTCGCGATGGACGCCAGCCCGGACAAGATGACGATCATGGAGGCACTCGCCGCGGCAGGCGTCCCCTTCATCGACACCGGTATCGGAGTGAGCGATGACTCCACCGGCATCGCCGGACAAGTTCGTGTCACCACCGCGCTCCCGGGTGCCACCGACCACATCACCCGGGGCGGCCTGATCTCCATCGTCGCTGGCGACGCCGCCGAGTACGACACCAACCTCCAAGTCGCCGAACTCAACATGGCTGCCGCCGTGCTTGCGGTCATCCGATTCAAGAAGTGGGCCGGCTTCTATGCCGACGCTGAGGGCGAGCTGCACAGCACGTACCGGATCGACACCAACGAAGTCCTCAACAAGTACGGGAAGCCCTCCGTGCACGAGGGCCGGGAGGAGGGCGCCGCATGAGATGGCGGCGACTCGATCCGGTCTTCGTGACCTACATTCCTGCGCAGCTCACGTCAGGGCACCTCTACGTCTCGATGGAGTACGCGACCGCGGTCCATCTGTGCGCTTGCGGCTGTGGAACCAAGACCGTGACTCCACTTGGGGCCGAAGGCTGGACGCTGAAGTTCGATGGGTCGGTGACGCTGCGGCCGTCGGTGGGCAACGGCCAATCACCCTGCAAGTCGCACTACCTGATCACTCGAGACATGATCCAGTGGCTCCCACCGATCGATGCCGCATCTACGCGCCGTGCCATCGCCCGAGACCAAGCCACTGCGACCACCGTGCGGTCCCCTTCCCCACGACCGAACCCATGGCTGAGGCTGCTCAATCGACTGCGGGGACGGGGACGGGTCTGACTGGCGCCGACTGACCGATCACGCGCGCTTGTGGAGGGCAAGAGCAAGTTCCAGTTGCTGCTTGTCGTCGAGGGAGTGTTCGAACTGGCGGTAGCGGGCGCGGTCCTTCGCGGTCGGCCTCCTCCCTCGCCAGACTGGTGAGAGGTCGACGTGGGCGTGCGCGACATGGACCCATTGCCAGGTCAGGCCGAGGTCGTAGGCGCCGAAGGGGGTCCCGGGTCGGTGGCGGCGGGCCCATTCTTCGAACCAGCGGCTCATCCCGAGGCGGTGGCGGATCTTGGCTTCGGTAGCACGGTAGTCCCTCCGGGGTGACTCCTTGCCGGCGCGCCAGATCCGTGCCTTCCATTCGTCGGCGGTGACGAGCATGGTCGCCGAGCATGCCCGGGCGCAGCGCACCCCCATCGGCCCCGGCATTCCCAAGGCCTCGGCGGCGGCCGCCCAGGACGTGATGTCCGGGTGCAGCCGCGCCAGCGACAGGGAGGCGAAGAGGCGGACGGTCACTTCGCGGGAGTCGGAGGCGCCGGCGAGGTGCTCGAAGTACTGCTCGTGCGGGATGACCTGGGGGATGACCAGCAGGTTGATCGGCATGCGCGCTCCGTCGGGTCTGGGGGTATCGAGGTAGTGGGACAGGCGCCGGTGCGGGGCGCGGGCGGCCATGACGAGGTGGGTCAGCGTTGCGGTCATGACGGTGCGGTCGGCCAGCCAGCCGAGCGGCCCGTCGTTCGTCGTCGGGGTGAGCTCGGTCCACGGCGTCAGCAGCGTGGCTGCGGTATCGAGGTCGTCGGCGGCCAAAATCGCATCCGCCGTCGACAACGCCTGACCACGCAGGGCGGGGTCGTCGGGTGGGCGAAGGCCCCAGCGTGGCCCGCGGGTAGAGGTGCGGTCTGCGGCGTCGGTGGCGAGGTCAGCGACCCAAGGTGCGAGCGTGTGGGCACCGGGTTGTCCGGCCAGGTGCAGCAGCAGTGTGGTCAGGTGCCTTAGGTCGGCCAGGTATGCCGACGGTTTGGCCCGCTGCCCGAGCACGACGACGGGCTCGCATGCGAGGGCAGCGTCGACGCGTGCCTGGGTCGCGAGGACCGCCGGTGACGCTGGTGTCGTAGAGATGGTGATGAGGTCGCGATGGCACTGCTTGACCGGACCTTGGCCGAGCGGGTTGCCGCACACCGCCGCGGCGCCTACGCGGCGCAGGTGGGAGTGGCGTTGGTCGCGGAACGGCCGCCCACACGACGGACACTTGGCGACAAGGATGAAGCCGTGGTCGGTGCAGGCGGTGAGGAGAAGCAGACGCCAGGCGGTCTTCCAGATGCCGGTCTCGGCGATGCAGGCGGGGCAGATCTGGGTGCCGTGGGCGGGTGTCCAGCCGCGGGCGGCGACCTGTCGGTAGGAGTACCGGTCGGCCGGGTCGAGGCCGGTGAGGTCGAGCGCGGTGCCGTCGAAGGAGGCCAGCGTCGCGGCATACACGGCCCTCTGGTCGACGCGGGCGAGGGCCGCGAGTCTCGCGATGGCCTCCGGGGAAGGTGCGAGGGTGAGATAGCGGGTTGTTGCTCCGGTGCGGCGGATGGTCGCGATGAGCTGGGCGGTGGTGAGGCCGTTGGCGTCGGCGAGGTGCTCCAGCCAGGACTCGACGGACTCGTCGACTCCTGGCGGCACGGAGATGGGCAGGACAGCGTTCACGTCGCCGAGCCCCGGGGTGGGCGCGACCCCCAGGCCCTGTCGTCCGGCAGGAAATCCTGGGGGTCACTTCCCGGTCCCTCGCAAGGGTGGGCGTCAAGGGGATGTCTACCAAGATCGGCCGGGTGTGTGTTCGCGGTCGACGAATGCGCCGGGCTGGGCGTGCCGTTCTTATGCATTTCTAAGGCCTCTTATCGATTCGCTAAGCGGGGTTAGACATCCATAAGAACGAGCGTCTCCCGGAGTGGTCATGCCGTTCTCCGCTGTCGCGGCTGACGTTGACGGGCGTGGTCGACGCGGCCGTTGCGGTAGCCGTGGCCGGCGGCGATGCCGGTGTAGCCGGAGAGCTCGGCGAGGTCGGCGCACTCGGTCACGGTGGGGCAGGCAGCGCACAGGGCGCTGGGCTCTAACAGTGCGGCCTGCCGGGCTGCGGCGGTGGGCGAGGCGGCGTACGTGGCTTCCCAGCGGGACCATTGGGTGGTGACGTCTTTGCAGCTGCCGTCGGCGAGGCTCCAGGCCGCGTGGCGTGCCAGGACTTCGCGGCTGATGCCCCTCACCGGTGGCTCCGATGGGAGCCGAGGCAGTTGGTTGGGACGTCTGCCGTGGTGATGGTGATGGACTCGAGGAGGTCGGCGTCGGGACCGTACTGGCACAGGAGCTGGTGCTGGAGGTCGGCTCGTGCCTCGCGAGCGGCGTGCTCGGTGGAGTGGGAGCCGGCGATGTCGTGGCAGTTCCAGACCAGCCACACGCGAGTCACGGAGGCGGGGGCCGGGCGAGGGTCGGCGAGGAGCTCTTCGACGAGCATCCGGAGTTCTTCGGCGTAGTGGGCGTAGAAGGTGGCGTCCATGGCTGGGACGGGGGTGTCGTCCATCGCGCGCAGGATCCGCGCGGCGCGGGTGCGGAGGTCTTCGTGGTCCGGCTCGAGGTGGTTCATCCGTACCTCCGGGTGATGCTGGTTAGCGTGGCGCGGGTAGCGGGGATGGGGAGGCGGTCGGCGTCGGCCAGGAGTTGTTGGCCGGTCTCGTGCAGCAGCAGCCGGGTCTCGGGGTCGATGCGGGTATCGAAGGCGTGGATGTCACGGTCGGGGATGTGGGGCCAGGGGCCGGAGCGCATCGGCCCGTGGGTGAACCTCGTCCAGATCCACCCCAGGGCGAGGACGTCGATGTCGGCTCTAGCCAGGGTCGGCGGAAGCAGTCGGGTGGCGCTGGTGGGCAGGTGGGTGACGGCGCGCAGGGTGTCGCGGCGTCGCTGATAGTCGACGAGCCCGGCTGCGAGTAGCGCGTCGAGGGATCGGCTGAGCAGGTCGGCGTCCTGGTGGCGCAGGCCGGCGCCGGTGTGGATGCCGTCGATGAGCAGGCTGGTGGGTATGCCGGTCACGCCGAGGGCGGCGGTCGACACCTCTGGCGTGGGGTCGCCGTCGTTGGCTCGGGTGATGAGCATGTGCAGGGCGGTGGCGGCGCGGGTGAGCGAGAGCCACTGCCCGGGCCGCCGTGCCGGGGCGTCGTCGCCGGCCGGCAGTGGCAGGAGAGCCGGTACGTGCCTGGGGTGGAGTCCTTCTTTGGTGACGTGGTGGCGCAGGCGAGTGAGGAACCAGTCGAGTCGGGCTCGGTCTGCGGGGGTGAACTCGGCGGCCTGATGCTGCCGGGCGTGCGCTGGCCGCTGTAGCCCATCGCGGACGAGGCGGCGGCCGCGGAGGACGAGTAGGGCGGCGACGGTGCGGGGATCCGGTGACGGGTAGGCGCCCCACATCCGAGCCGCTGCGATGTCGACCTTCGGGAGGTCGGGATTCGCGTCGACCAAACGAGAATCGATCATGCCCGCCAGCAACTGGCAGCGGCGACGGAGTCGGTAGAGGATGTCGCGGAGGCGCGGCTGCTCGATGGCTGCTTCGGCGAGGTCGCGCAGGATCTCGGCGAGTTCGAGGACGCGAGGGTGGGCGGGCGTCACCGTGTGTGCGTCACCGGTTTGCACGAGGTAGCAGCGGCACCGGAGGCAGACCGGCATGAGCGCGGTCTGCCAGAGCAGGTCGGTGTGGCCGGTGGTGAGGGTGCAGGCCGGGCAGAGCCACACGACCTCGAAGTGGTGGCGCCACCCGTGCCGGCGCTGGATGCCGTGGCCGCGGATCGCCAGCGGGTAGCGGTTCATCGTTAGCTGCCGCGCAACACCTTCGTCGAGCCCCGCGAGGGCCGCGACGGTGTCGAGTTCACGCTTGGGGATGTCGATGTCGTGCCGATACCGGGGCAGCACTCGGCCGCGGTGGATGCCGTTGGCGTCGGCCAGCCGCACGGCATACGAGCTGAGCGGCTCCGACGGCCGCGGCGCCGGACGCACGGGCAGCACGGTCATGACACGGGCACCTTGACGCGCCGTCGCCGGGACGGCTGCGGCGCGCCCCCGCGCCGCCCCG